>ENA-ORCZ01000437-ORCZ01000437.1-marine-metagenome-genome-assembly--contig:-NODE-437-length-18713-cov-4.186628_pt1 | contig 18713 bp, 19 predicted proteins | sample MGYA00237785_ERZ508519 | MGnify/ENA primary metagenome ERZ508519 (study PRJEB26189, sample SAMN06268790) | marine metagenome | isolation source: Bioluminescent Bay, La Paraguera, Puerto Rico | place...
ACGAGCTCACCTCGAAAATGGCCCGCGATGCCATGCGCCAGACGGTGCTGACGGTCGGCTCGATCATCTGGCTGGTGCTGGGCGCCGTCTCGCTGATCGGCATCTACAACCGCATCGGCGGCGGCGAGTTCCTGCGCGGTCTGCTGACGTCGCTCGACATCGCGCCGATCATGGTCATCGTCGTCATGATGCTGATTGTCATGGTGCTCGGCACCTTCCTGGAATGGATCGCGATCATCTTCATCACCGTACCGATCTTTGCGCCGGTGGTGGTGGATCTCGGCTACGATCCGGTCTGGTTCGGCGTGCTCTTTGCCATGAACATCCAGATCTACTACCTGTCGCCACCTTTCGGTCCGGCCTGCTTCTTCCTGAAGTCGGTCGCGCCCAAGGATATCCAGCTCCAGGAAATCTTCGTCGCGGTGCTGCCTTTCATCGCGTTGCAGGCCGTCGGATTGTTCCTGGTGCTGTTCTTCCCGGATCTGGCCCTGTGGCTGCCGAACCTGCTGGATTGAGGAGGCCAAGATGAAACCCAGCGATCAGGACCTGACCCGCCAGGACGAGGACATCGCTCCCGCAGAATTCGATGCGGAAGAACGCCGCGACGACCGCTTCGGCAACTGGCCGGAGGTTGCCGGTCTCGTCTTCACCGTCTTCGTCATCTGGCTGACCTTTGCCTTTACCGGATAACAGAACATGACGCACAAAGCCCCAAAAGACCTCCGGTCCGCCCGCTGGTTCGCCCCCGACGACCTGCGAAGTTTCGGCCACCGCTCGCGCATGATGCAGCTGGGCTATTCGGAAGAGGACTTCCGCGACAAGCCGGTGATCGGCGTGCTCAACACCTGGTCGGAGCTCAATACCTGCCATGCGCACTTCAAGGAGCGGGTGCAGGATGTGAAGCGCGGCGTGCTGCAGGCGGGCGGATTTCCCGTCGAAATGCCTTCGCTTTCGGTCGATGAAAGCTTCACCAAGCCCACCTCGATGCTCTACCGCAACATGCTGGCGATGGAGACGGAGGAGATGATCCGCTCGCACCCGCTGGACGGCGTCGTGCTGATGGGCGGCTGCGACAAGACCACGCCGGGCCTGATCCTGGGGGCTCTCTCTGCGGGCGTGCCGATGATCTACCTGCCTGCCGGGCCGATGCTGCGCGGCAACTACGCCGGCAAGATCCTGGGCTCGGGCTCGGATGCCTGGAAATACTGGGACGAGCGCCGCGCAGGCAACATTACAGATGAGGAATGGCTGGGCATCCAGGGGGGCATCGCCCGCTCGGCCGGCACCTGCATGACCATGGGCACGGCCTCCACCATGACGGCGGTTGCCGATGCCATGGGACTGACATTGCCCGGAGCCTCGTCCATTCCAGCCGTCGACAGCGGCCACCAGCGCATGGGGGCGGATTGCGGCCGGCGGATCGTGGAGATGGTCCTTGAAGACCTGACGCCGGACCGGATCGTCACGGAGGCGGCCTGCCGCAATGCAGCCGTCGTCGCCATGGCGACCGGCTGTTCGACCAACGCCGTGGTGCATCTGATCGCCATGGCCCGCCGGGCAGGTGTCGACATGACGCTGGACGATCTCGACGAACTGGGCCGGGTGACCCCGCTGATCGCCAATGTGCGCCCCTCCGGCAAGGACTACCTGATGGAGGACTTCTTTTATGCCGGCGGCTTGAGAGCCCTGATGAAGCAGATCGAGGACCGACTGGATCTCTCCGCGCTTACCGTTACCGGCAGGACCCTTGGCGAAAACCTGGAGGGTGCCGTCGTCTACAACGACGACGTCATCCGTCCGCTTTCGAACCCCGTCTATGAGCAAGGCTCGCTCGCGGTGCTGAAAGGAAACCTCTGCCCGGACGGGGCAGTGATCAAGCCTGCGGCGTGCGATCCGAAATTCCATTTCCACGAAGGCCCGGCGCTGGTCTTCGACAGCTATCCGGAGATGAAGGCAGCCATCGACGATGAAAGCCTCGACGTGACGCCGGACCATGTCCTGGTGCTGCGCAATGCCGGGCCGCAGGGCGGGCCGGGTTTTCCCGAATGGGGCATGCTGCCGATCCCGAAGGCGCTGATCAAAAAAGGCCACCGGGACATGCTGCGCATATCCGACGCCCGCATGTCCGGTACCTCCTATGGTGCCTGCGTGCTGCATGTCGCGCCGGAAAGCTATGTCGGCGGGCCGCTGGCACTTTTGAAGACCGGCGACACCGTGCGTCTCGACCTGGCGAACCGGCGCCTCGACATGCTGGTGAGCGAAGACGAGCTTGCCGCGCGCAAGGCCGCCTGGGAAGCTCCCGCACCCCGCTATGAGCGCGGCTACGGGTATCTGTTTCAACGACACGTCACGCAGGCCGACAAGGGCTGCGACTTCGATTTCCTGCAAACCGATTTCGGCCGGACCGCCGGCGAACCCGACATCTTCTGAGGATCCCATGAGCGACTACATTCTTTCCGAAGACACCCGTGCGAAGCTGAAGAAGGTCTCCACAGCCTCCATCGCGACTGCGCTCTTCAAGCGCGGCCTGCGCAACCAGTTCATCCAGGGTGTCGTTCCGGTTTCGCCGAAAGCCGACAACATGGTCGGCCAGGCCTTTACGCTGCGCTACATCCCGGCGCGCGAGGACCGAAACCCGATCACGGTTTTCCGCAATCCGGATCATCCGCAGCGGGTGGCGGTCGAAACCTGCCCGGCGGGCCATGTGCTGGTGATGGATGCCCGCAAGGACGCGCGGGCGGCGACCGCGGGTTCGATCCTGATCACGCGCCTTGCCCTGCGCGGGGCTGCCGGTGTCGTCTCGGACGGCGGTTTCCGGGACGCGGAGGGCATCGGCGCGCTGGACATGCCCGCCTATTACGCAAAACCGTCCGCGCCGACGAACCTGACCCTGCATGAGGCCCTCGACATCAACGTGCCGATCTCTTGCGGCGATGCGCCGGTCTTTCCGGGCGACGTGCTGGTCGGAGACAAGGACGGTGTCATGGTGATCCCGGCCCATCTCGCCGACGAACTTGCGGATGAATGCAGCGGCATGGAGAGCTTTGAGGATTTCGTGCTGGAAGAGGTGAAGGCCGGTACCGCGATCATCGGGCTCTATCCGCCGACGAAGGACGAGAGCCTCCAGAAATATGAAGCCTGGCGGCAGAAGACCGGGCGCTGACCCGGCATTGAGTCAGGCAGGATCGGTACAGGACGAACTCACTTATTTGGTGAGTTCGATCACCGGATGAGCTTGTCCACCAGGTCGATGACCTGGTCAACCGCATCATCGACGACGGGGCGCCCGTCACTGTATTCGTATTGGGCGCCCAGAATTTTTTCAGGGGTCGAATAGACATATTTCCGACCCTGCTTCTTCTTTTCGATCAGGCCCATGCTGACCAGTTTGGACAGTTTCCGCGTGGCGGATGTCATTGATATTCCGACTCTTCCGGCTACGTGGTCCAAGTCGCACTCTTCCGATCTGAACTCGGCGACATAGACGGCTTCGCGCACCAGCATCTCGTCGATCGTCAGGCCGGGCGAAATGTCCATCAGAATTTTCGTGATCGATGCATGGAGCTGGACAAGCAATCTTGCCCGCAAGAGCCTGCGTTCATCGTTCCCCTGAGGCAGATTCAGTTTTACAGGCGTCCGCATCAATTCCTCCTCGAATTCGTCAATCCGGCGAGTTCAAATTGTACAGTCATTTTTCAAGCTTGTGATTCCGCCGGGAGACTATATCTCGCAGAAAACAATAAGGAAGACTTGGTAATCAACGCGGGTGGGGTCCTGTTCCAAGTCTTCCAGGTCAGCCGAGGATGGGCATTCAATCCCGCTGATCCAATTTCCGGCGCTTGCTTGAGCCGTCTGCTCCCACTGCAGGCTGGTGAGAGTGCCGGATCTGCGCCCGGCAGAAGCACTGACGACGTTGCGGGAATCGTGTGTCCAGAAGCTTTTGCCGGGCTGCGCCTTTTTTTCAGAAAACCAAGGCTGACCATCCACTGACGGCCTCAGCGCGCGGGCATGCCCTTGGCGCGGAAATGCCGTTTCTGCGCCGCGATGCGGAACTGGGCGTTGGCGGCGCCGTAGCCCCTGTAGCCGCCGCGGCGTTCGACGATCTCGAAGAAGAAGCCTTCGCCATAGGTCGGGCTGTAGAGCTGGAAGTATTCTCCGGTGTCTTCGCGGTCGTAGAGGATGCCGGAGCTTTTCAAGCTTTCCAGGAACTCTTCGTCGAGGCCGAAGCGGGCATCGAGGTCGTCATAATAATTCGGTGAAATTGCCAGCGGCGAAAAGCCGTTGGCCTTCAGTGCCTCGACAGTTGCAAAGATGTCGCCGGTTTCGAAGGCGATATGCTGGACACCGGAGCCGAAGCCTTCGGATATGAAATGCCCTGCGAGCGTCTTGCGGTTCTCCGCACCGTTGAGAGTGATGCGCAAGGAACCGTCACTGTTTTCGATGGCCTGGCTGCGCACGAGGCCGGCCGGATCGATGACATCGACCATGGCGGTCTTTTCCGTGTCGAAGATCGAGCGGTAAAAGAGCAGCCAGGTCAGCATCTCGTCGTAGTTCATCGTCTCGGCGAGATGATCGATACGGGTGAGGCCCGCATCGCGATTGCCGGATGATCCAACGACCGTCTTGAACTCGATCTCCCACACCCGGGAGAGATCCTTGCTGCCGTCGATGAAATGGAGAACGCTGCCACCAAGCGCGCGGATGGCCGGGATCTTCAACTCGCCGGGGCCGACGGGCTGTTCGAAGGTCTTGGCGCCAAGTGTTTCCGCCCGGGCAACGGTGGCCGCAGCGTCGGCAACCTTGAGGCCGATGTCGCAGACATTGGTGCCGTGGGTGATATAGGACGCATGAGCGAACCCGCGCGGATCGGTGTTGATGACGATGTTGATGTCGCCCTGGCGCCAGAGCTCGACATCCTTGGAGACATGTTGGCCGGCTTTGCGGAAGCCGAGCATCGTCAGCATGGCGGAGAGATCGTTCGCTTCTTTCCGGTCGGCGGCGAATTCGATGAACTCGATCCCGGTGACGGGCACCCGTTCGGGCATTGCGGGCACGGGGATCCTGATGCCGGGTTCCGTGCGTTTCACCTGGTCCATCAGGTAGAGCAGCGAGCGATAGCCATCGATCGCGATGGATTTCGGCGAACCGCCGCGGAACTGGTCGTTGAAGATCTCCAGCGACAGCACACCGTCATAACCGGTCGCGGCCACGGCGCGCATGAAGCCGGTGACGTTGAGATCGCCTTCGCCGGGCATGTTGCGGAAATGGCGGCTCCAGTAGAGCAGGTCCATGTTGAAACCCGGCGCATCGGCCAACTGGACAAAGAAGATCCTGTCGCCGGGTATGGAGCGGATCGTGTCCGGATCGATCCTGCGCGACAGCGTATGGAAGGAATCCAGGATCAGGCCGACATTGGGATGGTCCGTCCGCCTGACGATTTCCCAGGCGTCGCGGTGGTCGCTGACGAAGCGGCCCCACGCCAGTGCTTCATAGCCGATACGGATGCCGTACTTTGCGGCCAGGTCTCCGAGTTCGTTGAGATCGGCCGCGGCACGATCGACGCCACCGAGGGCGATGGGCGAGACGTTGGAGCAGATCAGCACCAGATCGGCACCCATTTCCTGCATCAGCTCGAACTTGCGTTTCGCCCGTTCGAATGCCCGACTGCGCTGCGGTTCGGGCATGCCCTCGAAATCGCGGAAGGGCTGGAACAGGGAAATGTCCAGGCCATGGTCGCGCACCATCTTGCCGACGTCCCCGGGGCTGCGGTCGAAGGCGAGAAAGTCGTTCTCGAAGATCTCCACGCCGTCGAACCCGGCAGCGGCAATTGCACTCAGCTTTTCGGCAAGATCGCCGGCAATTGAGACGGTGGCGATGGCGGTTTTCATTGTGGTTCTCCGGACGTCAGTAGCCCATGGCTCGGGGCAGCCAGATCACCGTTTCCGGCACGAATGTCAGAATGACGAGCACCAGAACCTCCACGGCGAAGAAGGGAAGGATCGCCCAGGTCAGCCGGGCCATACCCACCTGGGCTATGCCTTCGGCGACGAAGAGACAGAGCCCGAGGGGCGGGGTGATGAGACCGATCATCAGGTTGAAGATGACGAGGATGCCGAAATGGACCGGGTCGACGCCGAGACTGACGGCGATCGGGTGCAGGATCGGCACCAGCACCAGCATGGCGGCGATGCCTTCCAGGAACAGGCCCACGAACAGGAAGAGCAGGATTGTGGCGATCAGGAAGGCGGTCTTGCTGTCGACGTTGGTGAGCACCCAGTCGGTCAGCATGTTCGGGACGCGGTTGTAGGTCAGCAGCCAGTTCGCTGCGGAGACCGCGGCGATGATGATCAGGATGACCGAGCTGTCGCGCATCGCCTCGGCAAAAAGTCGCGGCAGAGCGGTGAGCCTGATGTTGCGATAGACGAAAACGCCGAGGAACAGCGCATAGGCGACCGCGAAACTGGCGGCTTCCGTCGGAGTGACGATGCCGAGCAGGATCGAGCCGACGACGAAGACCGGCATCAGGAGCGGCAGGATGCCGCCGAGAATAGCCTTGCCGGCAGGTTCCGCCATCATGCCGGCTGCCTCATGGCCATGGTCGACCTTTACGGTCAGCATGACGAAGACCGACAGGAAGATCGCCAGCAGGATGCCCGGGACGATGCCGGCCAGGAACAGGGCCGGTACCGAGACACCCGAGACGATGAGGGCATAGATGATAACCGGGATCGACGGCGGGATTATCGGTCCGATGACCGAAGATGCGGCCGTCAAGGCTGCGGCAAAGGGGCGGGAATAGCCGTGTTTTTCCATCTCCGGAATGAACACCCGGCCGATGGCGGAGGTATCGGCGACGGCCGAGCCGGAGAGGCCGGCGAAGATCACCGAGGCCCAGATGTTGACGAGTGCGAGCCCGGCGCGCAGGCGCCCGACAATCACGTTGGCGAAGGCGATGATGCGGCTGGTGATGCCGCTTTCGTTCATGACCTCGCCGGCAAGCACGAAGAGCGGGATGGCAAGCAGCGGGAAGGAGTTCATGCCCTTGAACATTTCGGTGGCGACGACCCGCAGCGAATAGGGCGCTTCGCCCAGCCCCATGAAGACCAGCAGGGCGGCGATGATCGCGAGCGCGACCGGCACGCCGGCGGCAAGGCCAATGAGAAGGACCGCGTAGATCATGCTGCTGCTGCCTTGAAAGAGGAGATCCGCTCCAGGAACTTCAGAAGTGCGGCGACGGCCAGCAGAGCTCCGCCGATGGCGATGGCGTATTGCCAGGTTCCGACCTTGGCGACCCAGACAAGGGCATCGATGCCGGAGGTGTCGGCCAGCCAGGTTCCTGCGGATTTTAGGCCCGAGGCGTCCATGTTGCCGCGCCGGCTGGCAAAGGCGTGTCCCGAGAAGGCAAGAGCGACGCCGGTGACAAAACTGGCCACATCGACGACTGCAAAGAGTTTCTCGCGCACGGTTGCCGGCAGGAAATCCGTCAAAACGGTGAAGCGGATGTGCCGGTCCTGCAGATAGGCGAGCGCCAGGCCGAACATGACGCCGTAGATGGTCAGGTAAATCGGCAGCTCCTCGCCCCAGGAAACGGACTGTCCGACCGTGTATCGGCGGAGCGAGTTGACGAAGATGATGGCGAAGACCAGGGCCATCGACAGGCCGGCACCGAACGCGAAGAGGCGCCGGGCAAATTCATTGACCGTTTTCATTTTCCAGATCCCGGGTGAGACCCGGGCGGTGTGCCGCCCGGGATCATTCTTGATTTAGTTGCTCGCGGAAGCGACGGCTTCCTGCAGGCGGTCGATCCAGACTGCGTCTTCGCCGAGTTCGCCGCGCAGATATTCAACCACAGCAGGCTGCGCCTTTTCTGCAAAGGCCGCAATTTCTTCCGAAGTCGGAGAATAGACCTGCATGCCTTCGGCCTGCACCTTGTTGACGCCGTCCGCGGTGCTCCACTGCTGGATGGCGCGGCCCATGGTGCCGGCAACGCGGGCCGCACGGGCAACGACGGCCTGCTCGGCCGGGCTCAGGGAATTGTAGAATTCATCGGAAATCACGATGAAGTCGGCGGCGTAGACATGGCCGTCGAGGGTCATGTATTTCTGCAGCTTGTGCAGGCCGTTGTTGTAGATCACGCCGACCGGGTTCTCCTGGCCGTCGACGACGCCGGTGGAAAGAGCGTTCGGCAGTTCGGTCCAGGCGATCGGGGTTGGCTCGCCGCCAAGGCCTTTCACCATTTCCACATAGAGCGGGATCGGCTGCACGCGGAATTTCAGGCCTTCCATGTCGGCCGGGCTGCGGATTTCGCGGGTGCCGTTGGTGAAGTTGCGGAAGCCGGTTTCGCCGTAGGCAAGGGTTCTGAGACCGGTCTGGGCCAGGCAATGCTCTGCCAATGCGTCGCCGAACTCACCGTCCAGAACGTCCCAGGCGATTGTGGCCGAGGAGAAGGTGTAGGGAATGTCGAGCACCGAAGCCGCGGGGCAGGCCTTGGACATGGCACCGGAAACCAGGACGACCTGTGTGATGTTGTCCTGGGCCTGGGCAATCAGTTCGTCCTCGTTGCCCAGCGCGCCCGCCGGGAAGAGTTCCACCGTCAGGTCCGTTTCGCCTTCAACGATGTTCTTGAAGATGTGCGCGGCAGCGCCCTTCTTGGAACCGGTCCAGTCGTCCGGGTCGACATGAGCGACGCGGATGGTCTGGGCCTGGGCCGTTGCAGCAAGACCGAGGGTGAGAATGGCAGTTGCTGCCAGGCTAGAGAATTTGAAACGCATGACTTCCTCCCGTTTTGCGTAACACTTTCAAAATGATCAACTTTTCTGCTTCCGTCTTATCCGGAGCGGCAGGCCGACCTAGGCGTCCGCGGTCTCCCGCGGAATTTCGTCGAAGGCATCGAAAGCCGCCTTCATTCGTTGAGGGTCGGCGTGCCGACCGGTGAAGAGTTCGAAGGCCCGAACGGCCTGAAAGACCGCCATGCCCGATCCGGGCAGGACGCGGCATCCAAGCTTTCTCGCGCCCGCGAGAAGTTCGGTTTCCAACGGAAAATAAACGATGTCGGCGACCCACATGTCGGGTCTCAGAAGCGCAAGCGGGAACGGTGTTCCCGGCGTCTTGGCCATGCCGACGGGGCTTGCGTTGACGATGCCCGAGAGATCGGCGCAGGCGGTGTTGTCGATGACGGTAACAGGCGTCACCGTGATGCCGGCCCGGTTGGCCTCGACCTGGCCGGCAAGCTTTTGAGCGCGTGAAGTGTCCAGATCGAACAGTTTAAGGTGCCGGACACCACAATCCGCCAGCGCGTGCGCAACAGCGACGCCAGCGCCGCCCGCGCCGATCAGCAACACCGTCTCCACGGAGACTCCCGTCATGTTCTGGCGAAAGCTTTCCGCAAACCCCCAGAGATCGGTGTTGTGGCCGATGCGTTTGCCGTTCCGGAAAACGATGGTGTTGACCGAGCCGACGGCTGCCGCGTTGGGCGACAGCTCGTCGAGCAGCGGGATCACGTCCATCTTGAACGGAAAGGTGACGTTGAGACCGTTGAAGCCGGTCATCTCGGCCGCGTGTACAATCAATTCAAGGTTCTGTTCGTCCACGGGAAGCGTGTCGACATCGATGATGCGATAGACGCCACGCAGGCTCTGGGCCGCCGCTTCCGCCATGTGCATTTCAGGCGTCCTGGAACGCGCGATGCCACGTCCGATCAGCCCGGCCAGCACGATGTTGCTTGCAGCTTTCACCCAGGTCCCTCCCGAGAAACCTTGTTGTTCGAGTTCCCTTTTCGGGACTTTTCTTGACGGAGATCGTGTCTCCTTGATGTTAAATTGTACTAACCAGTTAATTCAGTCAAGTAAAATGTACGGGGCAGTTAATTTACGCTGGCGCGAGACGTCCGGCTGAGCTAGAAAAAAGCATGTCGATCAATGAGTCAGAGTTGCCGGAAAAAAATTCGGCCAGGGCCCGCTGGAAGCAGGACCCGGAAGGCGTCAAGGCCAATATCCTCGCCGTCGCGCTGGAAGAGTTTTCCGCCAACGGCCTGTCGGGCGCCCGCATGGACGAGATCGCCGCCAAGACAAGATCGTCCAAGCGGATGATGTACTACTACTTCGGGGACAAGGAGAGCCTTTACCTGAAGGCACTCGAGGCGGCTTACAAGAAAGTCCGCCGCGGCGAGGAGCAGCTGGAGCTCGATCACCTGCCGCCAAGGGAAGCGCTGGAGCGGCTGGTGGAGTTCACCTTCGACCATCACCGCAACAATCCGGCCTTTATCCGCCTCGTGATGATCGAGAACATCCATCACGGCCGCTACCTGGAGCAGTCGGAGGAAATCAAGAGCCTCAACGAGGCGGCGATCTCGCAGATCGCGGGCATCTATTCCAAGGGTGTTGCGGATGGCATCTTCCGCGACGGGCTGACACCGCTGCGTATTCACTGGCTGATTTCCGCGATGAGCTTCTTCAACGTCTCCAATGCGACGACCTTCTCCATGCTGTTCGACCCGGAACTTCAGTCCGGGGCCGGGCAAGGGGAGTTGAAGGGCGATGTCCGCGAGGCGGTGCTTCGGTTCGTGGCGGTGTAGGCCTCTTCAGCAGCCTTTGCCAGGTAGGCAGCAGGCGCGGACAGTCTCGTTGTTGTTGCAGCAGTCCTGCAGGAGATAACGGACAAGTGCGCCGATGGCGGTGAAGTCGACCCGATAGAGGATTTGCCGGGATTGCCGGATCGATGTGATCAAACCGGCTTCTGCAAGGTTGGACAGATGGAACGATGTCCTGGACGGCGTCGCGCCGACCGCTTCGGCAATCTCGCCAGCCGGCAGACCTGCCGGTCCGGCTTCCACCAGGCATTTTACCATCCGCAGGCGTGTCGCGCTGGAGATCGAGGCAAAGGCGGCAAGGGCATCGGCTTCGTTCATGTTTCAAACTTTCTTGAAATGAAAATCAGGGTGTGGCATTGCTTATATTTCAACAAATGTTGAAATGAAAGGATGAGCCATGACACTGAACGATCTTCTTGAATTTCTCGATGCCCTGCCGCAGGAGGCACCGCTTGTCTTCAACACCGATGCGGGGCCGATCGGGGACGGTTATCACGTCACAGAACTGAAATTGCTCCGCGTAGATAGCATCGATTGCGGAGCCCGCCGCAGCAACTGGGTTGAAAGCGTCCTCCAGTTGCTCGATGGCGAGGGCGGCGGACATATGTCCGTCGGCAAATTTTCGGCCATTGCCCGCCAGAGCAGCCGACATCTCGGTGGTCTCGCCGATCACGATCTGCAGGTGGAGTTCGCCCCGAGGAACAAGGGGCTGCGGGTCTTTCAGCCGATGATTCCCGAGCTTCTGGACGGAACCGTCTCGCTGCCGCTTAAGGAAGGGCGGGCGCATTGCAAACCGGCTCTGGAACGGGTTTCGAACCCGGGAAAGGCCGGCTGCTGTGGAGGCGGAACAGAAGGGGCCTGCTGCTCGGCGGCATAGTCCGTTTCGCTCCAATATTTGCGGCCTTGATCCTGAAGTAACGGGATTGGTCAGGCATTCTTCCAAACATCGACATGTCGGCGACAGACCTCAAAATGCCCGGAGGTTGCCGTTGACATGTCCAAAAGAAACTATATAACTAGAAATATAGTTATATTGAGCGAGGCATTGATGGATCTGGAAATCGCGGCGCAAGGGTTTGCGGCGCTGGGCTCGGAAGCCCGGCTGCAGGTGGTGCTGACACTGGTGAAGGCAGGGCAGGGCGGGTTGACGGTGGGGGACATCCAGTCTCGCACCGGCATGGCCGCGTCGACACTGGCCCATCATTTGAAATTTCTCTCATCCGCCGGACTGGTGACCCAGGAAAAGGACGGCCGCTCGGTGATCAACCGCGCGGCCTACGGTCACCTGGAAGACCTGGCCGGATACATCCTGAAGGAATGCTGCGTTGACGAGAACGGCTGCGATGAGCCGCGGCTGAAAAAGGAACAGGCCGATGACTGATACCGTAAGCGATCTCCAGACTTCGGGCAGCAGCTCAAGTTGCTGCGCCCCAAAAACGTCGTGCTGTTCCGCGCCCGAGCCGAAATGGTCCTGGAAGAAATTTCCCGGCCGGGACATCCTTTTCTCGACCTGGACCGTCGTTCTGAGCGGTCCCTTACTGGTCCTGCTCTTCGATCAGACGCAGTTTGTTTCCTTCGTGACCTTCGCGATCAAGGCCTTTGGCGGCACGCTGCCGTATATTGCCTTCGCCGTGGCACTGATCGCCTGGCTGAAGGCCGCAGGGGCGGAAAGTTACGTCGGAAGGGCGTTCGAAGGCCGCGAGACACAGGCAATCGTGCTGGCAGCGCTTTTCGGAGGCCTTGCCCCCTTCTGTTCCTGTGAAGTCATTCCCTTCATCGCGGGACTGCTGGCTGTCGGGGCTCCGCTGTCCGCCATCATGGCCTTCTGGCTGTCCTCGCCGCTGATCGATCCGCCGACACTCCTGATCACTGCGGGGGCGCTGGGCTGGCCCTTTGCCGTCGGCAAGGCGCTCTTTGCTGTTGCCCTCGGCCTTTTCGGCGGGTTTACGGTAGCTTTCGCAATGCGGGCGGGCTTGCTGGCCAATCCTGCCCGCGCCGGAGCGGTGGCAGCGGGGTGCGGCTGCGGTTCTTCGTCCGGTACCGGCCGTCCCGTCTGGCAGTTCTGGCGCGAAGAGCAGCGGTCGGCGAAGTTCGTTGCCGAACTCAAGGGCAATGCGCTTTTTCTGATCAAGTGGCTGGCGCTCGCTTACGTCCTGGAAGCGGCGCTGGTGACTTATGTACCGGCAGACCTGATTGCTCGTGTCGTCGGCGGCGAGGGCCTCGGTTCGATCGTCATCTCGGCGCTTGTCGGCATGCCCGCCTATCTCAACAGCTATGTGGCGCCTCCCTTGCTGGCGGGGCTCATGGACCAGGGCATGGGGGCAGGGGCGGCGATGGCCTTCATGATCGCGGGATCCGTCAGTTCGATCCCGGCCATGGCGGCCGTGTGGTCGCTGGTGCGGCCGCAGGTCTTCGCGAGCTATCTCGGCCTTGGCTTTGCCGGTGCGGTGCTTTCCGGCATCTTCTTCCAGCTCTTCATCTGACGGAGTGAGCATGTACACGGACGTGACCGTTATCGTAGCGCCGCATCCCGATAGCGGCCGGAACCTGCTGGCTCCGCTCGGCTTGCCGACACCCCACCAGACGCCTGTCGCGTTTTCGGTCGAAGGCGGCAGCTTCACCCTTGCGGGGGAGACGACGACCGGCCAGATGGCGGCGCTGGTGAGGCCGGAGGCGGACCGGGAGGTTATCCTCACCTATCGCTACCGGCAGGAGGGGCCCGGCTACCCGGATGCGGTCTTTGCACCGAGGCTCAACCGCTTCACCCGGGCGGCGCAGGACCTCGTCTATGATGCGATCAACATCGCCGACAGCCGTCCGGACGGCCACGCGGCGATCCAGGCCCTGGTCAACGCGGCAGCGGAAAAATTCCGCTATGCCCACCCGGAGAAACGCTTCAACGAGGGGTGCGACGAGGTTCCCTATCTTGCCTGCGGCCTGACGGAGGGCTCGTGCGTCGACATCAACACCTACCTGATCGCCAGCCTTCGGGCAGCCGGTTTCGAGGCAGGCTACATCACCGGCTATTTTTTCCCGGAAGAAAAGAACGGCTGCTGCGACGACATGCATTGCTGGGTGGTGACGAGGCATCAGGGCGTGGTGCTGGAATGGGACATCGCCCATCATCTGAAGATGGGAACCCGGGATATCTGCTGCGGCCTCAATCCCAAGCCGGGCGACCGGGTAGCGGTCGCCCATTCCATGGGGCTCTCCTTTCCCGAACTCGGGATTTTCGCCGAAAAACTGATTGCCGAACCCGCCTGGATTTCGGCTGATCGGCTGGAAAAGGCGGAGATCACGATTCGGCGGGAAATTTCGGGGTAACCCTGCGTTCTTGCTCGGCTGTCGTCCCGGCCGCGGCGAAACGAAGAGCCGGGACCCAGGACCCGGGACCCAAGTCCCGTCACAAGCAGTTGTTTGTCATAAGCCAAGAGATGTCCCGGGTCCCCGCGTTCGCGGGGATGACAATGTGTGGTGGCCGGGCAACTCATTGGTCAAACCGGTTTCCAGGTGCCAATCTAATCCCCCGGTGCTCGCCTGTTGACACCACTCACCCCTTGGGGCGGCTGAAGACCATCTTCTGATTGGCTAGGCGTTCCTTCGGGCCGATCCAGGCGTAGCCCAGGAGCGCGGGTTCCAGCTTGGAAACGGTGATTCGGTGCAGGTGTTCGGGCGGATTGAAGATCATCGATCCGGGGGCGTAGACACCCTGGTGGTTCTCGGAAACCGAGCCGGAGAGACAGATGTAGCTTTCCCAGATGCCGCTATGGGCGTGGGCCGGGTAGGTGCATCCGGGAGCAAAGAGAACGAGACCCAGGATCACTTCCGTCGTCAGGATCGGGCCGTTGGGGCCGCAGATCTCGGCATAGGCATAGGTCCTGTCGAGGCCCCGTGGGACCTTCTCATAGCCATATTGCCAGACCAGGTGTTCCCGGACGCTGTCTATCGAACGGATCAACGGTGCCGTGCGCTCCAGCTTGCCCTCGTCGAGAGCGCGTCTCAGGTGTGCCGTTACCGGCTTTTGCGCGGGCGGATCGAAGCGGATCTCGGCATCTGATTTCTGCACCCTGGCAATCGCCTCGCGCACGGCGCGCTGGTGGGCCCGGATCTTGTCGCTGCCGCCAGAGGAAAGGAACCGGTAGGCCTCGTAGAATTCCCGCAGCAGGTAGCCCCAGTCGGGATGATCCGCGAGCCGTTTATGCGCCAGGATGTCCCGGTCCTGTCTTTCCGCTTCCTCCATTCTTGTCCTCACTCCGATCAATGCTGGTGGTTATCTCAAGCAAGGTACCTCTTGGCGCCAAAGCGGCAATCGCAAAACCGAAATCCTCCAGTACCGCTTGCGGCACGACGTCCCTTGCGCCTGGCAATCGGACAGCTATTCTCCACGGACATTTCGCAGGATATCTTTCATGACAGTACTGATCGTAGGGGCCGGCATCTCCGGTCTTTCCACCGCCTGGGCTTTGACCAAGAGGGGCGTTCCGGTGACGCTTCTGGAGCAGGGGCCCATTCCCAATCCGCTCTCCGCCTCCGGCGACCAGCACCGCATCATCCGCCGCGCCTATGGCGGCCAGGGCGGCTATCAGCGCCGCATCGGCGAAGCCTACGATGCCTGGGACGAGATGTGGGGCGACCTGGGCGAGAAGCATCTCGCCGAGACCGGCTTCATGCTGATGTCGCAGCAGGAGGGCGACGGCGGCGACGAATATCGGACCGGGCTGATCGAAGGCGGATATCCTTTTGAGGAACTGACGCCCGAAGAGACCGCCGCCCGCTATCCCTTTGTCGATCCGGCCACCATCCGCTATGGCGCGGTCAGCGAGGAGGGGGGTGTGCTGCTCTGCCAGAAAATCGCCTCCGGGCTGAAGCAGTGGCTGATCGCCAAAGGTGCGGATGTGCGCGAGAACACAGCCGTCACGGCCGTCGACACTGCGGCCGCCGCCGTGACGCTGGCCAACCGCACAAGGCTGACGGGCGACCATGTCATCGTCACGGCCGGCGCCTGGACGCTCGGCCTCTTCCCGAAACTCGACATCAGCCTGACCACCTACCGTACGGCGGTCGTCTATCTGACGCCGCCTGAAGACCTGCGCGAGGCGTGGGAGCGGGCGCCGGCGATCCTCGATCCGGGCGGACCGATCGACGGCTATATCCTGCCTCCCGTTGCCGGAACCGGCCTCAAGTTCGGTGCCGGCATTCACAAATACAAGGCAAAGCCGGACACCGACAGGACGGCCAGGGCCGGTGAGGGCGAGACCTTGCGCGACTATTTCTCGCCGCCGTTCCACAGGATCGGCGAATACCGTGTCGATGACGTTGTCACCTGCGCCTACACCTTCACCTCGGACGAACATTTCTTTGCTATGAGCGAGGACAGGGCGACGATCGTCTCGGCGTGCTCGGGCCATGGTTACAAGTTCGGCGCAGTGGTCGGGCAGAAACTCGCGGAAGGCGTCGTGGGCTGCGACATGGAAACGGCGCGGATCTGGCTGGAAGCGCGGGACTGAAGGAGTCTTCTGGCAGAAGTTGCGCGGCGGCCCGAAAGGCCGCCGTTCCTTGTTCTGCAGCAACGGGCTGAGCGTCAGGACTTCCGCGTCAGTGCCTGCGTCTATGGTCGGTGCCAATTCGGCCAAGATTCCTGCCGAAACGGTTCGGTTTCTGCGCAAGTCGATGCAATTTTTCGCAAGACGCGCAAATCGGCTATGCATGGACGAGGGGGAAACGTGCCCCGCACCAATAGGCCGGCAAGAGAGGGGCAAGCCATGACGATCGAAATCAGGCGGCTGACGGGCGAAAACCTGAGAAAGGCGCTCGACGATCTGGCGGCCTTGCGCATTTCCGTCTTCCGGGCCTGGCCCTATCTCTACGACGGCACCGCGGACTACGAAACCCGATACCTCCGGCGCTATGCAGAAACCGAGGGGGCGGTCATCGTTGGCGCCTTCGATGGCGACAGTCTTGTCGGCGCGGCGACAGGCGAGCCGCTTGCAAGCGAACTGGAAGCGTTTCAGGCGCCGTTGCGGGCGCGCGGCTTCGATCCCGGCAACATATTCTATCTGGCCGAATCCGTGCTCGACCCGACCTATCGCGGCCGCGGCATCGGCCACCGTTTCTTCGACGAGCGCGAGGCGCATGCCCGCGAGAGGGGCTATGGCGAAGCCGTTTTCTGCGCCGTCATCCGGCCGGATGAGCATCCGCTGAAACCGGAGGATTATGCGCCGCTCGATCCCTTCTGGAGAAAACGCGGATACGAGAAGCTGGAGGGCGTCGTTGTCGCCTTCCCCTGGCGGGATGTCGGGGAGAACGGCGAAACCGAAAAACCGATGCAGGTGTGGTATCGCAAGCTCTGAAGGTTCTTGCCGCCTGGATCGGGGCGGCAGGAACGGTTTCCCGTCTCCGCCGCGCCGATCCCTTGTAAACCGCCTTTATTTCAGCGACCAGCGGATCGTCACGTTGGCGCTGATCTGTTCTTCACCGGCCTCGATCGGCACGTCGCTGGCCTTGGCCGTCATCATGCCTTCGGCGCGCATCATGAAAGGCCGGGGCATTTCGGTGCTGGTTTCGGTGATGGAAACGATCGAGCCCAGTTCGACGCCGGCGGCGGCGGCAAAGACATCAGCCTTGTGGCGTGCGTCTTCAACGGCGTTCTTGCGGGCCTCGTCCAGCTTTTCATCCGGGTTGCTGACCTCGAAGCGGATCGCGTCGACCGCATTGGCGCCATTTTCGACCACAAGACCGAGAAGCGCACCGAGTTTGGCAAGGTCGCGCACCTTCACCTGAACGCCGTTGCGGATTTCATAGCCGACGATGTCCGGCTGTCCGCTCGAGTTCTTGCTGTGGTCATAGCGCGGATAAATGCCGAAGCCGCTGGTCTGAATGTCCCTGGCCTCGATGCCGCTGCCCTTGACCGCCTCGATGACGCCGGCAATGGCTGCATTGTTGTCCGAAAGCGCCGCCTCGGTGGTCTTGGCCGTCGTGACGACACTGGCGGTGATTACCGCCATGTCCGGCGAGACGGAGACGGAACCGCGGCCGTCCATCGTGATGCTGCCCGCGGGCGCTGTTTCCTGCGCGAGTGCCGGAGAGGTGCTGACAAGAGCAGCACCGAGAGCAGCGCCGAAACCGGCGGCAAGGACGGCCTTGCGCAGGAGCGGGCCGGGCAGGAAGAAGGGCGATGTCATTCTGAAATTATCCTTGAACAAATACACTTCGATGCGGGCGAACTTCGCCCCCGATTGCGGCGCGGTGATGACGGGTCCGTTCATCTTCCATTCACGCGGAAGACGCTCGAACGGAGGCTGAAACCGCAGCAAAATCAGCCTTCTGAGCTGTCGTTTCGCGATGAGCGACGCGGCGGCTGGATGCCGAGTTCGCCGGTCTGCGACAACAAGACGGCGATCGGCCGCGAGCTTTCGAAACGGGCGCAGACGATGACGATAATCACGGTCAGCGGCACACACAGCACCATGCCGACAATACCCCATATCGCCCCCCAGAAGGCAAGGCTCAGCATGATCACCAGGCCCGACAGATTGAGGTTGGAGCCCATCAGGCGCGGTTCCACCAGATTGCCGATGGTGAACTGGATCAGGCCAAGGCCGGCGGCGATCGCAAAGAAGGGGCCGAGCGTGTCGTAATAGACGGCCGCCAGCAGGCTCGGAAAGATCACGCCGATGAGCGAGCCGATCGTGGGGATGTAGTTGAGCAGGAAGGCGATGAAGCCGAAAAGGGCCGCATAGGGCAGGCCGATGATGATCAGCACCAGGCTCGTCAGCACGCCGGTCGCGACGGAAACGGCGGTCTTGATCGAAAAATAATGCATGATCGAGCGGTTGATCTCCGCCCGGATGGCAAAGGCGGCTTCGGCCCGCTCCGGCGTGGTGAAAAGGCGTTCCAGCTTGCGGTCGAAGGTGGATTGCTCCAGCACCAGGAACAGCACGTAGATGAAGACGAGGCTGGCGGAGCCGGCAAGCGTCGTCACCAGGCTGGCACCGGCGGTGACCATGCGCGGCACGACCGAATCCGGCAGGAGATCCCGCAACTCGATCGGGTCGTTGAAATGCAGATGCGACGAAACGTCGTTGAAGAGGGTTTCAAGCCGCCTCTGGTAGGTGGGGGCGTCCTG
>ENA-ORCZ01000438-ORCZ01000438.1-marine-metagenome-genome-assembly--contig:-NODE-438-length-18638-cov-2.791929_pt1 | contig 18638 bp, 15 predicted proteins | sample MGYA00237785_ERZ508519 | MGnify/ENA primary metagenome ERZ508519 (study PRJEB26189, sample SAMN06268790) | marine metagenome | isolation source: Bioluminescent Bay, La Paraguera, Puerto Rico | place...
CCTTCGCCGGAGAAACGCGCGATTCCAGCGCCCTGCGCCACGGCAACGACTGGCTGCTGCAACTGGGTGTCGAACGAGCCTGCCGCGAGGCTTCGCACCAGCTGGCCGGCAAGATCACCCTGGGCAATACGCCCGACTTCCTCATGAAGGTGAAGGAGAGCAGCCTCGCGATGGCAAGGCGCTGCGAGCTGGCGCCCTACAACGCCTACCGGCAGCACTACGGCAAAGAGCCGGTGAAAAGCTTTGAGCGGTTAACCCGCGACCCCGCTCTGGCGAAGAAGCTGCAGGACGTCTATGGCGACATCGACAGGCTGGAATGGTTCGTCGGCATCTTCGCCGAGGGCTACGACGACAAGGAGATGATGGGCGAGCTCTTGAAAACCATGGTCGCCAACGACGCCTTCACCCAGGCGCTCACCAACCCGCTACTCGCCGAGCGGGTCTACAACGCAGAGACCTTCTCACCCGAGGGGCTCGCGATCATCGAGAGCACCAATAGCCTGGCCGACCTCATTCAGCGCAATACCGCCATCACCGACAAGGCTGAGGTCGGCTTCCAGATACGCTAGCGCCGTCCCCGAAAGCGCCGGCCGTCGTCCCGGCGCCGACGGGGAGGGAAGCAGGCAGCGCTACGCCAGCGCCTTGATGGCGGTCCAGAGTTCCGCATCAACGCTGAAGCCGCGGTGGCGGGCGTGGTGCAACGCCTCGCCCTTGGCGAGGCCGGGCAGGTAAGCGCCCTCGTCGGCCTGCACGGCCTCGAGCCAGTCACCCAGGCCGGCGTGAAAACCGGCAGCCGGATGGATCGCCAAGACGAAGAGCCCGGCGCCCGGCGACTCGGCCCCCTTGTTGAAGGCCGGCGCGTCTTTCGACCACTTGGCGCCGGTGACGCCCGCGGCCAGCATTTCCACCATCAGGGCGATGTTGGCGCCCCGCGCGCCACCGAAGGGCAGCAGAGAGCCGGCCAGAGCCGCGCGGGCATCCGTGGTGGGATGGCCCGCCGGATCGAGTCCCCAGCCCTCGGGGAGGTCGCGGCCCGCTTCTGCGTATTCACGCACCTTGGCCAGCGAGGCGGAGGCCGAGGACTGGTCGATCACCAGGGCCGGAGCCTCTCCGTTCGGTCCTTCGAAGTCGGTCGGCACCGCGAAGGCCAGCGGGTTGGTGCAGTAGATCGGCGTCCTGCCGCCGGAGACCGCCATGACCGCCGGCCCGGCGTTGGCGGCGACCAGGGCCAGCAGGCTGTGCCCTTCAGCGATCTGCCGCGCGAAGTAGCCCAGTGCCCCGCAGGGATAACCGTTCCTGAGCGCCAGCATGGCGAGGCCCTGCTTCTCCCCGCCCGCCACGAGGCGCGGCAGGGCGCGTTCGAAGCCCAGGTGCGGCAGGCCCTCGGCGGCGTCGACGCGGGTCACCACCTCGCTCACCTCCTCGACGGCCGGTTCGGCCGCGCCCTGAATGCGTCCGGCGGTCAGCGCGTCGCGATAGGTGTAGAGGTGCTTCAGGCCGACGCCGCGGTTGCCTTCGGCTTCCGCCGTCACCAGCGCACGGGCCGTCGCCGCCGCGTGCTCCGGCGCGGCGCCGGCGGCCTTCAGCGCGGCCACCGCGGCGGCCAGCGCCTCGTTGAAGCTGACGGTGATTTCGGTCATGTCCCCCTGGCCCCTCCCCCGATGGGCCGCCAGTATAGGGGCTCTACTCCTTGACGGGCACCGTGTAGTTGAGGCCCAGGCGGCCGCCGTCGGCGTAGATGGTCTGGCCGGTGATGTAGCTGGCATCCGAGGAGGCGAGGAAGACGGCGACGTTGCCCATCTCCTCCGGCTCGCCCAGGCGGCCCAGCGGCGTGCGCGACATCAGCTTGGTCCAGGCGGCGGGGTCATTGTTCACCGCGCGCACCATCTCGGTATTGATCGAGCCGGGCCCGACGCCGTTCACGCGGATGCCCTTGTCGGCCAGCGCGAGCGACATGACCTTGGTCAGCTGGTTCACGCCGCCCTTGGCGACGCAATAGGGCGTGATGGCCGGAATGGCGACCACGGCGTTGATCGAGGACATGTTGACGATGGACCCGCAGCTGCCGTCCTCTCGCGGGCCCTGCTGGACCATCTGCCTGGCCGCGGCCTGGCCACAGAGGAAGACGCCCTTCAGGTTCACGCGCAGCACCGCGTCGAAATCCTCTTCCGTGAAGTCCAGGAAGTCGGCCGCCTTCACGATGCCGGCGTTGGCAACCATGCAGTCGACGCGCCCGAAGGCCTTCACCGCTTCGGCGATCAGCGCGTCCACCTGCCCTTTGTCGCCTACGTCGCAGGCGACGAAGACCGCCTCCGCGCCTTCGCCCTTCAGACTTTCCAGCGCCGCCTGGCCTTTCTCCGCATCGATGTCGGAGAGCACCACCTTGGCCCCCTCCGCCGCGAAACGCCGGGCGCAGCCATAGCCGATCCCCGCCGCCGCGCCGGTGATGACGACGACCTGGTCTTTTACGCGCATAGTCTCGTTCCCTTTGATTCAAAGTGTTCCCTCTCCCCAACGTGGGAGAGGGTTGTGCAGGCTTAGAGAGCGTCAAGCGAGCTTGGCCGGAGCTGGGTGAGGGGGGATTGCCGACACCGCTTTCCCCTCACCCAGCTACGCCTAGGCTCGTGCCTCGCCAAGGCTTCGCAACCCTCTCCCACGAAGGGGAGAGGGTCAAGATCGAGCCTCACCCGCCCTTCGGGTAGCCGATGCTGGTGAGGGTTTCCTTGATCTCGTCCAGGATGGCCGGGTCATCGATGGTGGCGGGCACCCTGACCTCGGCGCCGTCGGCGATCTGGCGCATGGTGGCCCGCAGGATCTTGCCGGAGCGGGTCTTGGGCAGGCGCTTCACCACGGCGGCGGACTTGAAGGCGGCGACCGGGCCGATGCGGTCGCGCACCATCTGCACCACCTCCTGCGTCACCTCCTCGGGCGGATCGGTGACGCCGGCCTTCAGCACCAGGAAGCCGACGGGCAGCTGGCCCTTAAGCTGGTCGGCCACGCCGATGACGGCGCACTCGGCGACGTCCGGGTGGGCGGCCAGGACCTCCTCCATGGCGCCGGTGGAAAGCCGATGCCCGGCGACGTTGATGATGTCGTCGGTGCGCGCCATGACGTGGACGTAGCCGTCCTCGTCGATGATGCCGGCGTCGCCCGTCTCGTAGTAGCCGGGGAAGTTCCTGAGGTAGGAATCGTGGTAGCGCTGCTTGGCGTTCCACAGCGTCGGGAAGCAGCCCGGCGGCATGGGCAGCCTGCCGGCCAGGGCGCCGATCGTGCCGGCCGGTACCTCCTTGCCGTCGGCGTCCAGCACCCGCAGATCCCAGCCCGGCACGGGGCGCGTCGGCGAGCCCGGCTTCACCGGCAGGTACTCGATGCCCATGCAGTTGGCGGCGATCGACCAGCCGGTCTCCGTCTGCCACCAGTGATCGATCACCGGGGTCTTCAGCTTTTCCTGCGCCCAGACCAGCGTGTCGGGGTCGCAGCGCTCGCCGGCCAGGAAGAGCACGCGGAAGTGCGAGAGGTCGTACTTGCCCAGGTGCTCGGCCTCCGGGTCCTGCTGGCGGATGGCGCGGAAGGCGGTCGGCGCGGTGAAGAGGCTGACCGCCTTGTGCTGCTCGATGACCCGCCAGAAGGCGCCGGCGTCTGGCGTGCCCACCGGCTTGCCCTCGTAGACGATAGTGGTCGCGCCCTGCAGCAGCGGGCCGTAGCAGATGTAGGAGTGACCGACCACCCAGCCGACGTCGGAGGCCGACCAGAAGACCTCCCCCGGATCGATGTTGTAGATGTTCTTCATCGACCACTTCAGCGCCACCGCGTGGCCGCCGTTGTCCCGCACGATGCCCTTGGGCTGCCCCGTGGTGCCGGAGGTGTAGAGGATGTAGAGCGGATCGGTCGCCTTCACCGGCACGCAATCGTGCGGCTCGGCGGCGCCCACCGCCTCCACCCAGTCGTGATCACGTCCGGCCATCATCTCCGCGTGTTCCTGCGGGCGCTGCAGGATGATGCAGAATTCCGGCTTGTGGATCGCCATCTGGATAGCGGCGTCCAGCAGCGGCTTGTAGGGGATGACGCGGTTCACCTCGATCCCGCAGGAAGCCGAGAGGATCGCCTTGGGCCGGGCATCGTCGATGCGGGTGGCCAGCTCGTTGGCCGCGAAGCCGCCGAAGACGACGGAGTGGATGGCGCCCAGGCGCGCGCAGGCCAGCATGGCGATGAGGGCCTCGGGCACCATGGGCATGTAGATGATGACCCGGTCGCCCTTGACCACGCCGCGCGCGGCCAGCGCTCCGGCGGTCTTGGCCACGGCCTCCTGCAACTGCTTGTAGCTCAGGTGGCTGACGGTGTCGGTGACCGGGCTGTCATAGATGATGGCCGGCTGGTCGCCGCGCCCGTCCTTCACGTGGCGGTCGACGGCGTTGTAGCAGGTATTGAGCGTCCCGCCGGCGAACCAGCGGTAGTAGGGCGGATCGGAGTCGTCCAGGACCTTGTCCCACTTCTCGATCCAGTGAATGTCCTCCGCCGCCTGGCCCCAGAACCCTTCCGGGTCCTGCATGGAAGCCTGGTAGACCTCGTCGAAACGCCCCATTTTCTGCCTTCGCTCCCTCTATGCACTCAGCCGTAGAGCCGCCCTCCGCCCTCATCCTGAGGAGCCTTGCGCAGCAAGGCGTCTCGAAGGATGTGCCGGAAGCTCGGCCCCGGAAAGCCCTTCAGTGCGGGCGGCTGCCCGCCGCGGAAAATCGCGGCCCACCCGTCGTTGGTCTTGAGAATAATCCCCGAAACCAGCGAAAAAAAGCCTATCGGAGAGGGGGATGGGGAGCGTTGAGGTGGATCAAGAGAGTCGTCCTGAAACCAACGCCCCGTTGGCCCCCAACAACGCAACAGCAAATCTACAATAACTACGAGGGCATCTGAGATAGAATTCTCACAATCCGAGGAGATATAGGCAATGTGGAATCGCTTCATAGACTTGCTGCGGGTAGCGGGAATACCAGTAGCGATCGCAGCAGCTGGCTATTTTATCCAACAAGCTCTGCAAGAAAATCAGCTAAGGACCGACAGACTCAATCTGTCTGTAGGCATCCTCGCCGATCCGGCTTCGACACAGCCGCTCAGGACTCTTGCTGTCAAGCTCCTTGATCACTCCTTGCCCAATGAAGTGCCACTAGACGAGCAACTTCGACTCAGTCTAGAGACGGGCGCAACGAACTTTCCGCCTGAGTACAAAGGATGGGGTGTCATCCGGGCCGCAGTCGGAACCGCAGGAATCAAGATCAATGGTAGTGCCGTCGGGGAAACTATCCAGGCAATACCAGATGAGAGAGTGGAATAAGCATGCTTAAGAATGTTCAGCGCCCTAGTCAGCTAGTCAAGTGGGACCCGAACTGTGTGATGCACGTCAGCATGGCCGATGTTTATGTTGCCAGCCGCGAGCACGTGATGCTGCTTTCGTTGCTCCCCATGCTCGTCTGTATATTCGAAAACCTCGCCGCGACTTTGCACCTCACGAATCTCTTCCGAATCTGAATCGTAAAGGCAATTCCCTGACCCTAGAAGTCGAGCATCAGCACGGCCTTCGGCAGTAGTGTCTATGCACCGAAACGCCACCTCGAATTCCACATGAAGGATACTTGATGACTCAGTTGCGAACAGCTTCGAAGTAACCGCGGACGGAGATTCAATAGCATACCCCAGTTGTTCCAGCATCGCGTTTATCGCTTGCGCTCGATGGCTTAGAAACACTTCCGCGAGTACAGCGTGATCGATTTGAACAGCACGCCGAATATCCTGAAGCAGGTCGCTGAGATCGGAGAACAAGCGCAATTCATGAGGGCACTGCGAGGCCTCACGCTCTAGCGATTTCGCCAACCCCTTACTAAAATCATGTCCCTCAAAGAAAGCCTTGTCTTTAGTCACGAGAAACACATCAGCTTCTGCAAGCAGTTCGACACAGTGTGCCCATATCACGCCATCCCTAAATTCCTCGGTTCGATCCGCAGGCGGCATTTTTTCAATTACTTTTGTCAATGAACTCTTCGCCACTTCGATGGTGAAAGGCAGCAGCCTAGTTTCCATATCAATTTGCGTAAGTATCTCGGAGACCTTTGCATCTATCTCTGGATCGCTAGGAAGAACTAGCTCTTTTAAATGCCCGAAGACCGAAAGAAGACTTCGGTGGCGCATCCGCATCACCCCCGTCGCATCTCTCAATTGCTTTGAGAGGCCGCGCTCCACCTCAAGCCGGACAACCTCGGGGATTACCAAAATCGCCCCGTGCTGTTTCGCATAGAACCGAATGGCGGAGCCTAGACTAGTGTTCAGTCCAAATTGTGATATCCAAATGTTCGCATCAAATAGCAGATACATTTTCCCCTCAAGCGTCTGCGCCTAAAAAGTGCGCCTCGAAAATTCCACTTTGTCTGGAGGTAATTTCAAACTGCCCGCCGCACGAGAAACATTAAGCAGCCCATTCCGCATCTTGGACCAGTACAGTCACCATCAAAGCATCTGGAATCATCAGTTTAAATGTCTTAGGGAAGAGCATTGGGTTGACCAGAGTCAATGGAATGGATGTTTTAAAGGCACTGATACGTCTAGGCGGCTCTGGGAAATGGGGTAGCCCTACAGCGCCAAGACTGCCTCTGCACAGATAGAAGATGAGCAGTCCACAGGGCCCTCACTTCCCACTACATGAGACCGTGTTCTCTGACCTTGGGGTCCCCAGTCAGCCGGTATTTGGCCCACACCCTCCCTAGCCTTCCCCCGTCCTCCTGCCTCCGCCGAAGCGGCTCCGCGCAGGCAAGTCGAGACGGGCCTGCGGCTCTTCTCAGGGTGAGGCGGGAGGAAAATCCCAACCACTGCGGCAAGTTACCGCAGTGCGGCAGAATGTCCTGCGACACTTCTGCCCGTCGCGCGCGGAAGCGTCAGGGCCTATATCCTGGGCACCTGACTGGCACTCAAAAACAACAAAAACCACTTCCCCCCAACTGCAAGGCTGGACCTCTTTTCCATGCGTCATCTTCCCTACGCCATGGGCCTCTTCATGCTGCTGCCCTTCGCGGTCTGGCTGGGCCTGGACCTGACCCTGCTGCCGGGCTCGACCCGCAACCTGGACCTGCCGCTGGCGGCGGTGCTGGGCGCCCTCTGCCTGCCGCTGCTCGCCTGGTTCTTCCTGGTGAACCTCGGCTTCCTCGCCAACTCCATGAGCGGCGCCGACGAGTTCGCGCGGCCGCAGAACCCCGCCGTGCGGCTGACCATCGCCGCCCTGCCCTGGATCGCCCTCATGGGCGGCCTCGCCAGTGTGCCGCTGCTGGCGGCCCAGGGGCTGCACCCGGCCCTGCTGGCCCTGCCGCCGGTCGTCGGCGGGCTCATCTTCTTCGCCATCCGCTTCGGCGAGACGGCGCGGTCCCAAGACCGTGATCGACTGCGCACCAAGGCGCCCGCCCCAGAAGTGACGGCCCCAGAAGTGATGACCCACGAGACCGCAGAGAAAAAGCGCGCCCTGCCGCGGCGCAGCCCCGCCCGCCGGGCACTGGGCGCCGTGGTGCTGCGCGCCTTCTTCCTGGTGCCGGTCCTCGGCTGGCTGCTGAAGGACGCGATCAACGGCCGCGACAGCGCCCGGGTCTTCTTCGCGGTGAACTGCGTGCTGATCCTGGCCGCCGCCGTCGCCGTCTTCGGCTACCCGGTGCTGATCGTCGCCGCGCTGGCCCTGGTGCCGGTGGTCTTCGCCAGCCTCTTCGTGCTGACCTGGTCGTAGGTTCTACTTGCGGACTCGTCATTGCCGGGCTTGACCCGGCAATCCATAGCGGTGGCTGGCACCGGGCCTCTCGGGAGAAGTTACAGCGCGCCGCGGAATGGATCCTCGGAACAAGTCCGAGGATGACAACCGAGTATGGGCTGCCAAGCCGCTAACGGGGCCGGAGCCACCCGTCGTTGGATGTCTCCGGCCCCGCCGGCAGTTCGGGTTTCACCGGCCTTGTCCAAGACGTCTAAGTCTTGGACGGCCGGATCCGCACCAGATCCTGCAGGACGCCGTCGAGGCCGTTGGTGACGACGACGTTGCCCACCTTCTCGGACACCTTCTCCAGGGCCTCCAGCTCCTTCAGGCGCAGCAGGATGGGGTTGTCCTCCATCAGCTTCGCGGTGTTGAGCAGGGACCGCGTGGCGGCCGTCTCCTCACGCCGCTTGATGACGTTGGCCTGGGCGGTCTTCTCCGCCTCGATGACCCGGTTCATCAGCTCCCGCACGTCTCCGGGCAGGATGATGTCCTTGACACCGACGGAGGGGACCGTGAGGCCCGCGTCGCCGAGCTTGGGCAGCACCAGCGCCTCGATCGCCTGGTTGATGCCCAGCTTGTCGCCGAGCACCTGCTCCAGGCTCCGGGTGCCGATGACCTGGCGCAGCGCGAACTGAAGCTCCTTGTAGAGGAAGTCCTTCAGGTCCGCGGTCAGCGTCACCGCCTTCACCGGGTCGGCGACCCGGTAGACGGCCGTGAGGTTGGCCCGGATGCCGATGCGGTCCTTGGTCAGCAGCTCCTGGCCGGTGACCTCCAGGGTCTGCAGGCGCAGATCGAAGAGGACGGCCTGGACCCGCCGCGCCGCCTTCACGAAGGCGTAGCGGCCCGGCTGCAGCTGCCGCAGCAGCACGCCGTCGACATAGAGCAGACCGACATGGTCGGACGGCACCTCCACCACGGCGACCAGGTCACGCACCGCCAGGCTCCGTGCCGCCAGCCGCACCAGGGGCACGACCAGCCGCTCGGGCACGGCGGTCTCGCCGGCCTCCACGGTCTCCAGGCTCACCTCCCGCAGGTGCCGCGCGAAGAATGCCCGGTGCTGCGGGGCGACCATGTCGGTCAGCTTGCCCTCGACGAAGACGAAGCCCAGCTGGCCGTCGCCCATGTCGGCGACCAGGAAGTAGGCCTCGACCACCCGCGGGTGCGTCAGGTAGAGCGCGTCCAGCGCCGGGTTCCTGACCGGCAGCGCACGCAGGTCGAGCTTCACGACCTCCAACTGCGCCCGGCCCGGAAGAAAACGGTGCACGCCCGGCTCCAGAACCTTCTGGAAGGCCCGGTCCCGGTAGAGGAGACCGAGCTCGTAGTCCGCGATCTTCTCGGTCTTGATAACCATCGGTCTGTTCCTTTCTTCTTCTTTCTCTTCTCTCTTCACTTCTCTTGTCGTGTTCCCGCGAGGGATCGGAACCGAATGAAAGTTCCTAAGAAATACCGTGTGAGGAACACCGGAAGAGCCCCGACAGCGCGGGCCGGGCGGCCCCGGCGCCTTTCCTCCGCCGCGCGCGCGGACCGCCGGGGTTCCGTTCCCGAGAATGCGGGAACGGCGTGCCGGAGATCCTTGCGGACGGCGTCGAAGGGCGCGGTGGAGACGCGCGGAAGCCTTTGCCGCCTGGCCCCTGCCGTATCCACGGCCCGCGGCTTACGCCACGGGACACGCGGGTGCAGGCGGGGCCTGGCGCTCTTCCGGCATCCTTCGTTCTCGGATCAGCTTTACAGGCTGAGTTGCTGGTGGGACTCGAACCCACGTCATCTAGCGTTAAAAGCTAGTGCTCTTCCTCTGAGCTACATCCATGGCGCCGAACGCAGGACTCGAACCTGCGACCTCCGGGTTCGTATCCCGGCGCTCTGCCGCTGAGCTAGTCCGGCCGCTGAGGTACCCCATTTGCTCGACACACGCAGGGCGCATTACGAGCGTCCAGCGCGCCGGCCGGGCATTCAGAACCCGGACCATAGAGCGGTCTGCCAAGTACCAAACGAATGAAGGCTCCTGATCCTCTCGCGAGGGATGCCTAATGTCGTTCTCGATGTCTTGCTGTCATCATGTCCTGCCTCCGTGTCGTGATCGCCGGGGCAGGAGTCGCGCGGAAACCGCGGGCTCTAGACCCGGTGGGTGGAGCCCCCTTCAGGGCTTATGTGACGATCCGAAAAGATCATTCGGGTTTCCGTTTCGCGTTGACCGCCGGCGGGAGTGCCGCGCGGGAGGCAGGGTATAGGCCAGGTCCGATTCCTGAATCAACCGAAACCTTTGGTTGAGGGTCAAAAAGACCGAACCGGCAAGAGGACCGCGGCGAAAGGTGAAGAAAGTTGCGCGGGACTACTCGGCCGCGTCCGGCGTTGCCGCCAGGGTACGCGCCTGGCGCATCTCGGCCAGGGCGTCACGGATCACCAGCCAGGCGCCCTGCAGGGCGAGCAGGCCCATCACCGCCGCCACGATGATATCGGGCCAGCCGCTGCCGGTGCCGAAGACGCCGAGGGCGGCCAACAGCACGGCGAAGTTACCGACCACGTCGTTGCGCGAGCAGAGCCAGACCGAGCGCATGTTGGCGTCGCCGCTGCGATAGGCCCAGAGCATGGCGAAAACGGCGGCGTTGGCCAGCAGCGCGGCGAAGCCCACCGCACCCATGGTGACGGCGTGGGGCAGCGTCCCCTGAATGGCCTGCCAAGCGGTGGCTCCGATGACCCAGAGGCCGAAGAGCCCCATGGTCACCCCCTTGAGCAGCGCGGCCCGGGCGCGCAGCTTCAGGGCGGCGCCGACCACCAGCAGGCTGATGCCGTAGTTGCCGGCATCGCCAAGAAAGTCCAGCGCGTCGGCCTGCAGGGAGACCGAGCCGGCCGCGAGGCCGGCGGCGATCTCCACCAGGAACATGAGAGCGTTGATCGCCAGCACGATCCACAGCACCCGGCGGTAGCGGGCGTCGCGGGCAACGTCCTCAGCAGATGCATGGTGGCAGCAGCGGGCGCTCACAGGGTCAAGCCTCCTCCAGGCGACGACTCTAGCCCCATCCCCCCTGGCCGGGTCAAGAGGTGCGCCTACGATGTTGCGGGGCGGCGGTCGACGCGCTACCTGTCTTGTCACAAGAAGCAAGGTGCCGCTGGGGAGTGGCACTGAAAAAACGGGCAGGATGGCGACCATGGGCGAGACGACGAACCCCTTTGAAAGCGACCTGGGCCAAGGGCCGGCCAACCACCTGGCCTTGAGCCCGCTCAGCTTCCTGCCGCGCGCGGCGGCGGTCTATCCCGACCGCTGCGCCGTCATCCACGGCGATCTCCGCTACACCTGGGCCGAAGTCTACGCGCGCTGCCGCCGCCTCGCCTCGGCGCTCTCGAAGCGTGGCATCGGGCGCGGCGACACGGTAGCCGTCATGGCCCCCAACACGCCGGCCTGCCTGGAGACGCACTTCGGCGTGCCGGCGGCGGGCGCCGTCCTGAACGCCCTCAACGTGCGCCTCGACGCCGCGACCATCGCCTTCACGCTGAACCACGGCGAGACCAAGGTGCTGCTCACCGATCGCGAGTTTTCGCCGGTGATCTCCGAGGCCTTGAAGAGCGTCGAGCGCGACCTCCTTGTCATCGACATCGACGACCCGCTGGCGGAAGGCGGCGAGTTGATCGGCGAGACGGACTACGAGAGCTTCCTCGCCTCGGGCGATCCGGACTTCCCCTGGAAACTGCCCGAGGACGAGTGGGAGTCGCTGTCCCTGCTCTACACCTCCGGCACCACGGGCAATCCCAAGGGCGTGGTCTACCACCACCGCGGCGCCTACCTGAACGCCATCGGCAACGTCCAGGTCTGGGGCATGGGTCCGCAACCGGTCTACCTCTGGACCCTGCCGATGTTCCACTGCAACGGCTGGTGCTTTCCCTGGACGATCACCGCCCTGGGCGGCACCCACGTCTGCCTGCGCCAGGTGCGCGCCGGGGCGATCTACGACGCCATCGCCGACCACGGCGTGACCCACATGTGCGGCGCGCCCATCGTCATGCAACTGCTGCTCGGCGCGAACGAGGAGGAGCGTCGCGACTTCGATCAACAGGTGAAGTTCATGACCGCCGCCGCGCCGCCACCGGCCGCCGTGCTCGCCGCCATGCAGGACGCCGGCATCGAGGTCACCCACGTCTACGGCCTTACCGAAGTCTACGGGCCCGCGGTGGTCTGCGCCTGGCACAGCGAGTGGGACGGTTTCGACATCGAAAAGCAGGCGGCGCTGAAGTCGCGCCAAGGCGTGAACTATCCGGCCCTGGAGGGCCTCATGGTCGCCGACGCCGAGACGCTGGCGCCGGTGCCGCGCGACGGCGAGACCCTGGGCGAGGTCTTCATGCGCGGCAACGTGGTGATGAAGGGCTACCTGAAGAACGCCGAGGCGACCGGGAAGGCCTTCGCCGGCGGCTGGTTCCACACCGGCGATCTCGCCGTGTGGCACGAGGACGGCTACATCGAACTGAAGGACCGTTCGAAAGACATCATAATCTCCGGCGGCGAGAACATCTCCTCCATCGAGATCGAGGACGCGCTCTACCGTCACCCGGCCGTTGCCGGTGCGGCAGTGGTCGCCCGGCCCGACGAGAAGTGGGGCGAGACGCCTTGCGCCTTTGTCGAGCTGAAAGCCGGCGCGCAAGCCGAGGAGGCGGAGATCATCGCCTTCTGCCGCGACCACCTCGCCCACTTCAAGGCGCCGCGCAAAGTCGTCTTCGGCCCCCTGCCCAAGACCTCCACCGGCAAGATCCAGAAGTTCGTCCTGCGCGAAGAGGCCAAGGGGCTTTAGAGGGCTCTCTCTTCACCGTGGTCACTGCCGGGGATCAGGCCCGGAGGTGGCGCCCGAGAGGGCACAAACACAAAACCGCGCCCCTCGGGCCTCCTGGAACGGAGGGCGGGGGACGCGGTCGAGGCGTCGATTGCCTTCTTGACTATGCGCCGTGCCGACGCCCGTCCTAGCGTTGCTTCCCCTCTTCTGCTCCCGGGGCGGATGCCCCCGGCGGCACGAGCCTGCCTGGCTGCCGATCTGGTCAGCGCCTGTAACTGAAGCTTTGTCGGGGAGGATGGCTAGTGTTCTATATGCCCCGCGATTTCGTCCTTGATCCGGAGCTTTTCGCGTTTAAGTTCGATGATGCGGAGATCATCGGGATGCGGCCGGTGCTCTTCTTCGTCAATTGCGTTTTCGATGGCCGCGTGCTTGGAACGCAATGACGCGATACGCTCATCTGCTGGCATTCGGAACCTCCAATGAGCCTTGGGTACCCGACCATGCTAGTCGAATAAGCATCGTATTGCAATTAAGTGACGGCAATTAAGCAGGGTTAAACCGGGTTAAGAAAGTGATGCAAAATCAACGGTTGATCGTCGGCATCACGGGCGCAAGCGGCGTGCGCTACGGCGTGAGAATTCTGCAGATTCTGCGTGATCTGCCGGTTGAGAGCCACCTTGTGCTCTCCAAGGCGGCGGAGCTGACGCTGGCCTATGAGACCGACCTGAAGGTCGCCGAGGTCAAGGCCCTGGCCGACGTCGTCTACCCGGTGGGCGATGTGGGCGCGGCAATCTCCAGCGGCTCCTTCCAGACTCTCGGCATGGTGGTCGCCCCCTGCTCCGTGCGCTCCATGTCGGAGATCGCCACCGGCGTCACCTCCAACCTCCTGACCCGTGCCGCCGACGTGGTGCTGAAGGAACGCCACCGCCTCGTGCTCATGCTGCGCGAGACGCCACTCCACACCGGCCATCTGCGCTCCATGCTGGCGCTCTCGGAAATGGGTGCCGTCATCGCTCCGCCGGTGCCCGGCTTTTACGCCAAGCCGCAGTCGCTCGACGAGATGGTCGATCACACGGTTGGGCGCGTGCTCGATCTCTTCGGGCTCGACGCCGGCACGGTGAAGCGCTGGGGCGAAGACTCGGGCAAGGTCCGCCCGCTGCGCAGCTAGAAGCTCCACACCCTCGGCTTCAGGCGTTCACCTCCACCTCGTCCGCGATCTCCGTCTGCGGCCGCTTCGCATCGTCGTCCTCTTCATCCTCTTCGATGACAATGACGGAGAGCGGCTGCCTGATCTTGCGCAGCTTGTGATAGGCCCTGAGCTTCTCGATCATCGGCCGCGTCAAACGGTGGCCCTTGGCGAGTACCAGGACGTCAGTCTCGGTCATCACGTCCTCGGCCAACTGATGCGAATCGCTGAGATTGTGCAGTTCGACCTTCAGCACCTCCGGTGCGGCCTTGGCCTTGGTGGCCTCTCCCTTCTTGGCCAGACAATGATAGGCTGATTTCAGCAGATCGTGGTCGTAGAGGCCGCCGGCCTTGGCCATGCGGGCGAAGATCACCGGCGCAGGCCTGTCGTCCTCGCTGGCATTCGCGAGGTCTGAGAGGATGCGCAGGATGCGCGCCTCTAACGGCAGGTCCTCGCCCTTCATCCCGTCGCCGGGAAAGCCGCTGCCATCGTAACCGGCTGCCTGATAGTAGACCGCCCGGGCGACCCCCTCCAGGCGCGGAATGTTCTTGATGAGATCGCGCGCGGCCTCTGGCGTGCGCGCCACCATTTCCGCCTCGATGGCGGACAGCTCCGTCCCGTCGCGCAGCTTCTGCGTCACCTCGCGCGGCAGGGTGATGCGGCCGATGCCGTGCAGCATGATGGTCATGTTCAGCGCCCAGGCGTTTTCCAGACGCATGAAGCGGGCCAGCTTGTGGCCCCAGCGCTGCAGGCGCGCGGTCTGCTGGAAGGCGCTGGCGTCGATCAGCGCCAGCACGTCGGTCAGCACCTTGATGCTGCCGGCCAGGGTCTTCTCCAGCAGCTCCCGCTCGGCGGCCAGCAGGCGGTAGTGGGCCTGCGCCGCCTCCACCGCGACGGCGAGCTGTTCCGGCTCGCAGGGTTTGTTCAGGAAACGGAAGATCTGGCCGTCGTTGACCGCGTCGATCGCCGTCTTCTGGTCCGCATTGCCGGTCAGCATCATGCGCACGGTCATCGGCGATTTCTGCTTCACCTGCTTCAGGAAGGTAACGCCGTCCATCTCCGGCATCTGCTGATCGCTTACGACCACCGCAAAGGGGCCTTCCTTCTTCAGCAGTTCCAGGCCGGCCGCGCCGCCCTCCGCCGTGGTGACGTCGAAGCGCTTGCGCAAGCCGCGCTTGAAGGCGCTGAGGATCTGCGGATCGTCATCAACGAACAGAACTTTGTCGGTCATGCCGCCGTCTCCCGCTGCTGCCAGCCGTCCATCCAATCGCCCACCTTGTTCTTACAGCCGTGGCGCGCGAGGAAGTCGCCGTCCAGCTGAGCTGCCGCCGCGCCGAGCGGATCGGCGGCATTGAGGCCACTGACGATGCCCAGGGCGCTGTGGGCCGCGAGAAGCGGCAGGCCCGCCCTCTCCGCCTCTTCAAGGGCACTTGGCCGGTCGAGATGGCGCAAGGCATCGACCACCGTCTGCGGCAGTCCCCAGATCTGCGCCAGGTAGGCCCCGAAGTCCGCTTGCGCGCAGCCGAAGACTTCGCGCTCGGCGTCATCGACCGTGGCGCCGGCCGGCACCATTGCCAGTACCTTGGCGTAGTCCTCCGGAGCCTGGTCACAGAGCAACAGACGCCCCAGTGCATGCAGGAGGCCGGCGAGCCGTGCCAGAGCGATCTCCTGCGCCCCGCCGCCCTGCTGCCCGGCGATCCAGGCGGCCAGGTCCGCGACGTCGCGCGAGAAGGCGACAGTGCGCTCGTGGTACCCCTGGCAAAACCCTTCCGGAAAGGCCGGCAGCAGATTCTCTTCGCGCAGCAGGGCGCGCAGCACATCCTGGCCCAGCAGAGAAACCGCCGCCTTGGGGCTGCTCACCGGATCGCCCACCCCGAAGTAGGCGGAGTTGGCGAGTTGCATCACCTTCGCCGCCAAAGCCGGCTCCGCAGCGAAGGCCTCGCCGATTTCCTCGATCGGCAAGCTCTCCTGCCGCAGCAGCGGGGTAAGGCGGTCACGGCCCGCCCGCGAGACGGCGAGACGGCTGGTGCCGGTCACCCAGGCCTGGCGCTCCGCCCCCGGTACCGCGCCGCGCCGTTCCAGGCTCGCCTTGATGATGGCGATGAGGCGCTCGCTGTTCGACGGCTTCTGCAGGAACTGGTGGCTGGTGGCAATGGTGCGGAAGGTCGCTTCGGGGTCCGCTTCGCCCGAGAGAATCAGTCGCAGGCTGCGGGGATAGCGCACCGCGACTTCGTCCAGCAGTTCGGCGCCGCTCATCCCCGGCATTTTCATGTCGGTGACGACGACATCCGCCGGCGCGCTGTCCAGCTTCGCCAGTGCCATCTCGCCGCCCTCGGCGAAGTCCATGGCCCAGTCCCCGCGCATGCCACGGAGCATGCGGCGCAGACCCATCAGAATGTTGTTGTTGTCGTCCACGAAGAGAATGCGGGGCTTCATCAAACCGCCTCCTTCAGAGCGGCCTCCTCGCCAAGCGGGAGGCGGATGGTGAAGGTGGTGCCGACACCAACCTGCGACTCCACAGAGATGGAACCGCCGTGTTTCTGCGTGATGCTGCCGTAGGCGATCGACAGGCCCTGACCGGTACCCTTACCGACTCCCTTGGTGGTGAAGAAGGGATCGAAGATCTGCTTCCTGTCGCCTTCGGAGATGCCGCAGCCGGTATCGCTGATGCGGATCTCCGCCATCCCGCCGGCCTTCCCGGTCCGGATGGTGATCTTGCCCAGCACGCCTTCCTGGCCCTCCTGGGACTGCTTGCTCTCGATGGCATGAGCCGCGTTGACCACCATGTTGAGGATCACCTGGTTGATTTCTCCGGGCAGGCAGGGGACCTGCGGCAGGCTCTCGTCGAAATCGGTCTGCACTTCGGCCAGGTACTTCCACTCGTTGCGCGCCACCGTCAGCGTGGTCTCGATGGCCTTGTTCACGTCCACCAGCGCCTTTTCCGATGCACCGGGGTGTGCGAACTCCTTGATCGCCGTGACGATCTTGCTGATCCTCGCGACACCGTCGAGAGTCTGCTCGATGGAGCTCGGCACTTCTTCCCGCAGGAAGTCCAGGTCGGCTTCCTCCTGGCAGGCCTTCACCTTGGCGATCTCTTCCCCGAGCAGCCCCGCCGCCTCGGCCGCCTCCACCAGGGCGCCCTGCGCCGCCAGCACGCTTAGAAGATCGGCGAAGGAATCCTTCAGGAAATGGCTGTTGTCGCTGACGTACTGAACGGGGGTGTTGATCTCGTGAGCGATGCCGCTGGCCAGGGTGCCGAGCGATTCCAGCTTCTGCGCCTGGCTCAGCTCCTGCTCCAGCTTCACGCGCCGCTCCTCGGCTTCCTTGCGCATTGAGACGTCCCGGCAGATCCACACCGTGAAGCTGGAGCCGTCCATGTCCAGCTGGGTGATGGACAGTTCCATGGGAAAGGTGCCGCCGGACTTGCGTCGCCCGATCGACTCGATGGCCTTGTCCGAAGTATTCATCTCCTGATGCAGTTCGGAGACCGCATCGAAGTGACGGGCCGCGTCCTGCGATTCCGGGCTGAAGAGGTCGAAGAAGTTGATGCCCAGCATGTCGTCCTTCGACATCTCGAAGGTCAGCTCAGCCACCCGGTTCGACCGCACGATCTTGTCCTCCTGATCAACCAGGAAGATGGCGGCCATGGCATGATCCAGCACCGCCTGCAGCTGCTGTGACTGCGCCTTGATCATCTGCGCGGACTGCGAGATCTGCTCGCTGGCCAGGAACAGGTCGCGGCTCTTTGTCTCGAGCAGAGTCTCCGCCTGCCGGCGCGCGATCTTCTCACGCGCAAGGCGTTTCTGCAGAACGTCGGCGTCCATGGGTCTAGGCCTTCGCGGTCAGCAGGAAGCGGACCTTGCGCCCGGCACCGCCTTCCAGATCCTCGCGGGCGACGTCCATCTCCTTACCGAAGTAGTCGATGCAGCCCAACAGCAGGCCGTGTGCCGCATCGGCGAAGCAGCGGTCCGACTCGTAGAGCACCTCCATGCGCCCCTCCCCTGCGCGGGTGCAGAGGATGCGTGGCGGCGTGGCGTCTGAATAGAGCTTGCGCACCTCCTGGTGGACGATGCTGTCCAGTCCCTCCAGGAAGGTGAAGGCGTCCTTCATGCCGGAGAAGAATCGCGGGTAGGTGCGCACGAAGCGCTCAAAGAGGTAGAAGCCGTAGATTCGGACCAGTTCCGGAACTTCGACCCCGGATTCCTTGCTCAATTCGACAACGAGCTTGACCAGTTCGGTATGGTCGTAGGAACCGATGGTGGTGTAGGCACCGCCGGAAGGCAGCGCCGCATTCTCGATGATCCGCTCGGTGACGTCCGGAGCGAACTTCTGGTCCACCATTTCGAGAAACTCGGTGAAGATGATGCCTTTCACGATCTGACTCCTCCCGGCAGCTTCGGTCCAACGCCTTGCGGCTGTCGGACAAGTGCCACCTCTGTCGCATCGCCGGGGACCGCATCATCCCCTGATCTTCCTGATCCTAAGCGGCCCATCCCTTGGACCGCCTTTCACTCAGCTTCTAATCAATATGATCATAAATTCTAGACAAAAAGTTAAAGTCTGATGATGCAGTTTTCTCAGGTTTTCCGCCGGAAAACTGCTTTGAAGCGGAAAGTGTCCCGCAGGAAGATCGCCTTTTCGGCGAATTCCTGACGCCACGCGGAGTCGGTGCCTAGTCCTCCAGCAGACGGATCGCGTGTACCGGCGCCACTTCCGGGCAGGTGGCATGCAGGATGGCCGCCAGGCCGGCCAGGTCGTCGTCGGTCGGCAGCGGCTTGAAGCGGGTCAGGTAGAGCCGCAGATTGGCGGCGACGGCAGTGGCGTCGCTGTCGCCGTCCGACAGGTCCAGTTCCTGATAGAGCACCAATTGCTCCAGCATCTCCGCCTGCAGTTCCAGACCTTTGACCTCCTCACGGAAGGATTC
>ENA-ORCZ01000439-ORCZ01000439.1-marine-metagenome-genome-assembly--contig:-NODE-439-length-18607-cov-4.216838_pt1 | contig 18607 bp, 17 predicted proteins | sample MGYA00237785_ERZ508519 | MGnify/ENA primary metagenome ERZ508519 (study PRJEB26189, sample SAMN06268790) | marine metagenome | isolation source: Bioluminescent Bay, La Paraguera, Puerto Rico | place...
CTGTGGCACTTTCCCTGAGGTCGCCCTCGCCGGGCGTTACCCGGCACCGTGTTTCCATGGAGCCCGGACTTTCCTCCGCCGCGGCCTTTCGGCGCTTGCGGCGGCGGCTGTCCGGCCGACTGGCGCCTGCGGACTTAAGAGGCTTTGGTTACAAGGTCAAGCGATCGGGAAAACGCAGGTCAGTTCTGCAACGGAATATCATGCGAGCATTTGCCTTCCGGCGTCGGCAGCGGACATGAAGATTTCTCCCGGTCAGGAGAAAACCAGAACAGGCGAACCAAGCAATCACGACGCTTTCTTGAAATTACCTTCAGTATCAACAATGTAAAAAATGACAATAAAGTTCTTTTAAAAATCCTCAAAGTATTCATTAGAGATTAAGCAATTCGAGCAAGAATTACGTAACGAAAACAAAGGAGACAAAAATGCGAACCTGGCACGCGGTCCTGCCGGCTTTCCTGCTGGCTTCATCAGCCTCGGTAGCGCAGACCCCTCCCGACCCGGCGACCCTGATCACGCCGGAGATCATCGACAGTGTGGGCGAATGGCTGTCCAACCCGATCGTGGCCCTTTCGGTAAACGCGCAGAACAATCTGCGCGGGTCGCTTGGCCAGTCGGAGATCGACGCTCTCGATGCCCAATGGCGTGAGGAGCGGGAAGCCGACGACAAGCCCCTGATATCCGCCACGCTGTCGGCGCCCTTGTCGATCTATCTCCTTCGGGTTCAGGCTGGATCTCTGGGTCTCTACCCGGAAATATTCGTCATGGACGCAAACGGATTGAACGTCGGGCAGAGCTCGATCACCAGCGACTACTGGCAAGGCGACGAAGACAAGTTCCAGAAGACGTTCCCGAACGGCGCCGACACCGTCTTCATCGATGCACCTGAATGGGACGAGGACCGCAACATCTGGCGGGCCCAACTCAACCTGACGGTCACTGACCCTGCCACCGGCAAACCAATCGGTGCCGCCACAGTGGAATTCAACCTGACCGAACTGATGCGCCGTCAAGGCACGAACTCATAAGCGAAGCGAACCGATGTTAAACAAACTCTCAGTGAGCAAGAAAATCGCCGCAGGATTTCTGACCCTCGCGCTGATCGGGGCGGTCGCCGGCGGCCTGAGCGCCTATAGGACACATACAGCGCTGCTCGAAGTCCAAACTGCGAACAGCCTCTCGGACCTCAGCACGCAAACCGCCCAGTTGACCGGAAAGATATCGGCACAGGCACTTGCCGTTAAATCCTTTCTTCTCACGGGAAATCGCGACCTTATGCAAAGGTCGGTGGAACTGAACGGTGAGATAGCTGACGAGTTCGCACAGGTTGATACGTCAATTGGCGCCACCCTGCCCGAATTTCACGGCGCCCTCGCAGGTCTAAGGTTGAGCTGGGAGACCTGGTACAAAGAAATTGCCAAGCGCCAGATAGACTATATGCGCTCGCCCGAAACTGTCGACATGGCCCGGGCCATCGACCTGACACCGGAGAGCGCCGGCTTGCTGGCTGCCGTGCAGCAGGAAAGCCTGAAGCTCACCGAAGCGGTCGGAGCCGAGCGGCAGAATTCGGTCATTGCACAGAATGCAGAGCTTAACATGGTCCAGGTCGTGGCCATCGCAAGTGCGCTCGCGCTTACGGTCCTTGCCATGGTGCTCGGCTTTGTCAACCATGTCCTCGTATCCGCCCCGCTTTCCCGTTTGTCGGTCATCACCGAAAAACTCGCGACGGGCGATACCTCCCAGAACGTCGACATCGGCGGCCGCGGTGATGAAATCGGCATGCTGGGCAGGGCGCTCGGTGTCTTCCGGGAAAATCTCATTCGTACACGGGATCTGGAAGCAGCTGCGCTTGAGGAGCGCGAAAATGCCGCGCAAATCAAGCGCGAGGAAATGGAACGGGTCGCCAGCGAGTTCGAATCCACGGTGCTGGAGATTTGCACCACCATGATCTCCAAGCTCGACGAACTGCACGGTTCCGCAGGTTCTTTGTCCGCAATTGCCAACACGACGACCGAACAGGCGCTGTCGGTTTCAGCGGCAGCCGAACAGGCGACGACGAACGTCAACACGGTTGCCAGTGCGACCGAAGAGCTTTCTGCCTCGATCCGCGCCATCACCGACCAGGTCAGGTCCTCTGCGGAAATAGCCCATGCAGCCGAAACCGAGGTCGGCCGGTCCAACCAGGCGGTGGCGACCGTACAGCAGGTGGTCTCGCGGATCGGCGACGTGACCAAGCTCATCACCGATATCGCGTCGCAAACCAACCTTCTTGCCCTCAATGCCACCATCGAGGCGGCACGCGCGGGCGAAGCGGGCAAAGGCTTTGCGGTTGTGGCTTCCGAAGTCAAGGCGCTCGCGGAGCAGACGTCCAAGGCGACGGAAGAGATCGACCGCCAGATCTCGGAAATGCGGCAGGCAGCCGATGCCTCCACCGAAGCGACGGAATCCGTTGCCGGCATGGTCCAGAAGATTTCCGAGAATACCAATGCCATGTCCGGTGCGGCCGAGGAGCAAAACCTGGCGACAACGGAGATCGCAAACAGCGTCTCGGAAGCCGCTCAGGGCACCGAAGGCGTCTCGCGGTCGATTGCGGAAGTGAGCGGCGCGGCAAGCGAGACCGCCCGTCTGAGCTCGCATATGAACGGCGCTGTCAGCGACCTTCACGACCAGTCCAACACACTGCGTCAGGCCATGCAGGAATTCCTGACAAAGGTACGCGCCGCCTAAGCCGCCTTGACCGCCTGAAGACCGCCGGCACGGTCGGCCTTCAGGCGGTTGGCATGCTGCACCCCAACAGATCTCCAAGCGTCGCCACACCCTGTTCGATCTGGGTTTCCGTCGCCCCCGCAAAGCCGATGATGAGGCCTGAGCGCTTCTCTTGCCCCAGATAGCAGCTGCTGAGCGGGGAGACGGCAAACCCGCGAGCCTGCATGGCGAGCGCTAGCCCGATATCGTCGACAGGTTCTCGAAACCGGACCGCGAGCTGGACGTTGCCCGTCGGTTGCGTGACCTCTACCCGGTTGCCGAGCCGCTGTGTCAGCATTTCGAAGAGCAGGTTTCCGCGCGTGCGGTAGATCTGACGGATCTGCCGCAGGTGCTTCAGATAGGCGCCGCTTTCCATGAAACGGGCAAGCGCCGCCTGAACCTGCACACTGGCCGCCGCGCCGGTATTGCGCATTGTCCCGGAAACCGGCGCCACCAGAGCCGGCGGCACCACGCAGTAAGCGATACGCAGTCCCGGAAGAAGACTTTTTGCGAAAGTGCCGAGATAGATCACCTGCTCCGCATCCGCCAGACCGTGAAGCGCCGCCACGGGACGTCCTTCGAACAGAAACTCGCTGTCGTAATCGTCTTCCAGGATGACCGCACCTGCATCCGAAGCTGCTTCAAGCAGAGCCAGACGCCTGGACAGTGACATGCGCGCTCCAAGCGGATAGTGGTGAGAGGGAGTGACATAGATCAGCCGAGGCGGCAGGTTATCGCGTGTCATCCTCAAGACATCCGCTCCCTCCCCGTCCGTCGGTAGCGGCCGGATCGTCAGTCCGGCACCGTAAAACGCTGTCTTTGCCCCCAGATAGCCGGGTTCCTCCAGCCACACCGTGTCTCCCGGATCGGTCAGGATCTGTGTCAGCAGCGTCAGGTTTGCCTGCGTGGAACTGGTTATCAGAATCTGCTCCGGCTCGGCCCTGACCCCGCGTTCGGCAGCCAGGTGCCGGGCGAGCTGACATTTCAGGTCCTCAAGTCCGCAGAAATTCTGGTAGTGCAGATCCGAGCTGCGTTCGAGCCTTGCCGCCCGGCGCAGATAGCGCGCCCATTCCTCGAACGGAAAGCAGTCGAGCGCCGGCGAGCCGGGCTGCAATGCGCCGTGCTTGGAGGCCCAGCCTTCGCCGCGCATGCTGGCACTGAGCAGCTTTCCGCGGCATGAGAGTTCCGGTCCGCCGGCAGTCTCGGTCCGCACCGGTCCTTTCCCCTCCAGCACAAGCCCCTCGGTCACTCGCGGCGCTGCCCCGGTGCGCACGGTGATGACCCCTTCGGCCTGAAGCAACTCATAGGCGGTGTTGACCGTGTTGCGGGCGACCGCAAGCATCGTCGCCAGGCGCCGTGTAGAGGGAAGTCTGGCGCCCGACCGCAAGAGGCCGGCTCGCACGGCTTCACGGATACCGCGATAGATCTGTTCGGAAAGGGAGACTGCTCCTGACCTGTCCAGCGTCAGAATGCCCTCGGGTATAACTGGTTCTGTCATTTTATCCAAACCGGACCTTTGATAGAACCAATTTATCGGGCAAACAGCAAAATGCAAGATGGACGGAAACAGGGAGACAGCAAGATGTCCACGCTGGAAAAGCGCAGCGGCGCCGATCTGCCTCGCTATGCGAAGATCCGCCAGATGAACCGGGGAGCTTACGACCGGGAATTGGCCTACGAAATCCTGGACGCGGGTCTCATAGCCCATTGCGGCTTCATCCACGAGGAGCGGCCAATGGTGATCCCGATGGCCTATGCCCGTGTCGGCGACGGGATCTACATTCACGGCGCCAGCACCACACGCATCATCACGGGCAATGCAGAGGGCGTGCCCATGAGCATGACTGTCACATTGGTGGACGGTCTGGTTGTCGCGCGGTCGGCCTTTCATCACTCGATGAACTACCGTTGCGCCATCGTTCACGGCATCGCGCGGCTGGTTGAGGACGAAGCGGAACAAGTCACCGCACTCGCGGCCATCACGGACCATCTCCTTCCCGGTCGCTGGGACGAATGCCGCGAGATGATGCCGAAGGAGCACAAGGCGACCGGCGTTCTGATGCTTGAAATCGAGCATCTCAGCACAAAGGTGCGCACCGGCGGTCCGGTCGACGACAAGGAGGATCTTGGTCTGGACATCTGGGCCGGCGTCGTGCCGGTGGTCACGGCACTCGGCCAGCCTTTTGCGGCAACGGATGTTGCTGCGATGACGCCGGTGCCGGCTTCCATACCCGCCGCACGCAAGAAATTTGCCTGATCAGCGCCACTGAAACCAGAAAGCCCCACCGGTTTCCCGGCGGGGCTTTACGGCCCACGAGTGACCGCCCGTCAGGTTGATCGGCAAGATCAGCTGGATGCAAGGATCTGCTTTACCTTGGAGCAGTAGCGCTTGCTGACCGGGTTCATGCGTTTGGCGTAGTGGCCGGCGTTGTATCGCAGAATGGTGCCGCAAACGTCGCCGCCAGCCCTCTTGTGGGCGCCGGCAAGATAGCGCATGCCCCATTCCAAGTTGGTTTCCGGATCGTAGAGCGCTTTGGTCGAACCGCGATAACCGATACCGCGCGCCGTCGCCGGCTTGATCTGCATCAGGCCGACTTCACCGGCACTGCCGCGCGCCCGCGGATTGAAGTTGCTTTCCACCTGGACCACCGCCTTGGCGATATTCACAGGCACACCATGTTTTGCAGCAGCCTTGCGGATGAGTGTTGCGTAATCGCCCTTGGTAACCGCGGCAGACGCAGATGCGGCAGGCCGCTTCGGCGCGACCTTGCGCGTCAGGCTTGCCGTCTTGACTTCCTTGACGTCCTTGACGTCTTTGACGTCTTTGGCCGTTTTATCTTCCGTCTCGGCTTCGATGATATGCAGGATCGGCTTGGAGCCCGAACCGACAGACGGCTTCGGGTCAACAGCAGCATCCTTCTTCTCGGGATCGATGATGTGCAGGATCGGCGCGGAACCGGATCCGCCGCCGGACGCCATGGCGGAGGGTACAGCGAGGGTCGTCGCGTAAGCGAAAAGGCAAAGTGCCCCAGTCAGAGTTGTGAATGACCGTAACATTCAGTCCAGCCCTTTTGGTTTTCGTTGCGTTGAAATCGGGGCGGAGAAATGAAGGACGTATGGGACGAAAATGGGCGCTATCAGATCACGAATTGTTTCAAAAAATTACAGGATATTATCAATGATTCACCCGATTTCTTGTCAATTCAGGTAGATTGTGGCGGCAATTGGCAGGCAATTCGACGAACGGGGGACCCTCAGAAGAAATTTTGTGACGGCAGCCCGAATGGATGACAAGAAAAATGCTGCATTGCGGAAACCAAATTCGACGTCTGCGCGTTTACAGGGCTTCTGAAAGCCGGATCCATCATGACACCAACGACAATGTGTGTGTTGTAGACAAACCGCCCGAGACCGTTTTGGGACCGATTATTTAGATGGGGGGCACCCATCAGGTCGTCCCTAAAGGGACGGAAGTTTTCGCAAAAGGGTATCGAGTGTCTCGATCGTCGACAGGTCGACCACGCCATCCACCTTTTCCGGCCGGAAGTGGCGCTGGAAGGCGGTGATGACCTGCCGGGTCCTCAGGTCGAAGTCTCCCGTAATGTCCAGTTCGTAGCCATAGAGAGCGAGCATCGATTGCAACGCCTCCACCGGCTGGCCGCTGTCTCCCTGCTGCATCAGTACCCCGCCTCCCTGTGGCTGAGGACTGACGAAAAGCCCGATGCCTTCATCGGCCAGGCGCTTCCAGGGGAAAAACTCGCCCGGGTCCTGCTTCCGGTCCGGTGCAATATCGGAATGGGCCAGGACCATCCACGGATGAATGCCGTGGCGGGCACAGACATCTCGGGTCAGTGCAATGACCGATTGGATCTGCGCTTCCGCAAAGGGCTTATAGCCGTGCTCGTGGCCCGGGTTAACGATCTCGATCCCGATGGACCTGGAATTGATATCCGTCTCGCCCTTCCAGAAGCTGCGGCCGGCATGCCAGGCCCGGCGGGCCTCGGGCACGCATTGCAGGATCGCGCCGTCCTCATGAACGAGATAGTGGGCAGAGACTTCGGAACGGGGGTCGCACAGGCGCTGTAGGGCCTCTTCGGCAGTCGGCATGCCGGTGTAGTGCAGCACCACCATATCGATCGGAGCCCCCTGGGCCCGCTGCCCGTGGTTGGGCGAGGGATGAATTCTGGCCTTTACCCCGGTGTCAGTCGCAACGCTCATAGACCTCTTTCCGCACAGATCTTCGCCCAGGCTTCATTGAGTGCGGCCAGACGGTCATTGGCGATCCGCACGAATTCTTCCGGCACGCCCCGGGCGATCAGCCGGTCGGGATGCGTTTCCTGAACCTCTCGGCGATAATGCGCCTTCAAATCCGCGTCGCTCGCCTCCGGCCCCAACCCGAGCACCTCGTACGGATTGCCGTCGTTGCGCACATGTCTTGCGAGAATCTTCGAGAATTCACGATCGTCGATTCCGAAAACCTCAGCCACTCGGGAAAGGTAGCCTATTTCATTCTCGTGCACGACGCCGTCAGCTTTGGCAATGTGAAAAAGCCCATCCAGGATGTCGAGCAATGTCTTGCGGTCATAAGGGAAAAGATCGGCCAGCTTCTTGGCATAGACATCGAACCCGGCCACGTCCTCCTGCGCCAGGTTGAACAGACGTGCCACATTGCGTTCCTCACCCTTCGGCACATCGAACAATTCCTGGAAGGCCAGGATCTCATCGGTGGTCACGACACCGTCTGCCTTTGCCATCTTGGCGGAGAGCGCGATCATGGCGACCGTGAAGCCGACACTGCTCGTTCCCTCGGGCCGGGAGAGGACGAGTTGCACCAGACGGTCGACGATCTGCGCACCGCCGGTACCGATAGAACTTACAATAGCGCCGAGGTTGCTCCAGACACTCACACATCAGCTCCCGCGGAGACCGGATAAGGCAGGCATGGCCGATTGGCCGGCCGGGTGAATCAAACCTGTCCCCTCTCTTATCGGCCTGAAAGGGTTTTGGCCAGCACCGGCAGACGAACGCAACGACTGCAGCGGAGCTTCGGATCAACAGGGAAAACGTCGTGCCGATTCATGATGGTTAAAGGAATTCAACCTAGGCTCACGCAACGTATGTTCGCAAGATGGTGCCTCGCCGGATGGCATTTCCCCTGGTAAGAAGCAACATTGTCGTTTTTCTCATATCCATGTCGCTGGTCCTCACGCTGGCGCTGGGTGTTTTTGCAAGCAACCGCCTTTCGACGCAATGGCTTGTCGTACGCGGCCTGGAACAGAAATTTCTGCCCCAGGCACAGGTCCTCGGTGAGGCCCTGACGCTACTGACTGCGAACCGTGCCGGCCGCACGGGAGACACGGCGGTCGAGGCAGCGGGACTTCGGCTGTCGGCTTCACACGCGCCCGGCCCGGTGCTCAGCCACGACGAACTCGAGACGCTCAACAGCCTGCTGCAGCGGCACGGCGGGACTTCCGGGGTACTGGGCGCCGCCATCGTCTATCCGGAGAAGCCCAGCGCAGGTGGCCACCCCGCCACTCGGTATTCACAAATCCCCTGGATCAGCGACGGAAGCTTGCTAGCCTCTGACACACTTGCGACCGCGAGAGCTGCCTTGCTGGACGGCAAGGATCTCGTCGCCATTCCGGACGTGACCTGGAAAGGCAGTTTCGGTGCCAATGCTCTTGTGGCCTTTCGACCAGATCCGACTCAAGCCGAACAACCGGGCCTGCTGCTGGTCGTAAACCAATCGGACATGCTGTCGAGCCTGTCATCACTTACCTGGTCGATCAGCGCAGCGATCGGCGGCCTCTGCCTTGCATCATTCCTCTTCGCCGGCATCCTCCTGTGGATGCGGTTCTACGATCAGGTCCGCACCAATCGAGACATCCAGTATCTTGCGCACCACGACACGCTGACCGGGCTGCCGAACCGGGCCGTCTTCAATGCCAGACTGACGGAAGCCCTTCGTCTTGCCCAGGCAAAGGCCTCGAATATTGGGGTCATGTTGATCGATGTCGACAAGTTCAAGGAAATCAACGACACCCATGGGCACGGCATCGGCGACGTCTTTCTTCAGATCGTCGGTGAGCGTCTCAAGGCCGTGTTCGGCAATCATCTGGTCGCGCGTCTTTCCGGCGACGAATTCGCGGTCATGCTGACCTCCGTCTCCGATCCCGGCCGCATGACGCGACTTGCAACGGAAATGCTTGCTGCCACCGAAGCCCCCTGTGTTATCGACGGCAAGGAAATCAGGATTTCGCTGTCCATCGGCCTGGCGCGGGCGAGCGATGGATCCTGGCGCGCTTCACGCCTGCTGCACTGCGCCGACCTTGCCCTTTACCGTGCTAAGCACAGTGGCCGCTCCACGTTTTCCTGGTACACACCGGGACTCGATGCCGAAGCCCAGAAACGCAAGGAAATCGAGGAAGGTCTCGTCAAGGCGTTGAAGTTCGACCAGTTCAAGCTGCTCTACCAGCCTCAATATGCATTGAAGGACGGTTCGCTTAAGGGCTATGAAGCACTGATCCGCTGGGATCACCCCTCCAAGGGAATGATACGGCCGGATGTTTTCATTCCGATCGCAGAAGATACCGGTCTTATCGAGGAAATAGGCAACTGGGTACTGAACCGCGCCTGTCTCGAGGCGGCACTATGGGAGAACCGGAACCGCCGGGTTGCCGTCAACGTCTCCCCGGCGCAATTCATTGCCGGTGAGACTCACAAACGGGTCGCCCAGGCGCTGCAGAACTCACGCCTCGACCCGCGTCGTCTGGAGATCGAAATCACCGAAAGCCTGCTGATTTCCAACACTGATGCAGTTATCGAAACGTTGCGACAGATCCGCGACATGGGCGTCTCCATTGCCATGGACGACTTCGGCACGGGCTACTCGTCTCTCAGCTACTTGAGCCTGTTTCCCTTCGACAAAATCAAGATTGATCAGGCCTTCATCGCCAATCTCGGCAAGGACGCCAGTACGGATGCCATCGTCACCTCTATCGTCGGGCTCGGCCGGTCGCTCGATGTCACTATCACAGCGGAAGGGGTGGAGACCGAAGAACAGGCAATTCTGCTGAGCGCAGCCGGCTGCGACCTGGTGCAGGGCTTCATGTTCGGCAAACCGGACACGGTCCACAAGCACGAACGGGACTATCCCGTTTTCCCGCTGAGCCCGGGTGGCCGCTGGTTTCCGCAGCAGCATCAGCACAGGCCTGCCACGGCGTCTCCGAAGATCCAGCTTGCGCCGCAGCTTGCGCAAAGCGCGAAGGTCGTGCTGTCCGCGCCCGGCGGCGCAGAGCTGCGGGAGGCCGGCGAATTGTCTATCAAGTCTCCAGGCTGACTTTCCGGCAAACAAGGCGTTTCAACGCACCACGCCGACCGCGGCTGCCTCTGCCGCCGACCGTTTCTCCCGCTCCGCCTTGCGTTCCGAATAGCGGTCGACAAGATAGTCGGAGCGGCCGCGTATCAGCAGCGTAAACTTCATCAGTTCCTCCATCACATCCACGACCCGGTCGTAAAGCGGTGACGGCTTCATGCGCCCTTCCTCGTCAAACTCGAGATAAGCCTTGGGAACCGAGGATTGGTTGGGGATGGTCACCATCCGCATCCATCGTCCGAGAACGCGCATCTGGTTGACGGCGTTGAAGGACTGCGAACCGCCGGAGACCTGCATCAGGGCAAGTGTCTTGCCCTGTGTAGGTCTGATCGCACCGACACTGAGCGGGATCCAGTCGATCTGGGACTTCATGGCGCCGGTCATGGCACCGTGCCGTTCCGGCGAACACCAGACCTGCCCCTCAGACCAGGCACACAGGTCCCTAAGCTCCGCGACCTTGGGGTGATCGCTGCCGGCATCGTCGGGCAGCGGCAGACCGGCCGGATCGAAGATCCTCGTCTCGGCACCGAAGGCCTGCAGCAAACGCTGCGCCTCGAGTGCCAGGAACCGGCTGTAGGATCGTGACCGCAAGGAACCGTAGAGCAGCAGGATCCGGGGCGGATGGGTCAGCGTGTCGGGCGCAAACAGGGTCTCCCGGCTGACCTGTTCAAGGTCCTCGGGGGTCACATTCGCAAGACCATGGCCGGAAAAGTCCATATCAGACACCGGAGCCGCCCGACGTCACGACTTCGCCGTCCTCCTTGGTGAACGAGCCGATATCCGACGGCAACAGGTCCAGCACCTCTTCGGAAGGACGGCACAGGCGCACGCCCTTTTCGGAGACGACGATCGGCCGGTTGATCAGGATCGGATGCGTCATCATGAAATCGACGAGCTGATCGTCCGTCCACCTGTCTTCGCCAAGGCCAAGTTCCTCATAGGGCGTGCCCTTCTGGCGCAGCAGGTCGCGAACCGGGATCGCCATCCGGTGGATCAGGTCAACCAGTTCTTCGCGGCTAGGCGGCGTTTCCAGGTATTCGACGATCTCAGGCTCGACGCCGGATTTGCGGATCATTTCCAGCGTGTTGCGGGAGGTGCCGCAGGCCGGATTGTGATAGATCGTGATGGTCATGTGAGAATGTGTCCTGTCAAACGCATCCGGGCTTTTGAGCTGTTGAAATTGTACCGGTGGAAAGTGAGCAGACCGCCGGATTTCCGCCGCAGCAGTCTTCCATCAGGAAGCCCAGGAGACTTCGCATCCTTTGGTAGTCAACCGCGTAGTGAATATGCCTTCCGTCCCGGCGTGCCGTCAGCAGGCCGGCCCGCTCCAGCGTGGTCAGGTGAAACGACATGCGCGTCGGCTGAATATCAAGCCGTGCCGCCACTGTACCGGAGGGAAGACCCGCCGGGCCTTCCGCCATCAACAGGCGAAATGCCGACAGGCGATCCTCCTGGGCAAGGGCGCCGAGCGCGGATATGGCTTCCTGATCTTCCATATTTCGATACTACAAGAAATTTTGCAATATACAATAGGAGTAGGCTTCAACGGGCCTGAAAAAACGAATACCTCTACATAGCCGCGGCGGCGCGGGCTGCCTGATCATAATTGCCGGAAACGAGCCTCAGCGTCGCTGCAAGTCGGGAAAGTTCATTTTCGTCGAGGCCCAGCGCCTTCATCGGCTTGACCAGAAGAGCCTCGCGCAGACGCCGGTATTCCAGGCATGCCGCCTCGCCGGCTTCGGTGATTTCGGCGGTCTTTTCCTTGCCGCGCCGGCCGGAGGTGATCAGTCCCGCCTTCTCCAGCTTCTTCAGGGCATAGGTCACCGTGTGGGTGTCCTCGATGTTCAGGACGAGGCAGATATCGGACAGTGTCTTGGCACGTCCCCGGTGGTTGACCGAATGCAGCACCAGCACGTCCAGCGGGCCGAGCCCTTCCGAACCGCTGGCGGCCATGCAGCGCGCCATCCAGCGATGATAGGCATTCACCATCATCGTGACTGCGAATTCGATCTCCGACAAAGCCGGCATCGCACCGGAGGCGAGATGCGCGGCGGAGACGACGGGGCCGATGGGCGTCTCGGCATTCGGATCGGTCTTATCGCTCACTTCGAGTCTCCGGCACGGTTGGCGCAAGAGCCGTGTGCAGGCATTCGAAAGCGTTTGCATGCACACGGGTCGTTGTCGGTTTTCAGAGCACTTAGTCCGCGTTCGAAAAGAACGCAAGCTGTGCTAGTTGCCCTGCATCGCCTGCGGCAGCCAGAGAGCCAGGCCCGGAAACGCCACCAGCAGGACAATCGCCACGATCATCAGCAGGAAGAACGGCAGTGCCATGCGCGCCACCTTGAAGATGTTGTGGCCGGTCATGCCCTGCAGAACGAACAGGTTGAAGCCGACCGGCGGCGTGATCTGGCTCATTTCCACAACCAGCACAAGATAGATGCCGAACCAGATGAGATCCATTCCGGCCTGCTCCACCATCGGCAGGATCACCGAGGTGGTGAGAACGACGACGGAGATGCCATCGAGGAAACAGCCCAGAACGACGAAGAAGAGCGTTAGGGCGATGAGCAGCGCATAGGGCGAAAGGTTCATCGACCCGATCCAGGCAGCTAGCTCTCGCGGGATGCCTGTATAGCCCATGGCCACCGTCAGAAAGGCTGCACCGGCCAGGATGAAGGCGATCATGCAGGAGGTCCGCGTCGCACCCATCAGCGCCCCGACGAAACTGTCCCGGTTCAACGTACCGCTCGCCCAGGAGAGCAGCAGCGACAGCATCACGCCGATGGCGGCAGCTTCCGTCGGTGACGCCAAACCCGCATAGATGGAACCGATGACACCGACGATCAGGCCGATTACCGGGAACAGCCGCCGCGTCGCATTCAGCCGCTGCACGAACGGAGTGGCTTCTTCCTTGTCGGGCATTTTCCGCCTGTTCAAGGCAGCCCAGACCGCGACATAGCCCATGAAAAGCACGCAAAGCATCACGCCGGGCAGGACACCAGCCATGAAGAGGCGAGCAATCGATTGTTCGGTCGCGGCGCCATAGACGATCAGGATGATGGAAGGCGGGATCAGAAGGCCGAGTGTGCCGGATCCGGCAAGCGTTCCGATGGCCATGCGCTCGTCGTAGCCGCGCTGTTTCAGTTCCGGAAGCGACATGCGCCCGATCGTGGCGGTGGTGGCCGCTGAGGACCCGGAGACAGCGGCAAAGATGCCGCAACCGAGAATATTCACATGCAGGAGACGTCCCGGCAGGTTGCGCATCCACGGCGACAAGCCCGTGAACATGTCTTCCGAAAGGCGCGAGCGGAACAGGATCTCGCCCATCCAGATGAACATGGGCAAGGCCGTCAGGTCCCAAGAATTGGCTGCGCCCCACACCGTGGTCGCCATCACCGGCCCTGCCGGTGCCGCGACCAGGAACATCATCGCGGCAAGCGCGACCGAAAAAAGCGCCACGGCCACCCAGATGCCGGTGGCAAGCGCCGCCAGCATGCCAAGGCCAAGAAGAATGGCAACGAGGGAGAGGTCCATTATTCTTTCCCCTCGATCGGATCAGCCTTGACCACGGCTTCGAAACTCGGTGCACGGCCGGTCAGCGAGAGGACGAGGTCATCCAGCAACGAGATCGAAAAGACGAGCAACCCGAGGGTCATCACGCTTTGCGGCAGAACCAGCGGGATCGGGATGACGCCGTAAGACGTCTCACCAAACTCGTAGCTGTCGAATGCGAGCAGCCCCGCATTCCAGGTGAAGAACGCGACCAGCGCCAGGGCGATTGCGATTACCCAGATGTTGAGAAGACGCGCGACACCGGCAGGAACAGCCTGAAGCAGCATCGAAACACGAATGTGGTCGTTGTTACGAAGCGTACCCGCGAGCGCAAGAAAGGATGCTCCGACAAGCAGAAATCCCGCGATTTCCGCCAGAGACGGCACCTGAATCCCGAGCGGTTCGAACCCGGCAGTCATCATTATCCAGTCAAAGAGCCGGCCAAGCACCTGAACCGCCACGAGCGTGGCGATGGTCAAGAGACAGCAGGCGGCCAGGGCCGTCGCAGTCCTGTAAAGCGTATTCAAAGCCTGTCGCATCGGCTTCCCCCACCGGTAAGAGCAAGTCTTGTCTGCAGTTTGTCGATTGACCGGATCGCAATTGCCTGACGGCTCGGCGGGGCTGTCCGGCACTGCCAGCATCCGTTCGCCGGCTCGACGGCGCGCAGCAGCCCCGACACACAACGTAGTGACGCATTTAGCTGAGGGCCGCCCCTCAAGCGGGCGATCGGAATTCCGCCGTCTAACGACTCAATCCGGCCAATGATTGCTCTGTGCAGTTGAAAAGAAGACGCCGGGTGAGTGGCCCGGCGTCGTCGTCTTAGTTCTTGTAGGCTTCAAGGACGGCCGCACCGGCGTCACCGGCCTCTGCCTGCCACTCTGCTGCCATGGTCTCGCCGATAGCCGCAAGATCCTCGATAAGCTGACTCGTCGGCTGGACGACGGTGATGCCGTTGTCGGCAAGTACCTGGGTCTGGGTTTTGGTTTCGACCTTGGAGGCTTCCCAGCCGCGCTTTTCGGCAGCTTCGGCGGCTTGCAGTACGGCGGCCTTTTCCTCATCGCTCAAGGCGTCGAACGCCGCCTTGTTGACGAAAACCATGTTCTTGGGCAACCAGGCCTGCGTGTCATGATAATGGCTCACGAAATCCCACGCCTTGGAGTTGGCGCCGGTGGAGGGGGACGTGATCATGGCCTCGACACGGCCGGTGGAGAAGGCCGTCGGAATGTCCGGTGCCTCGATCTGGGTTGTGACGCCGCCGGCCAGAATGGCGAAACGTTCGGTAGCTGCATTATATGCACGAATCTTCAGTCCGCTCAGGTCACCGACGTTGTTGATTTCCTTTTGGGCATAGATACCCTGGGGCGGCCACGGCACGGAATAGAGCAGTTGCAGACCCTGCTCGCCGAGCTTTTCTTCCATGGCGGGCTTGGACGCCTGATAGAGCTTCCACGCCTGATCGTAGGACGGAGCCAGGAAAGGCACGGAATCGACACCGAAGACAGGGTCTTCGTTGGACAGGCGCGAAACCAGGATTTCACCAATAGGTGCGAGGCCCTTGCGCACAGCGTTCTTGATTTCCGGATGCTTGAACAGCGAACCGGCAGAATGGATCTGAATGACGAGGGAACCGCCGGTCTTTTCTTTCACTTCATCGGCAAAAGCGGCGATATTCTGAGTGTGAAAATTGCTGTCGCCATAAGGCGTCGGCATGTCCCACTTGGTTTCGGCAGCAGCGGCGGTGAAGCCGGCCAGCGTGAAAGCGGCAGCGGCGGCCAGATGAATTCCGACCCCGGACAGGAAACGAGATTGCAGCATATTCTTCTCCTCTAGGAAGCGGGCCTTGCCCGTCAGGATGCTGCTCCCGGTGCATTCTGCGAACACCTTGGAGAGCGCATCTGAAACCAGAGTAGACCCGAAAAGGGAAAACATCAACATTTTATCGACAAATTGTTATTATGAAGTCCCGGGTCCTATCGACCTTCCCTCCTGCAGCAGGATTGACTAGCGTTTGCGCAGATCGGTGCGGGGACATTTTTCGTGCAGCAAACGACCGGACGTTACCTGACTGGCACCATCGCCAGCCACCTGGCCTTGACGGTCATTCTCGCGATTGCCGCCGCGCTTCGTTTGCGGGATCTCGACCGTACCAGCCTCTGGTATGACGAGGCCGTCAGTTGGAGCCAGTCGAACGGATCGCTTGGCAATCTGCTCAGTTCCGTAGCCGCCGACAACTATCCGCCGCTGCACAACCTCGTCTTGTGGGTTGTGATGCCTTTATTGGGAGACAGCGAAACTGCCTTGCGCCTGCCGTCGGCCGTCCTCGGTTTGCTGTCCGTCTGGCTTTGCTATTTTCTCGGCAAACAGATGTCAGGCCGCCGGTCGGCCGGCCTGCTTGCCGCCGCCCTGGTCGCAATCTCGCCCTTTCTTGTCTGGTATTCCACGGAAGCGCGAATGTATGCGCTGCTCGCCGCGACGGGCCTGGCGTTTTTGCTATCCGTCATGAAGGTACTGGAAAAACCGGACGCAGCATGGAAGTTTGCGCTCGTGTTGAGCGGAACACTGTTCCTCTATAGCCATATCTACGCGCTTCTCGGCTTCGGTGCCGTCGGGTTTGCCTGTTCTGTCTTTTTCCTCGGCGATACGATCAGGTCAGGACAACTTCGGATGTCGAACGCGCTTTCCGCCTGCATTGCAATGGGCGTGAGTGCCCTCGCCTTTTTGCCCTGGCTGCTCATCCTTGCCCGGCGCGCGCGGTCCGTTGCAGAAGCCGGTTTCTGGATTGCTTATCCGGACCTGCCGTTCCTGAAAACGATTGCCTTCAATCTCACTGGCTCGCTCGTCCTTTTCTGGCTGCTGTTTGGTCTTGCCATCGTCAGTCCGATATTGGCGGTTGCGGCCACACGAGGACAGGAAGCCGGCGCGTCCCGTATGCGAACCCATTGCGTCTGCCTGGTCTACACGATAGGGCCGCCAGTGCTGGCATATGCCTATTCCGTTTTTGTGCAGCCGATCCTGTTTGACCGCTACCTCATCGCCGCCTGGCCCGGGTTGGTCCTGCTGGCCTCAACAACTGCGGCGCACCTTTCGGAACGATTTGTCCCGGTTGTCTTGATCGCGGCAGCTCTCGTGCTGACCTACCCGGAACTCCGGTTCACATTAATGGACAAGATCCGGCCGGAATGGCGCAGCATAGCGGAAGTTTATGAAACTGAGCGCGCACCCGGCGACCGGCTGGTGATCTACAAGGGCTTTGCCGCTCCCGCCCTGGCCTATTACCTGCGAGAGGATGCTTTTGATGCCGCCGACACGCTTGCGGACCTTGAGCGATTGGCAGGCAGTTGCGTCGTCGGCGGCTGTTGGCTGCTGGTGGTTCACAGCAGCGAGACGGAAACGCGCGAAGCGCTGGAGGCCTTCGGTGTCGCCACCGAGCCTGTAACTGCCCAGCGCTTTGGCTGGGGGGCGAGCGGCCTCAGACTGCTCAAACGCAATGCGGAAGAAAAGTAATCGTGTCTACGTCCAGTCGGAAAGTGTCCTGACCGCTGCCCAGCCGACCAGGAGGACCACAAGCCCGATTGCAAACTCAACCATCAATCCGGCGGCAACAGCCCCTGCGCCAAGGAAGGCAATCACACACAGTACGAAAACCAGCAGTTCGCCGGAGAATAAGCTCAAGGCAGTATCCAGGAAATCGACACCTTTATATACGAACGGATCACGGTCCCGGTGGTCGCTCTCCTCTGCCATCAAATCTGCTCCTTTCGACTGAGATTGCTTACCCATCAATGACATATGGGGATGGCGAACCCGATAAAAAACCTGAATGAGAACCCATACAGATTTTTTCATCGACATTTTATCGATAAAATGTCAGCATAAACTCTCCTGCACCAAAAAGAGCCAATTGCCGGCATGAAAATCCGGTTTCACAAACCGGCAGCATCAGAGGGACTATCATGACGACCAAGTGGGATTTCTGGATCGACCGCGGCGGCACCTTCACCGACATCGTCGGCAGGGCACCGGACGGCACCCTGCACCCCCACAAGGTGCTTTCCGAAAACCCGGAAGCCTACCGCGATGCAGCCATCCAGGGTATTCGCGAACTGCTTGGCGTCGCGAAGGGTGGTGCAATCCCGTCCGACAAGATAGCGACGGTGAAGATGGGTACGACGGTCGCCACCAACGCGCTTCTGGAACGCAAGGGCGAGCGAACCGCGTTGTTCATCACGAAAGGTTTCCGCGACGCCCTGGAAATCGGCTACCAGGCCCGTCCACATATTTTTGCAAAGGAAATCATCAAACCGGAACTGCTCTACGAAAGCGTTTACGAGATTACCGAACGCGTCCGCGCCGACGGCACTGTTGAAACGCCGCTCGATGAAGCTGAAACCCGGAGAGAGATGCAGGCCTCGTGGGACGACGGCATCCGCTCCATCGCAATCGTGCTGATGCACGCCTATGCCTACCCGGCGCACGAGCAGGTTCTGCGCAAGATCGCCGAGGACATCGGCTTTCCGCAGATTTCCGTTTCCCACGAGGTATCGCCGCTGATGAAACTCGTCGGCCGCGGCGACACCACCGTGGTTGACGCCTATCTTTCCCCGATCCTGCGCCGCTATGTGAACCAGGTGCAGAGCGAGCTCGGCGAAGGGCCGAGACTGATGTTCATGCAGTCGTCTGGCGGCCTGACCGCCGCCGATCTGTTTCAGGGCAAAGACGCCATTCTCTCCGGACCTGCCGGAGGCGTTGTCGGCGCGGTGGAAACCTCCCGCATGGCCGGCTTCGACAAGATCATCGGCTTCGACATGGGCGGGACCTCGACCGATGTCTGCCATTATGACGGCGACTACGAACGCGCGTTCGAAACGGAGGTCGCAGGCGTTCGCATGCGTGCGCCGATGATGATGATCCACACGGTCGCGGCGGGCGGCGGTT
>ENA-ORCZ01000441-ORCZ01000441.1-marine-metagenome-genome-assembly--contig:-NODE-441-length-18546-cov-2.865938_pt1 | contig 18546 bp, 17 predicted proteins | sample MGYA00237785_ERZ508519 | MGnify/ENA primary metagenome ERZ508519 (study PRJEB26189, sample SAMN06268790) | marine metagenome | isolation source: Bioluminescent Bay, La Paraguera, Puerto Rico | place...
CGGCACGGCGTGAGCCGGTGCCGTGCGCCTCAGTTCCACGAGCCGCCGCTGTGGTCCTTTCCGTTTCCGGCACCCTTGCCAGCACCGTTTCCGGCCTGGCCGTCGGCCTTTCGCAGTTCCTGCAGCAAAGGCAGAAGCACGGTGGCCGCCAGCACGGCGGCTTCGGTCCGGTTGCGGCAGTCGAGCTTTATGAGGATGGCGCGAACCATGGACTTTACCCGCGCCTCGCTCTCCTCCAGGGCTTCGGCGATGCTGCGGTTGCTTTCGCCTTCGGCCAGAAGAGCGAGGATGTCCCGCTCCCCGTCGCTGAGGCGCGACAGCATCTCCAGGTAGGCGCCGGCCTCGGCGCCGTCCCGCTTCACCATCGGCATGACGGAGTAGCCGTCCTCGGCGAGCTTCAGACTGGCTTCCAGGTAGCGCAGACCCTGGTCCAGCAGTATGAGCCCGTCGGCGCGGCGTGGCAGGTCGCCCATCATCGCGCACTTGGACTCCGGGACCGCCAGCAGCACTCGGGTGCGCTTGCCGGACCAGCGTTCGATCTGGTCCTCCAGACTGTGAAAGCGGCTGCTGTCGTTGGCCGCCAGAATCAGGTAGTCGGCCTCCGGCTCCCCCCGCCCGTTGGAGGGGAAGATGCAGATATCGCCGACGCGGGTGTTGGGTACGCCCCGCAGCGCATCCAGCAAGGGTCCGGGTTCAATCCCGGCCGCGACCACGGCACAGCGGCGGTCGGCGGCGGGTTCGGGAGGAAGGGTCTCGCGGTCTTGCTGATCGAACATCTGGGGGGAACCTCCAGCCAAGCGAAAACTTCGGATGACGGCGCCCGGCCGGGGCCCGGCAAGGGCCGCACCGCACGCCACGATTGGAGAAAGCCTAGCACGCTGCACTTCCGGGTTCCTCGGCACAGGCATAGTAACACCGAGGGGGTAGTCACGGCCCGCTGGCGCAGCGGCCAGGCCTTGCAAAGCTGTGACTATTGCCACAGAGCCCGCGGGCCCGCGGCGCTAGCTTGAGGGGGTCATTGTGGAGGTCCTCCCTCAAGCCACGATGACTGACCTTGATAGGTGAGCCCAAGCCCCGTCCGTTGCCCATCGGACGGGGCTTTCCTTTTCTTTGGGAAGGCGTGGAGAGGCGCGTCAGTCGCCGGTGACGTCGTGGACCAGGCGTTCCAGCTCGTCCATGTCGGTGATGATCAGCGTGCGGCCGTCGCGGCTGATCAGGCCGCTCTTGGTCAGCTCGTTCAGCTCGCGCGTCACCGCTTCGCGGTGAGTGCTGATCCGGCTGGCGATGTCCGCGTGGGTCGGCGCCGGGGAGATGCGCGCCGACTTGCCCTCGCGCTCGCTTTCACGGGCGAGGCGCAGCAGCTCGGAGTGAATGCGGTTCTTCACCGCCAGGGTGCTGAATTCGTAGATGCGCTCGCTGAGCGAGCGCACCATGCCGGTGAGTGCGGTCAGCATGGCCATGGAAACGGGCGGGAACTCTTCCAGGATGCCGCGGAAGGTCTCCGCCGAGACCGAGCCGATCATCACGTCGGTCAGCGCAATGACGTTGGCCGAGCGGGGCGCGCCGTCGATGGCGGCGAACTCACCGAAGCACTCCCCGGCGTGGATGTCGCGGAAGGCGACTTCCTTGCCGGCGCTGGAGAAGAGGATGACACGCACGGTGCCGGAAACCATGAAGTAGACGTCGGTCGAGGCGTCCTGGTGCCCGATGATCTGCTGATTGGCCTTGTAGTTCCGCCAGTTCACCCGCTGTGTCAGGCGCTCGATCTCACGCGGCTCGAGATCCCGGAAAATCTCGATCCGTTCGAGAGCGTACCCCGTACCGCCCGATAGCTTTTGATTGGCCGTCATGAATCCCACTCATGCCGTTTCGGCCGGGCGCGGTCCTGCTGGGATCTCAGCGGGGCCAAGTCTGCCAAGCCGCATAACAACGGTTCAAAGCCAGAAGATTTTTCACCGCAGCGCGGGGCCTGTTCCTGCCACCTATACCCTGATTTCACCCGGAGGGCACTAGGTGACGGCCTCGAAGCCAGCGCCATAGTACCCGCCGCCTTCCGCGATGCAACCGGCTGATGGTTGCAGCTTGCCGCCGAATTCTTCTCCTGCGCACATCACTGGCATGCCCGCCGGACCGGTTGCCGCTGGTCGCTCAAGGCAGGGAAAGCGCCGCTTTCGGCCCTTCACTTGCTTTGTGAAGGGCCCCGCAGTATGGAAGGCCGATCTGGCCCCGCCGCAGAAGACGCAGTGCCTCGCCACAAAATGTCACAGATCTCCGCCGTTTTCCCCGAGGAACGCCTGCCGTCCTGGGTCACGCGAACACTGCTGCCTTTCTGGGCGGAGCAGGGCTTCGACGGCGAGCACGGCGCCTTTGTGGAGAAGTTCGAGGCGGACGGCAGCGCGGCCCGCGAGAACTTCACCCGCGTGCGGGTGCAGGCGCGCCAGATCTACGTCTTCGCCCACGCCGCAGTCGCCGGCTTCAGCGGAGTCGGCCTGCGACGCGCGGAGCAGGCCTTCGCTTTTCTGGAAGACCAGGCCCGCGACCCCGACGGCGGCTGGTTCCACAGCCTGGGTTATGACGGCAGACCGATCGACCGTCGGAATGACGCCTACGATCATGCCTTCCTGCTGCTGGCCATGGCCTGGCTGTACCGTGCCGGCGGCGACAGGCGGGTGCTGCGCCTTGCGGAAGAGACCATGGCCTTTTTGGACGCCCGGCTGGGACAGCACCGCGACGGCCGCTTCGACGGCTACGCCGAGCACCAGGTCGATCCGGGCGCTCCGCTGCCCCTGCCGCGGCGGCAGAACCCCCACATGCATCTCTTCGAGGCGGTGCTGGCGCTGCATGAGGCCAGTGGGGAGAAACGCTGGCTTGCCGAGGCCGACCGCCTCTTCGACCTCTTCGAGCGACATTTCTTCGATGCGGACCGCGGCCAACTCATCGAGTTCTTCGACCGCGACTGGCGGGAAGTGCCGCAGGACGGCCGGCGCCTGCGCGAGCCGGGCCACCACTTCGAGTGGACCTGGCTGCTGCACCGCTATGCCGCCGTGAGCGGGAACCTGCGGGCGGTGGCGGCCATGCGACCGCTCTACGACTGGGCCTGGCGGCACGGCGTCGACCGGGATGGTGCCGCGCCGTCAGTCGTCTTCGAGGAACTCGATCCCGAGGGTCAAATCCTTGCCGAGGGACGCAAGCGCCTCTGGCCGCAGACCGAGGCGGTGAAGGCCGCACTGGCCGTCTACGAACGGTTCGGTGACGCCGCGGCGCTGGACGCGGCACGGCAGTTGCTGGCGGGCCTGTTTCACACCTTCGCCGATCTGGACAGCCCGCGCTGGCGCGAGCAGGTCTCTCGCGAGGGCCGGCTGATCCGCGCAGGCATGCCGGCCAGCAGCCTCTATCACCTCTTCCTCGCCGCGGCCGAGGCGATCCGCGTGCTGCCGAGAGCGAAGCTCTCCTAGCTCTCGAGTTTGCGGAGCGTCGCGGCGACCGTCGCGCGACTGCCCCGGGTGATCAGCGAGTCGAGCGCCGCCGTCAGCGCCTCGCGGAGCCGAGGGTCGGCGGCGAGGTCCTCGTCGAAGATTTCCCGGGTCTCCAGCAGATTGCGCACCATGCCGGCGGGATCTCCATCGGCGGCGCAGGCCGCGCCGAGGCGTGCCGCCAGAGGGTCACGGACATCAATCTCCGCGCCGGTTTCGTCACGGCCGCCGACGTAGCGCATCCAGGCCGCGACGGCGAGGGCGAGAATGTCGAAAGGCGCGCCTGCGGCGAGTCGTTGCCGCAGCGGCGCGAGCAGGCGCTGTGGCAGTTTCTGGCTGCCGTCCATGGCGATCTGCCAGGTGCGGTGCTTGAGGTCCGGATTGGCGAAGCGCTCGATGAGCGCGGACTTGTACCCCTCCAGGTCGGCGTCGGCCGGCAGGGTCAGCGTGGGCCCGGCCTCGCGGTCCATGAAGGCGCGCACCAGGGCGCGGAAGTCAGCATCGGCGATGGTTGCCGAGATGGTCTCGAAGCCGGCCAGGTAGCCGAGGTAGGCCATCAGCGAGTGGCTGCCGTTCAGCAGCCGAAGTTTCATCTCCTCGTAGGGCGCCACGTCGCGCACCAGCTGCGCGCCGGCTTCCTCCCAGGGTGGTCGGGCGGCGGCGAAGTCGTCCTCGATGACCCATTGGCGGAAGGGCTCGGCGACCACCAGGCCTTCGTCGCGCAGCCCGAGACGCTGCGCGGCCCTGTCCAGGTCTTCCTGCGTGGTGGCCGGCACGATACGGTCGACCATGGTGGAGGGGAAGCGTCCCTCGTTCGCGATCCACTCGGCCAGGGCCGGGTCGGCGGCGACCGCCATCTCCAAGACCAGGCCGCGCAGCAGCCGGCCGTTGTGGGGAAGATTGTCGCAGGTGAGCACCGTGAAGGGCCCGGCACCCGCCGCGCGGCGCGCGGCCAGCGCGGCGATCAGCAGGCCCGGGACTGACCGCGGCCGTGTCGGGTTGGCGAGGTCGTGGGTGATGTCCGGGTGATCGGGGCGCAGCCGGCCGCTGGCCGGGTCGTGGCAGTAGCCCTTTTCGGTGACGGTGAGCGAGACGATGCGCGTCTGCGGCGCGGCCATGCGCTCGATGAGGGCTTCCGGCGACTCGGGCGCGAAGGTGACCGCCTTGACCGCGCCGACGACCCGCAGCTTTTCCTCGCCCGGGCCGCGCTCGGCGACGCAGTAGAGCGCGTTCTGCGGGGCCAACTGGTCGCGCACGCCGGGGCCGCGCAGGCTGACGCCGTGAATTGCCCAGTCCCGGTGTTCCTTTGAGGCGGCGTGCCGGGCCAGGACGTCATCGGTGTAGACGGCCTGGTGCGCCCGGTGGAAGGCGCCGATGCCGAGATGCACGATCCCGATGCCGCAGGCGGTGCGGTCGTAGGCGGGCCGGGCCACTTCGGGCGGCAGCGCGTCCAGCGTGGCTTCACTCAATCGCTTCATCGGGAGATCGGAACCGGAAGGTCAAATCTTGTAGGCGTCTTTGACCAGACGATAAGTCAGGTCGTGGGCGACTTCCAGAGCCTCGTCCTCCTCCAGGCGGTGGGTGCAGACCAGTTCCGCCAGATAGGCGCAGTCGACGCGGCGGGCGACGTCGTGGCGCGCCGGGATCGAGAGGAAGGCGCGGGTGTCGTCGTTGAAGCCGACGGTATTGTAGAAGCCGGCGGTCTCGGTCAGCGCCTTGCGGTAACGCAGCATGCCCTCCGGGCTGTCGTAGAACCACCAGGCCGGGCCGACCTTCAGGCAGGGGTAGTGGCCGGCCAGCGGCGCCAGCTCGCGGCTGTAGCTGGTCTCGTCCAGGGTGAAGAGGATGATCGAAAGGTCGCGCTCGTTGCCGAAGCGATCGAGCAGCGGCTTCAGGGCGGCGACGTAGTCGGTCGCCAGCGGAATGTCGGCGCCGACGTTGCGCCCGAAGTCGGCGAAGAGCGCGGCGTTGTGGTTGCGGAAGGAACCGGGGTGGATCTGCATGACGAGCCCGTCGTCGAGGCTCATGCGCGCCATCTCGGTGAGGATCTGGGCGCGGAAGAGTTCGTGGTCGGCCTTGCTGCCCTTGCCCTGCAGGATGCGCTCGAAGAGCTGCGCGGCGGCGCCGGCATCCAGGTCCGCCGTGGCCGCGGTCGGATGGCCGTGGTCGGTCGAGGTCGCGCCCATCTGCGCGAAGAAGGCACGGCGTTGGGCCAAGGCGGCGAGGTAGCCGTTCCAGGTGAGCGTGTTCTCACCGGTCATGGCGCCGAGCTGCTCGACGTTCTCGCGGAAGCCCTCGAAATCCGGGTCGACCACCGGATCGGGCCGGAAGGCGGTGACCACGCGGCCGTCCCAGTTGCTGTCGCGGATCGCCCGGTGGTGCGCCAGATCGTCGAGCGGCGATTCCGTGGTCGCCAGCAGCTCGATGTCGAAGCGCTCGAACAGCGCGCGCGGGCGCATGTCGTCCTGCTTCAGGCGCGCGCTCAGGTGATCGTAGATGCGGTCGGCGCTTTCCGGGGTCAGACGCTCCTCGACACCGCAGACTTCCGAGAGCGCGTGGTCGAACCAGAGGCGCGAGGGGGTGCCGCGGAAGAGGTGATAGTGGTCGGCGAAGGTCCGCCAGATCTTGCGGCCGTCGGTTTCCACAGGGCCGCCGTCGCTGCGCGAAATGCCGAGGTCCTCCAGCTTCACGCCCTGACTGTAGAGCATGCGAAAGAGGTAGTGGTCGGGGATGATGAAGAGCTCCGCGGGATCGCCGAAGGGGGCGTTCTCGGCGAACCAGCGCGGCTCGGTATGGCCGTGCGGCGAGACGATGGGCAGGTCCTTGATCTCGTCGTAGAGCCGCCGTGCCACCGTCTGCATGGCGGGTTCGGCCGGAAAGAGGCGATCGTCGTGCAGCTTCAGCGGCTCGGCCATGAAGTCTCGTCTCCCGTGCAGCGCCGCCCGCTCTTCGGCGGGCGTTCGGCTTATCCTATACTAGTATGGTAGCGCTGGCTCAAGGGGATGCGTGAGGTGCCTCGTTCGGCTGAGCTATGCGAATTAGAATTATTCTAGTTGATAATCGTTCTCAATCACCCTATATTCAGCTTCAGACAATGGACCGGAGGAGACCGGAAAATGAGGCTGGATCTGGTGAAAACCCTGAGTTTCGCCGTGCTGCACTTCGGTGTCGGCTTCGGTGTCACCTTTGCCCTGACCGGCTCGGTGGCGATCTCCACCGGTGTGGCCCTGATCGAACCGGCGGTGAATACGGTCGTATTCTTTTTTCATGAGCGCGCCTGGCAGCGCTTCACTGCCAAGGCCCCTGGTGTGCCGCTGATGACCAAGTCCACGCCGGCGACCAGCTTGGGCCACTCACACGGCGCAGGGCTTCTGGCAAAGCGCCTGGCCGGTCCGGGCCGTCGGAAGGCCCGCCTTTCCGGGGCCTGGGGACTGGCGCCCGGCGCCTACGCCAAGCCGTCCGTCGAAGGCTGACCCGCGAAAGCGATCAAAACTCTGAGTTGGACAAGAAAAAGCCGCCGCTCCGCTTTGCGGGGCGGCGGCAGTGGTTCACGGGGGAGGTTTTAGTGTGAGATGGCCGGCTCCAGGCCCTTGGCCTGCTCGACCCAGGCGGCCACGGTCTTGGGAGCGGGCACCTGGCGGGTCAGCTTCTTCTCGTCGTTCACCTCGGCCATCTTGGCGGCCAGGTTCTCCGCATTGCGATGCTGCAGTTCCTTCACCGTGTCGACCCCGGCGGCCTCCAGCAGTTCGGAATATTCCTCGCCGACCCCCTTGATGCGCATCAGGTCGGCCATGTTGGCCCACTTCAGGAGCTGTTTCTCACTGAGGCCGGTTTTCTCGGCGACGTCCTTGCGGCCCTTGGCCGAGCCGCAGTGACTCAGCAGGTCGTCGGTCGACCTGATCCCGGCCCCGCCGAGCTTCTCGGCATAGCTCGGCCCAATTCCTTCAATCTCATCAATTGCATAAGCCATTTGCTTTTGCGCTCCCTAGTGAAACCCTGTAAGTCAATGCGTGCAGTCATCGAACGACACATAAAACGAATCGTACGGTTTTATAGCTATCACGTTTAGTTTTGCGATCCTAGCGGCTGTCGCCGGTTTGGCGGCATTCTCTGCTGCGGCAGGGCAGCGGGCGGCCGGGAAGGGGTGCAGGGGAACCGCGATGAGGGGGGCATGATCCCAATGGATCAGCAGACGGTCTATATCGGGCAGAGCGAGAAGCCCGAAGTTCTTTCGCTGAAGCTCGCCAACCGGCACGGCCTGATCGCCGGGGCCACCGGCACCGGCAAGACGGTGACCCTGCAGATCCTGGCGGAGGGTTTCTCCCAGGCCGGGGTTCCGGTCTTCATGGCGGACGTGAAGGGCGACCTCTCCGGGATCTGCCGGCCGGGCGACATGCAGTCCTTCCTGGTCGAACGGGCCCGGACCATCGGCCTGGAAGGCTACGGCCCGGCGGCCTTCCCGGTGGTCTTCTGGGATCTCTTCGGCAAACAGGGCCATCCCGTGCGCACCACTGTGTCGGAGATGGGGCCGCTGCTGCTGGCCCGTCTGCTGGACCTCAACGAGACCCAGGAAGGTGTCCTCGCCATTGCCTTCCAGGTGGCCGACGACGAAGGCATGCTGCTGCTGGACCTGAAGGACCTGCGCTCCCTGCTGACCTTCCTGGCGGAGAACGCCAGGGAGCTGACCAGTACCTACGGCAATGTCAGCCGCGCCTCGGTGGGCGCGATCCAGCGCCGCCTCCTGACCCTGGAGCAGCAGGGCGGCAAGGCCTTCTTCGGCGAGCCGGCATTGGTCCTGAGCGACTTCCTGGTCTGCGACCGCCAGGGCCGCGGCACGGTGAACATCCTGGCCGCCGACAAGCTGATGATGTCGCCCAAGCTCTATGCCACCTTCCTGCTGTGGCTGCTGTCGGAACTGTTCGAGGAACTGCCGGAGGTCGGCGACCCCGAAAAGCCGAAACTTGTGTTCTTCTTCGACGAGGCGCACCTGCTGTTCAAGGACGCGCCCAAGGCGCTGATCGAGAAGGTCGAGCAGGTGGTGCGCCTGATCCGCTCCAAGGGTGTCGGCGTCTACTTCGTAACCCAGAACCCGGGCGACGTGCCGGACAGCGTGCTGGGCCAGCTCGGCAACCGTGTGCAGCACGCGCTGCGCGCCTTCACCCCGCGCGACCGCAAGGCGGTGCGCGCGGCGGCCGAGACCTTCCGCCAGAACAAGGCCTTCGACGCGAAGACGGTGATCACCGAGCTGGGGGTCGGCGAGGCGCTGGTCTCCACCCTGCAGAAGAAGGGCGTGCCCTCGGTGGTGCAGCGCACCCTGATCCGCCCGCCGTCCTCACGCCTGGGCCCCGCCAAGCCGGGCGAGCGCAAAGCAGCCATCGCCGAGAGCCCGCTGGCCGGGCGTTACGACAAGGCGGTCGACCGGCATTCGGCCTACGAGATCCTGACCCAGCGCGCCGAGCAAGCGGCAGAGGCGGAAGAACGCCGCCAGGAAGAAGAAGCGCGCACGAAGGAGGCCAAGCGGCGCCAGCGCAGCAGCGGCACCACGACCCGGCGCAAGGCGCCGGCGCGCAGCCGGCGGCAGTCGGCGGGGGAGGCTTTCTTCAAGTCCGCCCTGCGGGCGGTCGGCAGCCAGCTCGGCCGCCAACTGGTGCGCGGTCTGCTCGGTTCCCTGAAGCGATAGGAAGGCGCCGGCGTCAGCGCAGGCTTTCGAGGTTGGCGATCAGCGCTTCGCGCGCCTGTTCGATCTCGCGGGCGATCTTGTGGGCCATGTCCTCGTCCTCGGCGCAGACGTTGCGCGCGGCGTGGCCGTAAGAGGCCTCGCATTCGCGCATCGCCTCGATCACCAGATCCTCGATGATCCTGTCGACCGCCTTCTTCTGGTCGGGCGACAGGCTGGCGCCGACGATCTCCTCGATGTCCAATACCGCTTTTCGCGCTTTTTGCTTCAGCTCCATCCCGGCTGCCTCCCCGCTCGTGCGCCTCGGGTGTGTTCTTGTAGGGGGGCAGCTTGCCACAGGTGGGGGAGCCTGACGACCCTGGCGCCTGGGCGAAGCCAAGTTAGAGCGCGCGCAAGGGAGTGACGCCGGTGGCCGCCGCCAGCTCGGCGAAGGCCTTCCAGTTGGGAGCGTCGACGGGAATGCCTTCGGCGCCGCGCTGCGCTTCGACGGCCCACTCGCGGTCGCCTGCGGCCATCACCCGCTCACCGGGCAGGGCCGCCTGACCGCGCAGGTTGTCGAGATAGCCGCGCATCTGCGCCTGAAAAACATCCTCCTCGATGAAGACCGAAGGTTTCAGGGCCAGGAAGAACTGGCCGAGATGGCGGGGCTCCGACCAGGGCGGCTCGAACATCTCCGGCATTTCGTGGCTGAGCCGCATGCCGGTCAAGGCCGCGGAGAGAATCTCCACCATGCCGGCCAGCGCCGCGCCCTTGTAGCCGTAGCTGCTGCCGCCCAGCGGCAGCAGGGAGACCGCCTTGTGGGGATCGGTGGTCATCCGGCCCTCAGCATCGACCACCACTTCTGGCGGCAGTTCCCGGTCCAGGGCGCGGTACTGCAGAATGCGGTTCACCGGGATCGAGCTGCTGGCCATGTCGATGAGGTAGGGCCGCTCGCCCGTGACCGGGACGGCGAAGCTGATCGGGTTGGTGCCGTGCAGGCTGTCGCGACCGCTGTGCGCCAGCACGGCGCTGGTCGCGTTGCAGGTCGCCAGGCCGATGCAGCCCGCCTCCGCGGCGGCCAGGGTGTAGCAGCCGGCGGCGGCGAAGTGCGAGGAGTTGCGCACGCTGACCGCGCCGACTCCGGCCTCCTCGGCCAGCTTCATGGCCTCTTCCATGGCGCGGTAGCCGGCGGCGGTGCCCAGCGCGTGGCCGGCGTCGAGCAGGCCGGCGGCGGCCGCCCGCTTCTCGAAGTGCATCTCCGGATGCCCCTTCACGCGGCCGCCCTGCAGCACCTTCACGTAGTGGGGCAAGAGGCGCACCCCGTGGCTGTCGACGCCGCGCAGCGAGGCGCCAACCAGGGCGCGGGCGGTGGTCTCGGCGGAGGTTTCGTCGGCCCCGGCGGCGGCCAGAGTGGCGCGCACGAAGCGCGACAGCTCTTCGGCCGCGACCTGCCAATGTTCTGCCGTCACAGTCACCGTACTCACATCACCGCACCGATCTGCCAGGGAATGAACTCGGCATCGCCGAAGCCCAGGGCCTCGGACTTGGAGGGCGTGCCGCTGGCGACCTCGAGGACCTTGTCGAAGATCTCGCGGCCGACCTGCTCCACCGACTTGTCGCCCTCGGCGATGGCACCGCAGTTGATGTCCATGTCCTCGGCGAGGCGGGCGTACATCGCCGAGTTGGTGGCCAGCTTGATCGAGGGCGAGGGCTTGAAGCCGAAGACCGAACCGCGTCCGGTAGTGAAGCAGACCACGTTGGCGCCGGAGGCGACCTGGCCGGTCACCGAGCAGGGGTCGTAGCCCGGCGAGTCCATGAAGGCGAATCCCTTGGCGGTGACCGGCTCGGCGTACTTGTAGACGCCGGTCAGGTTGGTGGTGCCGCCCTTGGCCGCGGCGCCGAGGGACTTTTCCAGGATGGTGGTGAGCCCGCCAGCCTTGTTGCCGGGCGAGGGGTTGTTGTTCATCTCGCCGCCGTTGCGCCGGGTGTAGTCCTCCCACCAGCGGATGCGCGCGATCAGCTTCTCGCCGACCTCGCGGCTGACGGCGCGGCGGGTCAAGAGGTGCTCGGCGCCGTAGATCTCCGGCGTCTCGCTGAGGATCGCGGTGCCGCCGTGGCGCACCAGCAGGTCGGCGGCGTGGCCCAGGGCCGGATTGGCGGTGATCCCGGAATAGGCATCGGAGCCGCCGCACTGCAGGGCCAGGGTCAGCTCGCTCGCCGGGCAGGTCTCGCGCACGGCCGCATTCGCGGCCGGCAGCATGGCCTTGATGCGCTCGATGGCCTCGTCGACCGTGCGCCGGGTGCCGCCGGTCTCCTGGATCGTCAGGGTCTGGAAGCGCTCCCCGGTCTTCAGGCCGTAGGCCTCCAGCAGGAAGGGGATCTGGTTCACCTCGCAGCCCAGGCCGACCATCAGCACGCCGGCCAGGTTGGGGTGGCGCGCGTAGCCCCAGAGGGTGCGCTGCAGGGCCTCGTAGCCGTCGCCGCTGTCGGCCATGCCGCAGCCGGTGGAATGCACGAAGGCGCAGACGCCGTCGACGTTGGGATAGTCGGCCAGGATGCCGGTCTTGTTGAAGGCTTCGGCGATGTAGCGCGCCACGGTGGCCGAGCAGTTCACCGAGGTGAGGATGCCGATGTAGTTGCGCGTGCCCACACGCCCGTCGGCGCGGCGGTAGCCCTGGAAGGTGGCGCGCTCGGCCTCGGGCACCATCTCCGTCGGCCGGGCGGCCTCGCAGAAGGCGTAGTCGCGCTCGAACTCCGCCATGCCGCAGTTGTGCACGTGGACATGGGCGCCCGGCGCGATGTCCCGGGTGGCGAAGCCGATGATCTGGTCGTACTTGATCACGGGCTCGCCCTCGGCGATGGCGCGGGTCGCCACCTTGTGGCCGGTGGGGATGCGGTTCGCGGTGGTCACGCCCTCGCCCGGGACTTCCGTTGCTTCCAGGATCTCGGCACGGCTCACCACCACGTTGTCGTTGGGGCTGAGGCGGATGGTAAGGCTGGCGGTCGGTGACCCTGGCATTTTCCTGATTCCTCTTCGGGCGTTTTTTGTTCCTCGCCGCCGGGCCGGCGGCGCGGATAATCTCTAGCGGCCCACGGCGCGACGGCCGCGCTGCTGATCGACGTCGCAGACCTCGCCGGCGAACTCCGCTTCGGAGATGCGCAGCAGGTCCTCGGCGACCTGGACGAGGTGGGCATCCATGGCCGCGCGTGCGGCCTCCGGGTCGCGCCGGCGCAGGGCCTCCAGGATCTCGCGGTGGTCGTCGAGCAGGGCCGGGCGCAGCAGCGAGGCGCGCACCCTTTCGTGCAGCTTGGCCCACATGGGCGCGCGGTACTTCAGATCCCACAGGGCTTCGACCGTGCGCACCAGCGCGCTGTTGCGGGTGGCGCGGGCGATGCCGAGGTGAAAGGCGCGGTCGCCCTCTTCGCTCTTGAAGCCGGTGCGGTGCTCCTCGGCCATCACCTCCAGCGCCGTTTCCAGTTCGGCGATATCGCTGTCCTGGATCTGCTGGGCGGCGAAGGCGGCCACCGCGCACTCGATGGTGCGGCGCGCCTCCAGGATCTCGAAGGGGCCGAGGCCGAGGTCCTCGCCCGGGTCCTCCGAAGGGCCCTGCGCCAGCGGCCGGTCGCGCACCACGAAGACGCCCGCCCCGACGCGCACCTCGACCAGGCCGCTGATTTCCAGCGCGATCATCGCTTCGCGCACGGTGGCGCGGCTGACGCCCAGCTGGCGCGCCAGGTCGCGTTCCGCCGGCAGGCGCTCGCCCAGGGGAAATTCGCCCTCGGCAATGAGGTGGGCGAGCTGCTCGTAGACCTGCTGGAACAGTCTCTTGGTCTGAATGATTTCGACCGGCATGGCGGCCGTGATTCCCGGTGACGTGATGAGGTTTTTTGTTTTCCTCTCGCCATAAGGTGAGGACCTCTGCTAGAAAGGTCAAGCGGTCAGGTGGTCAGGCCAATTTGGCTGCCTGGCGAAAAGCTCAAAAAAGCCGCTACCAAAGCGGGCAATGGAACGAATGACTGGGAGGACATCATGCGAAATTCCTGGAAGGACTCCGTTTTCGCCGTCGGCTTCGCCGTCGCCGCGGTCGCAAGCTTCTCGCTGGGCGGTGCCGAGCAGGCGCTGGCGGCGCAGACCCTGAAGTGGGCGCACGTCTACGAGACTTCGTCGCCCTACCACAAGTGGGCCGAGTGGGCGGCCGAGGAGATCAAGAAGCGCTCCAACGGCGAGTTCGAGATCGAGGTCTTCCCCGCCTCCTCGCTGGGCAAGGAGGTCGACATCAACGAGGGCCTGACCCTCGGCACCGTCGACATCATCTACACCGGCCAGCTCTTCGCCGGGCGCTCCTATGGCCCCATCGCCATCGGCGGTTCGCCCTACATGTTCCGCGATTTCAAGCACTGGGCGGCCTACCGTGACAGTGATCTGTTCAGCGACATGGCCGGCGGCTACCGCGATGCCACGGGCAACGAGGTCATCACCCTGACCTACTACGGTGAGCGCCACGTGACCTCCAACAAGGAGATCAAGGCCCCGACCGACATGCAGGCCCTGAAGATCCGCGTGCCCAACGCGCCCCTGTACAAGATGTTCCCGGAAGCAGTCGGCGCCAATCCGACACCCATCGCCTTCGCCGAGGTCTACCTGGCACTGCAGCAGGGCGTGGTCGACGCGCAGGAAAACCCGCTGCCGACGATCCAGTTCAAGAAGTTCTACGAGGTGCAGGACTACATCACCCTGACCGGGCACATCACCGACGCGCTGCTGACCATCGTCTCCGGTTCCACCTGGAACAGCCTCTCCGACGACGACAAGGCACTGCTGTCCGGCGTGCTGAAGGACGCCGCGGTGAACTGCACCCAGGACATCGTCGACGCGGAGAACAGCCTCGTCGCCTGGTTCCGCGAGCAGGGCAAGACGGTGAACGAGGTCGACCGGGCCGCCTTCCGGGCCGCCGTCGTGCCGCTGCACAACGGTCCCGCCGCGACCTGGGACAAGGCCACCTACGATAAGCTGCAGGCCATCCAGTAACCTCCCGAACCTCAGAAGACCGTCGCATGGCCAAGACTACGGACGGCGATCACGGGGAGGCGCCCTCGGCGCCTCCCCATTTTCCGCAGGAAGAAGACGAGCCCGTCGACCTGAGCGATATCAGGCCGGAGGACGGCATCGTGCTGGTGCTGTTCTGGGGTCTGGCGGGGGTCGTTTTCCTGCAGTTCTTCTCCCGCTACGTGCTGAACGATTCGATCGGCTGGACCGAGGAGATCGCCCGCTACCTGCTGGTTCTGGTCACCTTCGTCGGCGCGGCCCTGGCGGTGCGCAAGAACAGCCACATCGCCGTGGAGTTCTTCTACCGCTACCTGCCCGGCGCCTGGGGGCGGGCCTGCTCGACCCTGGTCGATCTGCTGTGCCTCGGCTTTTTCGGCATGGCAACCTGGATCACCGCCAAGCTGGCGCTGAAGACCAACCAGAAGATGGCCTCGATCGAGCTGGGCAAGGATGCGCTCTACTGGGTGGTCTGTGCCGCCTTCGCGGTCATGACTCTCTATGCCCTGCGGCTCACCTGGCGGCACTGGCGCCAGGGATACAGCCCGCTCACCCGGCCGGGTGCGCGCCAGATGATCGACTGACCGGAACCACACCGCATGCTGCTGGCGCTGCTCTTCGCCCTGGTCTTCCTGCTGCTCGTCTTCGGCGTGCCGGTGGCCATCTCGCTCGCCATTCCGTCGCTGGTCTTCATCCTGCTGTCGGGCCGGGCGCCGGACCTGGTGGTCATCCATCGCATGGTCAACGGCGTTGACTCCTTCCCGCTGCTGGCGGTGCCTTTCTTCATTCTGGCCGGCAACCTGATGAACACCGCCGGCATCACCAACCGCATCTTCGACTTCGCCAAGGCCTGCGTCGGCTGGATGCGCGGCGGCCTGGGCCACGTCAACGTCGGCGCCAGCGTGGTCTTCGCCGGCATGTCGGGCGCCGCGGTGGCCGACGCCGGCGGCCTCGGCACCATCGAGATCAAGGCCATGCGCGATGCCGGCTACGATCCCGACTTCTCGGTCGGCGTCACAGCGGCCTCCTCGACCATCGGGCCGATCATCCCGCCCTCGCTGCCGATGGTGATCTACGGCGTGGTGGCTTCCTCCTCCATCGGCCAGCTCTTCGCCGCGGGCTTCATCCCCGGCCTGCTGATGGCCGCCGCGCTGATGGTCATGGTGGCGTGGTACGCGCGGGTGCGGAACTATCCGCGCGACGCGCGCTTTTCCTGGGCCGTGCTGGCGACTTCCTTCAAGCGCGCCTTCCTGTCGCTGCTGACGCCGGTGATCATCGTCGGGGGTATCCTGGGCGGCGTCTTCACGCCGACCGAGGCGGCCATCGCCGCCTCCGCCTACGCCCTGCTGCTGGGCCTGCTGGTCTACCGCACCCTGACCGTCCGTCGCCTGCTGCGGGTCAGCTTCGACACCATCGAGACCACAGCGGTGGTCATGTTCATCGTCGCCGCCGCCTCGATCTTCGCCTGGATCCTCACCAGCAACCGCGTCACCGAGCAGTTCGCCGCGCTGATCCTGACGGTCACCGAGAACCCGGTGATCATCCTGCTGATGATGAACGTCATCCTGCTGGTCGTCGGCTGCTTCATGGAGACCATCGCCGCCATCACCATCCTGGTGCCGGTGCTGCTGCCCATCGTCGTGAAATTGGGCGTCGATCCCGTGCACTTCGGCGTCGTCATGGTGCTGAACCTGATGATCGGCCTGCTGACGCCGCCGGTCGGCATGGTGATCTACGTGCTCTCACGCGTCTCCGGCGTGCCCTTCGAGCGCTGCGTGAGCGCCACGGCGCCCTTCCTCATCCCGCTCGTGGCGGTGCTGCTGCTGGTCACCTTCGTGCCGCAGCTCTCCATGTTCCTGCCGACCCTGATCTACAGATAGGCGATCTGCCGTCAGCCCGTCTCGAAGCTGCGGCAGAGCGCATCCAGGTGACAGCCGTAGGAGGACTCCAGGCGCAAGAAGGTCAGGTCGCCCTGCTGCACCGCCTTGCGCAGGTCATGCAGGTAGTCCCGGCCCTTTTCGGAGACGGAGCCTTCCAGGGAGGTGACGCGGGCGAGGTCGCTGAGGTTCGGCGCCTCGATCTTCTGGATGTCGAAGATGACGTTGCCCGCCAGCAGATTGTTGCAGCGCAGGTGCTCGACGCCTTCCAGCTTTAGCGTGCGGATTTCCTTGTCGTGGGTCTCGATGGTCAGCGTGAAGGTCTTGTCGCCGGGCATCTCGATGCGGCGCAGTTCGCCGTCGTTCACTTCCGGCAGGATCTCGGTCATGGGCTGGCCTCGGAATGGGTCAAGGGTCGTGTCGCGGGTTTGATCTGCATCATTAGCGCCCCGCCGGCCGTCTGGCTATGCTGCGGCGATGGCTGAGGAGCATAGCATGCATGCGATGGTGCTGCGGGAAAAGGCTGCCGGCAAGGTGACGGCGGCCGAACTGCCGCGGCCTGAGCCGGGCCCCGGTCAGATCCGCGTGAAGGTGGCCGCCTGCGGGGTCTGCCGCACCGACCTGCACGTTGTTGACGGCGACCTGCCCGAGCCCAAGCTGCCCATAGTGCCGGGCCACGAGATTGTCGGGAGCGTGGATGCCCTGGGGGAGGGGGTTGAGGGCTTTGCGCCCGGCCAGCGGGTGGGCGTGCCCTGGCTCGGCTTTTCTTGCGGGAGCTGCGGCTACTGCACCTCGGGACGAGAGAACCTCTGCGGCGAGGCGCGCTACACCGGCTACCAGATCGACGGCGGCTATGCGGACTATTGCCTCGCCGACGCGCGCTATGCCTTCGCGCTGCCCGAAGGCTACAGCGACTCAGAGGCGGCACCGCTGCTCTGCGCCGGCCTCATCGGCCACCGCGCCTACCGCATGGCGGGCGCGGCGAAGCGCCTGGGCGTCTACGGCTTCGGCGCCGCGGCCCACATCATGATCCAGGTGGCGCTGTGGGAGGGGCGGGAGGTCTACGGCTTCACCCGGCCCGGCGATACGGAGGCGCAAGCCTTCGCCCGGCAGCTCGGCGCCACCTGGGCCGGGGCCTCCGGCGAGGCGCCGCCGGAGGAACTGGACGCGGCCATCCTCTTCGCGCCGGTCGGCGACTTGGTGCCGGAGTCGTTGCGCCGGACGGCGCGGGGCGGCACGGTGGTCTGCGCCGGCATTCACATGAGCGACATCCCGAGTTTTCCCTACCGCATCCTCTGGGAAGAACGCGCGATCAAGTCGGTCGCCAACCTGACCCGCCGGGACGCCGAGGAGTTCCTGGCGCTGGCGCCCAAGGTGCCGGTGAGGACCCATACCCGGGACTATCCGCTCAGTGAGGCCAACCGGGCTCTGGACGACCTGCGGGAAGGCCGCCTGCAGGGTGCGGCGGTGCTGCGGCCCTGACAATCCATCCCCCCGCTTTGCCAGGGTTGTGTCAAGGCGGGCACTGCCCTTGAAAGCACGCGGAAAAGTGCAGATTTTTATGGTTAACGGCGGCTGGACCTGAAGCCGGGCGTCCGCGGACGTAGAGCCCGATCCTTACCTATTCGTAAGGGACTTGGGCGCTACCCTTGCGGGAGGACCCTGAGTGTCAGGCAAGGGCGGCCGGCTGCACCCCCGGCGGGCGCCCCGACCCAGGGATCGACGGGGGCCGACAAGCTGCGAGGTTGGAAGATGACCTCAGGTCCTGAAAGCGACCTTTGGGACGCCCACCACCCGAATGCGGCGCGTGGCGCGCACCCCTGGGACCGCAGCTACCCCGCGGGCATCGCCTGGGACGAGCCGGTCCTGCGCGAACCGCTGTTCCGCGCGCTCGACCGCGCGGTGGCGGACTTCGGCCAGCGCCCCTGCCTCGACTTCCTCGGCCGCGCCTATACCTACGAGGAGGTCGGTGAGCTGGTCGCCCGCGCCGCCAAGGGGCTGCAGGATCTGGGAGTCGAAAAAGGCACCCGCGTCGCGCTGTTCCTGCCGAACACGCCGTACTATGTGATCTGCTATTTCGCGGTGATGAAGCTTGGCGGCATCGTGGTCAACGTGAACCCGCTCTATGCCGAGGAAGAGGTGCACGAGCTGCTCGCCGATTCCGGCGCGGAGTTCGCCGTCACCCTGGACCTGAAGCTGCTGCTGCCCAAGCTCGCCTCGGCGCTGGGCAACTGCGCGCTGAAGAAGATCATCGTCGGGGCTATGGGCGAGATCCTGCGCTTTCCCAAGCGCCAGCTTTTTGCCATCGCCAAGCAGGGCGAGCTGGCCAGGCTGCCGGGCGACGATCAGCGCTACCTGCGCTTTTCCAGGCTGATCGACAATGAAGGTGATTTCACGCCGGCGGAGGTGGGCGTCGACGACATCGCGGTGCTGCAGTACACCGGCGGCACCACCGGCCTGCCCAAGGGCGCCATGCTGACCCATGGCTCGATCTCC
>ENA-ORCZ01000442-ORCZ01000442.1-marine-metagenome-genome-assembly--contig:-NODE-442-length-18484-cov-6.822187_pt1 | contig 18484 bp, 16 predicted proteins | sample MGYA00237785_ERZ508519 | MGnify/ENA primary metagenome ERZ508519 (study PRJEB26189, sample SAMN06268790) | marine metagenome | isolation source: Bioluminescent Bay, La Paraguera, Puerto Rico | place...
CGCCCAGGACCTTGAGGACCTGATCCTTGCCGAAGGCCCGGAAACGATCGCCGCCGTTTTCGCCGAGCCGGTGATGGGGGCCGGCGGTGTGGTCGTGCCGCCGGCAGGCTATTGGGAGGCGGTGCAGCCGGTCCTGAAGAAGTACGACATTCTGTTCGTTGCTGACGAAGTCATCTGCGGCTTCGGCCGCACCGGCAACATGTTCGGCACCGAGACATACGATCTCCAGCCGGACATGATGACGCTCTCCAAGGCGCTCTCCTCGTCCTACCAGCCGATCTCGGCACTGCTCGTCAACGACGCCGTCTACCAGCCGATCGCCGACGAAAGCCACAGGATCGGCGTGCTGGGCCACGGTTACACCGGCAGCGGTCATCCGGTGGCGGCCGCCGTCGCACTGGAAAATCTGAAGATCATCGAGGAACGGGACCTGGTTGGCCATGTCAGGGAAATCGCCCCGATCTTCCAGAAGCGCCTTGCCGGCCTTGCCGAAAACCCGCTGGTGATCGAAACCCGCGGCATCGGCCTCATCGGGGCAGCGGAACTTTCCCACGAAGCACTTGCCGCAACGCCCGGCGCGCTCGGCGCCAGGACCAATGCGGTCTTCCAGGAAAAGGGGCTGATCTCGCGCGCCATGCTCGATGCGATGGCCTTCTGTCCGCCGCTGATCATTTCCGAAGCGCAGGTCAACGACCTCTTCGACATTGCCGAGGCCGGTCTCAAGGCGGTTCAGGAGAGCCTGTGACGACCTGGTCCATCCTCGGCACCATTTCCGGCACGTCCGCCGACGGCATCGACCTGGCGGAGATCACGACGGATGGCGAGGTGATCACCCGTTTCGGCCCTGCCGAGACCGCGGCTTATCGTGGGGAGACCAAACGGCGTGTCCTGCAGACCGCCGCCTTGAAGGGCTCCTCGCGTCAGGACTGGCCGGAAATTGCCGCGGCGGTCACGCAAGATCATGCCACCGCCATCCGTTCGTTTCTCGAACGGCACGGACTTTCTCCCGACGCCGTCGTCTTCCACGGCCAGACGGTCTGGCACGACCCGAAGGCGGGGGAGACCGTGCAGCTCGGTGATCCGCAGTCCCTTGCCGACACTCTCCGCCTGCCGGTGATCGGCGACGTGCGGCTGGCGGAGATGGCCGCCGGCGGGCAGGGCGCGCCGCTGGTGCCGGTCTACCACCGGGCCCTTGCCAAGACGCTTGTCGGCGAGGACCGGGAGCCGCTCGCATTCCTCAACATCGGCGGGGTCTCCAATCTCACCTATATCGACGGCGACAGCCTGATCGCCTTCGACATCGGTCCGGGCAACGCCTTTCTCGACGACTGGACCCGCAAACATGGGGCCGGCGACTATGACGCCGGCGGAGCGGTTTCGGCGCAAGGCCGGGTGGACGAGGCTCGTCTTGAAGCCGCGCTGTCGCATCCTTTCCTTGCGCAACCCGGCCCGAAATCTCTCGACCGGTACAGTTTCTCCGGTGCTTTCGTCGAGGGCCTCGGCCTTCAGGATGGAGCTGCGACGCTGCTTGCCTTCACGGCGCGGGCGATTGCCCTGTCGGAAAAGCTGCTGCCGCAAAAGCCGGGTCTTTGGCTTGTCTGCGGCGGCGGGCGACACAATCCGGTTCTGATGCGGGCCCTGCGCGAGCAGCTTGCCGGAGACGTCGTCTCCGCAGACGAATACCGGATCGACGGTGATGCGCTGGAGGCTCAGGCGATGGCATTTCTGGGTGCGCGTCTGAAGGCCGGGTTGCCGACGACATTCCCGCAGACAACGGGTGCAAGCGGGCCGATCGTTGGCGGAAGGATCTACCGGCCCGACGCCTGACGTGACAGCGCAATCTCTTGCGCCGGAACCGGCTTGCGGCTAACCAGAAGCGATGAACGGATCTGAAATCTATCACCGGCTGATCGGCCTCATCGAGGAACGGGTTCTGAAGCCCGGCGACCGCCTGCGCGAGGCGGATCTGGCCGAGGAGTTCGGCGTATCGCGCACGCCGATCCGCGAAGGACTGAAGCGGCTGGAGGCCCAGGGTCTCGCCGTGCACGAGCCCAATCGCGGCATGGTGGTGCCGACGCTGGATCACGGCCAGATCAACGAGGTCTATTTCATGCGCGAGGTGCTGGAAGGCACCGCGGCGGGCCTTGCCGCCAAACATGCCTCGAAACCGGAAATCGAAATCCTGCAGGATCTGGTTGCCGCCGACCGGAAACGCATCGCCGACAAGGACAGCCTGGTCCGCTCCAACCGGGAGTTTCACCGGCGGCTGTGCCTGGCTTCGCACAATCGCTACCTGGTCGACCAGATCGACCATCTGCGCCTGTCGCTGATCCTGATGGCCGGCACCACGCTCGACACGCCTGAACGGCGCGAGACCGCGGTGGAAGAGCATGCCGCAATCGTCAAGGCCATTTCCGAGGGTGACAGCGCGGCGGCAGAATCCGCCGCCCGTCTCCACATCGCCCACGCCCACAAGACGCGGCTGCAGCAGATCTGATCAGCCGGCGAAGGCGCCGTTTGCGGCAAGCATCAGGGCGGCCAGTGCCGCGATGACGAGCGCGGAAAAGGTGAGGATCATGCCCGTCATCCGGAAAATCAGCGGCTCCGGCTCCTGGCTGACGCCGTAGGCGTGAAAAATGCGGCCGACAAGCAGCGCGGCCCCCAGGATCCAGAGCAGCCAAGAGGTGCCGCCCATCAGTTCCAGCATCAGGAGCAGCAGCAGCGTCAGCGGTACATATTCTGCGAAGTTGCTGTGTACCCGCATGCGCCGCAACAGCGCGGCATTGCCCATGTCGCCGATGGCGATCCGCGCCGACTTGCGCACTGCAATGACACGGGCGCTGAGGAGTATGTAGACCAGGGCGAGCAGGCCGGCGAAAAAGGGCGTTACGTAAAGGGGCATGAACGGTCTCGCGCGCTGAGGGCCCGGCGGCCGGATATAGCCGCCGTTTCGATCAGCTTACGGTATCGCCATTTCCGCAGATCAGCACTCGACGATGTTGACAGCGAGCCCGCCCTTCGAGGTTTCCTTGTACTGCTCCATCATGTCCATGCCGGTCTGGCGCATGGTTTCGATGCAGCCGTCCAGCGGAACGAAATGGGAGCCGTCGCCGCGCAGGGCAAGCGAGGCCGCCGTCACCGCCTTGACGGCGCCGAGCGCGTTGCGTTCGATGCAGGGCACCTGGACAAGGCCGGCGATCGGGTCGCAGGTCATGCCGAGATGGTGCTCAAGAGCGATTTCCGCTGCATTCTCGATCTGCTCGTTTGTGCCGCCGAGTGCGGCGCAAAGGCCTGCGGCCGCCATGGCCGAGGCGGAGCCGACCTCGCCCTGGCAGCCGACTTCGGCCCCGGAAATGGAGGCGTTGGCCTTGATGATGCCGCCGATCGCGGCCGCGGTCAGCAGGAAGGTGCGGATGCCCTTGCCATCGGCACCGGGGCAATGGTCGAGATAGTAGCGGGTCACCGCCGGGATGACGCCGGCCGCCCCGTTGGTCGGTGCGGTGACGACACGCCCGCCGGCCGCGTTTTCCTCGTTGACCGCCATCGCATAGACACCGAGCCAGTCGACGACATTATGCTCGAACGGCGGATTTGTGCGGCCTTCGCGGATGAGCTTCTGATAGATGTCGGCCGCCCGCCGCTTGACCTTGAGGCCGCCGGGCAGGATGCCGCTCTGGGTGATGCCGCGGTTGATGCACGAATCCATCGCCGACCACAGCCGGTCGATGCCTTCCTCGACCTCCTCCAGAGACTTGTCGGTGCATTCGTTCTGCAGCTTCATCTCGGCAATCGTCAGTTCCGCTTCCCGGCCCATGGCGAGCATCTGCTTGGCGTTGGCGAAGGGAAAGGGCACATCCTGCTTGGCGAGTTCGCTGACCGGTTCGTTGGTGGTCTTACGCAATTCGGCCTCGCTGACCACGAATCCGCCGCCGATCGAATAATAGACGAACGTGTCGATGATCGCGCCCGCGGCATCCAGAAGGTGGAACGTCATGCCGTTGGCATGCAGCGGCAGCGACGGGCCGTAGTCGAAGATGACATCGCGCGCCGGATCGAAATGAATTTCCGGCAGGCCCGCGATGCGGAGTTTCTTCTCCTGCGACAGAACATCGAGCATCGGCTCGACCTGGTCCGGGTCCAGCGTATCGGGACGGGCGCCCAGAAGGCCGAGGCAGACTGCCTTGTCCGTCGCGTGGCCCTTGCCGGTGAAGGCGAGCGAACCGTGCAGCGTGACGGTGATGCGGGCGGCACGGCTTTCCGCCCCTGACAGGCCGCGCAGGCGGTCGAGGTAGCGGTGAACGGCAACCATCGGGCCGACCGTGTGCGAACTGGAGGGGCCGATGCCGATTTTGAAGATATCGAAAACGCTGATGAACATCTCTAAGGGGACCGCGTTAGTCGTTAGCGCCTGTTCTCCGGCGCCGGAAGTCACGCTAACAGATAGCGTCAGGCGCTCCTCCGTTCAAACGGGCATTTTTGTGTTATTTGCGACATGCCTCCGGAACAGGTGGTTTTTTCCGCCGCCGGCAGGTGAATGAAGCGGCACGTGGAAACAGTTGTTTGCGAAATGGCGCTTTGATAGCGTGCGGCTTCCTTTCAAATGCAACTATTCCAGACAAGAGCCACACATGACCTCGCAGCACCCGGCAGACCTGACCGATGTCCTGGCGTCCAAGAAGGACGCATTTCAGATCCCGGAGGGCATCACCTATCTCGACGGCAATTCGCTCGGTGTGCTGCCCAAACATGTTCCTGCCCGTCTGGGCCAGGTGATTACCGAGGAGTGGGGCACGAGCCTTATCCGTGCCTGGAACACGCACAGCTGGATCGATCTGCCGGCCCGTACCGGTGACCGCATCGCCCGCCTGATCGGCGCGCACAAGGGCACGGTCGTTGCCTGCGACAGCACCTCGGTCAATGTGTTCAAGGTGCTCTCGGCGGCCCTGTCGCTGAGGCCCGGGCGCAAGGTCATCCTGTCGGACAACGGCAATTTCCCGACCGACCTCTATGTCGCCTCGGGCCTCAAGGATCTGCTCGGCCGGGGGCACGAACTGAAGATCGTCGACCCGGAAACGGTGAGGGACGCAATCACCGACGATGTCGCCGTGATGATGCTGACCGAGGTCGACTATCGCACCGGCCGCGTCCATGACATGGCAGGTCTCACTGAGGCCGCCCATCAGGCGGGCGCGCTGGCGATCTGGGATCTCGCCCATTCCGCCGGGGCCATTCCGGTCGACCTTGCCGGAGCCAAGGCCGATTTCGCGGTCGGCTGCGGCTATAAGTATCTGAACGGTGGTCCGGGTGCGCCGGCATTTCTCTACGTGGCACCCGAGCATCAGGACAAGGTGACCTCGCCGCTGACAGGCTGGATGGGTCACGAGGCCCCGTTCGCCTTTGACCTCGACTACCGCCCCGTGACAGGCATCGCCCGCATGACGGTCGGCACGCCGGCGATCCTCGCCCTTTCCAGCCTGCATGCGGCGCTGGACGTTTTCGAAGACGTCGACATGGCCGACATCCGCGCCAAGTCCGTTTCCTTGAGCGAACTCTTCATCGCCGAAGTGGAAAGCAAGTGTCCGGGACTGGAACTCGCCAGTCCGCGCGATCCGGCGGCCCGCGGCAGCCAGGTTTCCTTCCGGTTTGCCGAGGGATATGCGGTGATGCAGGCGCTGATCTCCCGTGGCGTCATCGGCGATTTCCGGGCGCCGGACGTGATGCGCTTCGGCTTCACGCCGCTCTACCTGTCGCATCAGGACGTGGTCGACGCGGTCGACATCCTTCGCGACATTCTTCAAACAGAAAGCTGGAACCGTCCGGAATTCAAGACCCGCGCCAAGGTGACCTGACGGGTTTCGCTAGAGGGCAGCGATGCGCGTCTGATTGTGCAGCATCATGACGAACTGCTCTTCGGGCACGGGCCGGGAGTAGAGAAAACCCTGGAAGCGGTTGCAGCCGTTTTCGGTGAGCCAGGATCGCTGCTGCACGGTTTCGACGCCTTCGGCCACAACGCTGGCACCGAGCGCCGAGGCCAGCGACAGGATCAGTTTGACGATGGCGCCGCCGTTTTCGATATCCGCCATGAACATGCGGTCGATCTTGATGCCGTCGATCGGATAGTTGTGCAGATAGGCAAGGTTCGAATAGCCGGTGCCGAAATCGTCGATGACGATCCGGTAACCGGCCTGCTTGAGTGTCGTCAGCGTTTCATGGGCATGGGGAATGTCGCCCAGAAGCACGCTCTCCGTGATCTCCATCGAAATCTGTCCCGGGTCGCAGCCGGTATCCATCGGCAGGGTTTGCATCCGTGACAGGAATGCCGGGTCCGACAATTGCCGCGGCGACACGTTCATGGCCAGTGGCACGGCCAGGTTTTTTCGCGCCAGAGCCGCCTGCATGGCGCCGACGGTGCGGCAGACCCAGGCGCCGATCTCGTTGATGAGGCCGGTTTCCTCGGCAATCGGAATGAACTCGTCCGGTGTGATCAGGCCCTTTTCGGGATGCTGCCATCGGATCAGGGCCTCGGCGCCAATCACGCGCTCCGTGCGCGTGCAGGCGATCGGCTGGTAATGGAGCTGGAACTGGTCCTCGCGGATCGCCCGCACCAGATCCTTCTTGATGGTCAGATGTTCGTCGCGCAGCAGCCGCATCCTTTCGCAGAAGCGCACGCACTGGTTCTTGGAATCCGTCTTGGCCTGGTAGAGCGCCAGGTCGGCATGACGCATGAGCAGGTCGATGTTGCGGCCGTCTTCCGGATAAAGGGCATAGCCGATGCTGAGCCCGACATGGCGCGGCTTGTGCTCGACGAGCTGGGGCGCTGAAAAGGCCGTGAGCAGCGACTGGCCGAACCAGTCGGGACTGTGCAGGCCGGGCTTTTCCAGGTGGCAGATCAGGAATTCGTCCCCGCCGAGCCGTGCGACGATGTCGTCGGGTCCCGTCAGCTCCTTCAGCTTCCGGGCGACCAGTTGCAGAAGGCTGTCGCCGGCTGCATGGCCGAGCGAATCGTTGATCATCTTGAAATCGTCGAGATCGACCATGTAAAGCGTGGCCGCCTGGCCGGTGGCCTGCGCCGTTTGCAGCACCTGCGACAGCCGCTCCTTCAGGTAGGTGCGGTTTGAAAGGCCCGTCAACGTGTCGTGGCTGGCAAGGTACTGCGCCCGTTCCTTGGTCTCGTGCAACTCGGTGACGTCGATCTCGCTGACGAGATAGGCCGGCTGACCCGTCACCGCGTCATGGCAGGCCCGGATCGTGAGCTCGTGCCAGCGCGTACCGGCGTTGGTCCGGATATTGGCGACCAGTCCGGCGGAGCGCTCATGGGCGACCCGCTCAAGCAGGCGCCGCGCTTCGTCCGGATCGACGAACTGGTGTTCGAATTCCGCTTCAAGTCCGATACAGGCGGCTCTCGCCGCCGTGTTGCGGTAGAGTGGCGCACCGTTTTCCGAAAACAGGGAAATCATAACGGTGGTGTGCATCAGCGCTTCCGCGCTGCGCAGCGTTTCGGGCTGCTGTTCGTGATGCGGGCGGCCTTCGCATAGAAGGGCCATTCTGCCGTCCTTAAGCCGAAGGCCGCTCATGACGACCTGCAGCACCTCGGCCTTCCCCTTCGGATAGAGTGTCCAGATTTCCGAAAAACTGATGTCGTGCTTGCAGAAATCCTGCTGGTACTGACGCAGACGCTGTTCGACCGAATGCGACATGTCCGCACCCATGTCGCGGGAACGCAGCTCTTCCAGCGTCTCGGCGCCGCTGATCTCCTGCGCCTTGCGGTTCGCCCACAGGACCCGTTTGTGGTCGACATCGAAGATCCAGATGCCTGTGTCGAGCCTGTCGAATATGGAAAAGATCAGACCCTGGTCCACCCTGCCATGGAGGAAATCGAGAGACCGCGACGCAGGCGCCCCGTCTTCATCGTGCGTCGACTGGGTGAGATCGGGCATGCGTGACAGGTTCATTCTCCCGATAGGAAAAGATGGAATCCGTATGCACCTCGGGCAAAGGGCAGTGACAACTGATTGAATGCCGTTTTCGCAAACAGAATTTTCGGAAAAAGTGTAATGTTCGCGTATATACCATTCAATTAAAAATCCGGGAAATTGCAGGCAATCTTAACGAGAACTGTTGATATTCCTGAATTCTGTAACTTGAATATTTGCCACTGTTATAAATTACAAGAAATTGAAGGGCCCTTTTTGGCAGGTGGTCGAACGAGACCGCCCTGCTTTACAGCGTCGAGGGTGACATGGTTCTCTCCTGCTCAAACCGGCTTCCGGAAGAAAATCGGAAACTAAAGCAATGACAAACCTCATCGACATCACGCCGCCGGTACGGCCGGGCATTGCCGTCTATCCGGGCGACGCCCCCTACGAGGCCGCCTGGACAGTGGAAATCTCGGACGACTGCCCTGTAAATGTCGGACAGTTTTCCATGTCGAGCCATTGCGGCGCCCATGCGGATGCGCCGCTGCATTACGATCCGGAGGGGCTGAGCATCGACCAGCTCGACCTGCATGATTTTGTAGGTCCTGCCCGGCTGATCGATGCGCGCGCAAAAGGTCCGCTCTGCCAGCCGCAAGAGCTCTTGCCGTTTCTGAAGGACTGTCCGCCGCGCGTACTGGTTCGCCTTGGCGAGGAACGCGATCCGCTCGTCTGGCCGCAGGGCTATCGTGCGCTTTCCCCCGAAACGATGACGCTGCTCGCGGATGCCGGCGTGCGGCTCATAGGCGTCGATGTGCCGTCGGTTGATCCGGACGGATCGGAAAATCTGCCCAGTCACGGGATCGCCCGTTCCCGCGACATGCGCATTCTGGAAAATCTTGCTCTTTCTGCGGTGGAACCCGGTGATTATGAGTTGATTGCGCTGCCAATGAAGCTAGAAGGGCTGGACGCCGCGCCGGTGCGGGCCATCTTGCGCCCGCTCTGAACAATTCCGGAAAACGGAAAGCGCGCGGCCGGAGAGAAAAAGAAGAAAGACCGTAGGGAGCGGCGAGGAGCATGAATGCTGGAGCTTGATCAGCTCGTCATGGATTTCAGCGGGTTCAGGGCGGTGAATGGCTGCTCGTTCCGCGTCGGGGAAGGCAGCATTACCGGACTGATCGGTCCGAACGGGGCCGGAAAAACAACGCTCTTCAACCTGATCGCGGGAGCGCTGCAGCCGACCAGCGGCAGGATCCGGTTTCTGGGGGAGGATGTCACAGGCCTCGCCAGCCACGAGCTGTTCCACAAGGGCCTCGTCCGCACCTTTCAGATCCCGCATGAATTTCACAAGCTGACGGCGCTTGAAAACCTGATGATGGTGCCGCCGTCACAGCCGGGCGAAAGCCTTTTCTCCAACTGGTTCGCCTGGGGGCGGGTGAAAGCCGTCGAGGTCGAGGTGGAGAAAAGGGCCTATGAAACGCTGGCCTTTCTGGAACTGAGCCACGTCGCCCACGAGCCGGCCGGCAATCTCTCCGGCGGTCAGAAGAAGCTTCTGGAACTCGGCCGGACCATGATGACGGACGCCAGGCTGGTGCTGCTGGACGAACCGGCCGCCGGCGTCAACAGGACCCTGCTGCGCAAGCTCGAGACCAAGATCGAGATCCTCAACAGGGAACGGGGCTATACCTTCATCCTGATCGAGCACGACATGGAGATGATCGAGAAGCTGTGCGATCCGGTCATCTGCATGGCCGAAGGGGCGGTGCTGATCGAAGGCGATTTCCGGACCGTGCGCTCCAACCCGCAGGTGCTCGAAGCCTATCTCGGCGAGACTGTGGGAGACGCCGCATGACAGCGCTTCTTTCCATGGAGGGCATCACCGGCGGCTACGGTGATGCCGACATCCTTCAGGATGTCACGCTGAGTGTCGAGAAAGACGAGATTGTCGTCATTGTCGGTCCGAACGGCGCAGGCAAGTCCACGGCCATGAAATCCGTCTTCGGCCTTCTGACCATCCGAGGCGGCAAGTTGCTGTTCGACGGCGACGACATCACCGGCTGGGCGCCCAACCGCATCGTTCAGCGTGGCATCTGCTACGTGCCGCAGGTCGACAACATCTTCCGGGAAATGTCCATTCACGAGAACCTTGAAATGGGCGGCTTCCTGAAGAAGGGCGATCTCTCCGCCGCCTATGACCGGGTCTACACCCTGTTTCCGGATCTGAAGGAGCGCCGCAAGACCCTTGCCGGTTCGCTGTCCGGCGGCCAGCGCCAGATGGTGGCCATGGGCCGCGCACTGATGCTTGACCCGAAGCTCCTGCTCCTCGACGAGCCGACCGCGGGCCTCTCGCCCAAATACATGGAGCAGATCTTCCAGATCTGCCGCGACGTGCGCGATACCGGCGTTGCCATTCTCCTTGTGGAGCAGCATGCCAAGCAGGCGCTTGCCTTTGCCGACCGCGGCTATGTGCTTGCCGCCGGCCGGAACCGCCACGAAGGCACCGGGGCCGACCTTCTTGCCGACCGTGAAGTCGCCGAAATGTTTCTGGGGGGCTGAGCGGAATGGATCTTCTCGAACTCATCAACTTCTACGTCATTCCGGGCATCGTGCTCGGCTCGATCTATGCGCTCGGCGCCGTCGGCATCACGCTCATCTTCGCCATCCTGCGCTATGCGCATCTGGCCCATGGGGACCTTGCGACGCTTGGCGCCTTCATCGCGCTAGCCTCGGTCACGGCGCTCGGCGTCTCGCCCTATATCGCATTGCCGATCGCGGTCATCGCCACGGCATGCGTCGCCGTCGGCATCGACAAGGTCTTTTACGAGCATTTGCGCGAGCGGCCAAAGATCGTCACCGTGATGGCGTCTCTCGGCATCGCCCTGATGATCCGTGCCGTGGTGCAGGTCGTCTGGGGTGTCGATACCGAGACCTACTCCCGCGGTATCGTCCGGCCGGAGAACTATTTCGGCCTGCGCATCCGCGACCGCGAGGTCTATACGGTTCTTGCGATGATCCTCCTGGTCGGCGGGCTGCAGCTGTTCCTGACCCGATCCAAATGGGGCAAGGCCATGCGCGCCATGTCGGACAACCCGAACCTGGCCCTGCTGTCGGGCATCGACAACAAGAAGGTGGTGATGCTGACCTGGGTGATCGCGGGCGGGCTGTGTGCCGCCTCCGGTTTCTTCCTTGGCCTCAACACCGAACTGAAGGCCCTGATGGGCTGGCAGATGCTGCTGCCGATGTTCGCCGCTGCCATTCTCGGCGGTGTCGGCCGCGTCGAGGGGGCAGTGCTTGGCGGGCTTGTCGTCGGTATCGCCGAGGAGCTTTCCGTCCTGGTGATCCCGAGCGAATACAAGGCCGCCATGGCCTTCGCCATTCTGCTGTTCATGCTGCTTGTGCGCCCGACCGGGCTGCTCAAGGGCAAGGTATTGTAAAGGGGGCTCGAAATGGAATTTCTGGGTCTCGTCAACTACGCGCTTTTCACGGCGATCTTTATCGGCATCTACGCGCTGCTCGCGCTGGGCCTCAACATCCAGTGGGGCTTTGCCGGTCTGTTTAACGCAGGGATTGCCGGTTTCTTTGCGGTCGGCGCCTATACCTCGGCCATCCTCTCGACACCGCCGGATGACGGCCGCATCGGCGGCTTCGACCTGCATTTCGTGCTCGGCTGGATCGGGGCGATGCTGGCCGCCGCCCTGGTCGCCTGGCCGATCGGCAAGATCTGCCTGCGTTTCCGCTCCGACTATCTGGCGATCGCCTCCATCGGGGTCGCGGAAATCATACGCCTGGTGATCAAGTCCGAAGCGGCGCTGACCAATGGCGCCCGCGGTATTTCCGGCATTTCCCGTCCGATGGGCGACATCGGCTACATGGAATCCCAGATCGCCTATCTGGTCATCGTGCTGGCCGTGCTGATCGCTGCCTATGTGCTGGTCGAGCGTCAGTTCAACGCGCCCTGGGGCCGGATGATGCGCGCGATCCGCGACAATGAGGGCGCAGCGGAAGCGATGGGCAAGGATGTCGAGTTCCGCCGTCTGGAGGCCTTCATTTTCGGCGCGGCGCTGATGGGTCTCGGCGGGGCGCTGTTCGCCCATTTCAACCGTTCGATCACGCCCGAGGCCATCGACCCGATGGTGGCGACGTTCCTCGTCTGGATCATGCTGATCCTAGGCGGTTCCGGCAACAACCGGGGCGCGATCCTGGGGGCCGCGGTTGTCTGGATCATCTGGTCCGTTTCAGAGATTGCAACGGACCGCCTTCCGCCTGAATATGCCATCCAGGCGAAATACATCCGCCTGTTCCTGATCGGCCTGATGCTGCAGCTCGTGCTGCGTTTCCGGCCGGAAGGTCTGCTTCCGGAGCCCCTGAGAGGGGATCGGGGCGAGGACCGGCGGACGTCGAAATCGGGTGCGGACCGCGAGTAGGGTCAGGACCTATTAATATGATTGAAATGGTAGGGATGAATTTGTTCAGATACGAGGCGCAAAGCTGCAGGAAACCGTCCGGCTTCCAAAGATTTGCAACGACGTTGCCGGGCAAATTCACCCTATCCCGAAGGGACGCGAAAACGGCTTCGATCTGCTATGTCAAACCGCTCAACCGGGCAGAAGCCCGCTTGTCGCGCTTTTCCTCGCAGCTCATCGCCGTTTGCCGCGCCATTTCAACCAAATTAATAGGTCCTGACCCTAGGCCCGTTCCCCGGGGCACGTATTGAGTGTAGTGTCCGGACATCCAAAGACCCGGCAAAGACCGGATAATTGAGGAGGTATTCGAATGAAAACCAAGTTTATTGCGCTGGCAGCCGGTTTGATGGCGGCAACCGCTTTGGCATCGGTTCCCGCCAAGGCCGATGTGAAGATCGGCCTGCTCGGCGGCATTTCCGGTCCGATCGCGGCCATGGCGCCGGCCATGATCGATTCGGCCCAGCTTGCCATTCAGCAGGTCAACGAACAGGGTGGCATCGGCTCCGGCGAGAAGCTGGTCGGTGTGGTCGGCGACAGCGCCTGCAATCCGCAGAATGGCACGGACGCCGCGACCAAGGCCGTGAACATCGAAGGTGTGGTGGGCGTCGTCGGCCCGCATTGCTCCGGCGCGGTTCTGGCGGCTGCCGGTTCCGTGACCATTCCGGCCGGCATCGTCATGATCACGCCGTCCGGCACGTCTCCGGAAATCACCAACCTGGAAGACAAGGGCACCGTGTTCCGCACCGTGCCGTCCGATACGGACCAGGGGCGTGCGCTGGCGCGTGCTATGAAGGACATGGGTTACGGCAAGGTCGCTGTTGCCTATCTCAACAACGACTACGGCACCGGTCTCGCCAACACCTTCAAGGCCGAATATGTCGACGCGCTCGGCGGCGAAATCACACAATTCGCGGCTCATGAAGAAGGCAAGGCGTCCTACCGTTCCAACCTGGCGGAGCTCGCCAAGGGCGGCGCCGACACGCTGGTGATCTTCGACTACGGTGACGGCACCGGCCTGACCATCCTGCGCCAGGCGCTGGAAAACGGCTTCTTCGAGAAGTTCGTCGGTGCGGATGGCATGAAGTCTGACGCGGTGATCAACGAACTGGGCGCGGAGAACCTCGCCACTTTCGTCGCATCTTCCCCGGTTGGCGAAAAGTCGGATTCCCTGGACCTGTTCAACGAAGCCTTCAAGGGTGTTGGCGGTGATACGGATGCGATCTTTGCAACCAACTCCTACGATGCAGCCTTCCTGCTGGCGCTGGCCATCGAAAAGGCCGGCGGTGACAAGGCCGGTGTGGCGGCCGCAGTTGTCGAAGTCTCTAACGGCGACGGTGAAACCATTCGCCCGGGCGAGTGGAAGAAGGCGAAAGAGCTGATCGCAGCCGGCACAGCCATCGACTACAAAGGTGCCGCCGGTGATCACAATTTTGATGCCAATGGCGACGTCCCGGGCGCATATGCACTGTGGGAAGTCGGCTCCGACGGCTTCGAAGTCGTCACCGAAATGAAGTAAGTTTCTTCCTTTCAGGAAGAGATTTGACGGAGACCGGCGGCTCGCAAGGGCCGCCGGTTTTTTCGATGGGAAGGGAGCACCTTTCTCTCCACCGTCATTCCGAACAAGTGAGGCTTAGCCGAACGCCCATCCGGAACCCAGACATATGTCGCGCTAAAAGCGCGGCCTGATTGATTGTGTGAAGGTGTTCGCTGCGCTCACGCTGACCCGCTGGGTTCCGGGTCTGCGCGCAGCTGCGCTGAACTTGTCCGGAATGACGGTCGTGAGTGCTTTCATCCCTTACCCCGTCCCGAAAATCCCGCTATACACGCCGCCATGCGTGATCTGGATGTTCTTGTGCTTGGCGGTGGCGCCGCCGGTCTGATGTGTGCGATTGAGACGGCGAAACGCGGGCGCAAGGTGCTGGTGATCGACCATGCCAGAAAGCCCGCCGAGAAGATCCGCATTTCCGGCGGCGGGCGCTGCAACTTCACGAATATCCATTGCGCGCCAGCGAATTTCCTCTCCGGCAATCCGCGTTTCTGTGTCTCGGCGCTGAAGCGCTACACCCAGCACGATTTCCTGTCCCTGGTCGAGAAGCACCGCATCCCCTGGCACGAGAAAACCCTCGGCCAGCTCTTTTGCGACGACAGCGCCCGGGACATTATCCGCATGCTGCTCGATGAGCTGGAAGCGGCCGGTGGCACGCTGCAGCTGGAGACGGAGATCAAGGCCGTCTCGAAACCCGACGACCGGTTTTCCGTTTCGACCTCAAAGGGACCTTTGCGCGCGAACGCGCTGGTGGTGGCGACCGGCGGTCCGTCGATCCCGAAAATGGGCGCGACCGGGTTCGGCTACGACCTTGCCAGACAGTTCGGCCTCGATGTCGTTGCCCCGCGCGCGGCGCTGGTGCCGCTGACCTTTTCCGATGCCAACAGGGAACTGTGCGGCCGCCTGTCCGGTGTCTCGGTGGATGCGAAGGTGTCGTTCGGCAAGACAACGTTCCGCGAAGGCCTGCTTTTCACCCACCGGGGGCTCTCCGGACCTTCCATTCTGCAGATCTCGTCCTACTGGCGAGAGGGCCAGCCGATCTCGGTCAATCTTGTGCCGGAAGCCGATGTCTTCGAGATCTTGCGCAAGGCGCGCCAGGAAACACCGAAACAGGATCTGAAGACCGCGCTCGGCCTGCTGTTGCCCAACCGGCTGGCCGAGGAACTTTCCGGCACGTTCTCGCTCAAGGGCCGTCTCGCGGACCAGTCCGACAAGGTTCTGCGCCGGGCAGCCGAGCAGCTCGGTCGCTGGCAGCTCACGCCGGTCGGCACGGAAGGCTACCGCACGGCGGAAGTCACGCTCGGCGGCGTCGACACGCGGGAGCTGTCCTCAAAGACCATGGAAAGCAGCAAGGTGCCCGGGCTCTATTTCATCGGCGAGGTCGTCGACGTGACCGGCCATCTCGGCGGCTTCAATTTCCAGTGGGCCTGGTCGTCCGGGCATGCGGCAGGGCAGGCCGTCTGACGAGCTGCTGCCGTTTCAGAGGCAGTTTAACGCGGCGCAGCAATTTTTGATGACCGCACCTCATTCGTGGGTATACTCCCCCGGCAAATTGGGGGAAACGATGCGGCGTGTGACGATCCATGACGTGGCCGAGGCGGCCGGCGTCAGCCTTGCGACGGTCGACCGGGTGCTCAACGGGCGGCCCGGCGTGCGCAAGACCACCATCGAAAAGGTGAAGCAGGCGGCCGAAACGCTGAACTACAAGCCGGACGTCTTTGCCGCGGGCCTTGCCAAGAAACGGCTCTACCGGTTCCACTTTCTCCTGCCCAACGGTCCGAACGCCTTCATGGAGGACCTGACCCGCGAGGCGTTGTCTCACGCGGTGACCCTGAGCGGCGACCGCATGCACGTTCACGTGGAGCCGATCGACGCCTTCGACGGCCACCGGGTCGCCGGCACGCTGGCGGTGATCGACAGAACCGTTTGTGACGGCGTGGCGGTGGTCGCTCCGGCCTTTCCGGAAGTACGGGCGGCGATCGACCGGCTGCAGGATCGCGGAGTGCCTGTGGTGACGCTGGTCTCCGATCACCCGTCTTCGAACCGCCGGCATTTCGTCGGCATCGACAACATGGCCGCCGGCCGCACCGCGGGCCGGTTGCTGGGGCGTTTCCTGCCGAAGGTGCCCGCCAAGATCGGCCTTATCGCGGGCTCCCTCGGGCTCCGCGACCACGCGGAACGCTTCGCCGGCTGCCGGGAAGTGATCGAGACGGATTATCCGCATCTGGAACTCTTAAGGGTGCTCGAGGGCCGTGACGACAACAAGCGCAACGCAGACCTCACCCGCAAGCTCCTGAAGGAGCATCCGGACCTCGCCGGGCTCTACAATATCGGCGCGGGCAACCGGGGCACCATTTCCGCCCTGACGGAGTCCAGCCGTGGCCGGGAGCTCGTCTTCATCGGCCACGAACTGACTCCCTATACGAGGGATGCCCTGGAGGCCGATGTGCTGGACGCGGTGATCGCCCAGGACCCCGGGCACGAGATCCGCAGCGCCATCCGTGTGCTCAAGGCACTGTGCGACGGCGTTGCGATCATCGAAGGCCAGGAACGGATCGGTATCGACGTCTTCCTGAAGGACAATCTGCCCGGATTTTCCGATTCGCAGATATCAGCGGAATGAGCGCCTGGCTGGCGGTTGCTTGGGCGGTCCGGAGCCGGAAAACGATGACTTTTTCGTGAGCGCGCAGGCCTGTTCCCGTTTTGGGGAAAAGTGGTGCGGTGCATTCCATTTTTAGGATTGATTTTTACCGCTCCGCCCCTCATATCTAGAGCATGCGTTTGACACAACAGACAAACTATGCGGTCCGCGCCCTGATGTATTGCGCGGTCAACCCGGACAAGCCGAGCAAGGTCGCGGATATCGCGGCCAGCTTCGACATGTCCGAAACCCATTTGTTCAAGATCATGAAGGTCCTTGTGGATGCCGACCTGATCAAGACCATCCGGGGCCGCAACGGCGGGGTCATGCTGGCCCGTCCAGCCGAAGACATCACCGTGGGCGAAGTGGTTCGCGCCGCGGAGGAGAGTTTCCTGCTGGCGGAATGTTTCGATTCCGGCCGCAAGGATTGCCCGCTGATCGTCTCCTGCGGTTTCAACGGGCTGCTGCATGAGGCCCTGGAAGCCTTCATGGAGGTGCTCGACACCAAGTCGATCGCCGATCTTTCCGAAGACCGCTTCGGCATGCGCGACCTCCTGAAGATCGACGCGGCCGACACACCGATTGCGGCGAACGCGTAAAGCATTGCCGCGACGTTCGGAGCAAATTCGAGGCGCCACCATCCGGTTGGCGCCTTTCGTGTTTCAGGCGCGGGTTCAGTTGCGGAAAACTCGCCTTATATCCTGGTGCCATCCCGGACGCAGCGAAGCGGAGATCCGGGACCCAGGACTCCCGGGCCAACAGATTTTACACACCGGCAATCGATGAAATTTCCTGGGTCCCCGCGTTCGCGGGGATGACACCGAGTGTTGCGGTTATGCCAGACAACACGCGCCATCCCTTCGATCTGATTTTCAGTCACTGCGAGCTGGGTCTCGGGATGACGGCGGAGAGGGCCGCACCGGCCTCGAGGTTGTCGGGATCTCGGTGGTGACCCATGAAATTTTCCCACACCCCTTCAACCGCCACCGCGTGGCGCACGCTTCTTTGATTGTCTTGTCGGGAAGGTCGTTCGGGGAAAGGCCGGGCTGGCTGACCGCTGAGGGAGAGGAGAGGGCGGTTGGCTTGCCTGGCATTTTAATCCCCTGAATGAAGGCTCAGGGGTCCTGTCTCCATCGAAACCAGAGGACGCGAATTCCAGTTCCGTTTCGATCAGGCATTGCCTTGATAGGAAAACTTGAGTATGAGTGTCAAGTATAAAGTTGAGTTAGAAACTCACCTTTATATCCGCCGCCGACCGCACCCGGCTGTCCGCCCCGACGGGCGACACCGGAAGCGCCCTGAAAGCCAAGGACCGATTGAGCGCATGACACCGACCGCCAACAGCCAGAAGCACCGCCTTTCCCTCAGCTCCGCTTGCCGCTCCCGGAACGTGTTTGCCGGCAAGTCGTCCGAGGAGACCAAAACGGATTTCGATTCGCGCGAGCTCTTCAGCGGAACGCGACAGATCCAGATCCATCACAACGACGAGACCTACCGCCTGTCGATCACCAAGCAGGGCAAACTGATTCTGACCAAGTGATCTGGCAGGTTCCCCTCCCCTTGTGGGGAAGGGACTTGCCGCTTTGGCCGGCGGCCGGAAATTCAGCGTCCCGGATATTTACGCCGCGAAGATCGCCACCGGTTTGCCGACGCCGCGCAGAGCGTGTTCGCCCATGGCGTTGAGGCCGGTCAGCAGCTCGCCGGAAAGCGACTCGCGCACGAGCTCGGTCAGGAGCAGTTCCCGGCCGAGCGGCTTGCACAGGGATTCCACCCGGCTGGTTTCGTTGACGGCCCGGCCGATCACCGTGAAGTCCAGCCGTTCCTCGCCGCCGACATTGCCGAAGAAGACTTCCCCGCGATGCAGGCCGATGCCGATCTTTAGCGGATGCCAGAGCGCGGGATCGGGTAGATCGGCGGGCGG
>ENA-ORCZ01000444-ORCZ01000444.1-marine-metagenome-genome-assembly--contig:-NODE-444-length-18450-cov-3.923910_pt1 | contig 18450 bp, 16 predicted proteins | sample MGYA00237785_ERZ508519 | MGnify/ENA primary metagenome ERZ508519 (study PRJEB26189, sample SAMN06268790) | marine metagenome | isolation source: Bioluminescent Bay, La Paraguera, Puerto Rico | place...
GCTCCGGTCGACGACACCACGCTGTCGGTCAACCCCGGCAACTATCTGGAACGCCACCTGCGCTACGTCATCGAGGAGATCGAGACCCGCTCGCCGGTGGAGCTTATCGCCATCGGCATCGGCCATGACGTTACCCGCTACTATCGCCGTGCCGTCACGATCGTCGATGCGGAAGAACTTGCAGGCGCCATGACCGATCAGCTCGCCGATCTCTTTGACGACGAGGCCGTGCCGGGCTTTCACGCACGCGGGCGCCGCAAGCGCGCCGGCGGCCGCCGCTAGGCTTTTCCCGGGGCGATGGCGCGCGTGTCGAAGACATCGGCCCGGATCACCGGCTTCGCCGCGGCACTGATACTGGCCGTGCCGCTGTTGGGAACCGGCCCCTCCGACGCTCAGGACCTCCTCGGTGAGGGCCAGTCCGTCACGACGCGCACGAAGTCGATCGAGACCTTCCGGATCGGCCATCTGGAACCCCGGTTCGGCAAGCTCGTCTTTCTCGGCGGGCTGGAGCTGCAGGCCTCCGACCGCAAGGTCGGCGGGCTTTCCGGCCTGATCAGCCTGGATGGCGGCAACCGCTTTCTGGCGGTAACGGACAACGGTCACTGGGTGACGGGCGATGTGCTACAGGACCCGGACGGCAAACCCCTGGATCTGAAGGACATCCGCTTCGCCCCGCTTCTCGGCACGGACGGCAAGACGCTGACCGCCCGCTGGGGCCACGATACGGAGGCGCTGACGCGCGCCGGTTCGGGACTGTACGTCACCGCGGAAACCCGCAACGCGATCTACCACTACCCCTGGCCGATCGCGACGGGGAAGGAAAAAATGATCGGCGGAGTGGCACTGCCCGAAGCGATCCGTGACCTGCCCCGCAACACCGGCCTTGAAGCCCTGGCCGCGGCGCCGGACGACAGTCCGCTTGCCGGCAAGCTGATCGCCGTCGCAGAATCCTCGCCCAGCGACCTGCACGATTTGTCCGGCTTCCTCATCGGCCAGGAAGGTACGCAGACCTTCACCATTCGCCGCCACGACCGCTATGACGCCACCGATGCAGCCTTTCTGCCGGACGGCGACCTGCTGCTGATGGAACGCCGCTTCAGCCTGCGCGACCTCATCGGCCTGCGCCTGCGCCGCATCGACGGTGCGCAGATTGCACCCGGCGCCGTTCTGGACGGGGAAGTGCTGCTGGAAGCCGACTTCAACTATCAGATCGACAACATGGAAGCCCTCGGCGTGCATCGGGGCGAGGGCGGCGAAACCATCCTGACGCTCGTCTCGGACAACAACCGATCCATCCTGCAGCGGACGCTGTTTCTGCGGTTCAGGTTGGAGGAGTAAGCCTGTCGGCCTGAACGGAGCGTACCCCAACCCGCCCTCTGATGGGGAGGGAAGTTGCGCTTGCCCAAGCAGCAAAAAAGGCGCCCGGAGGGGCACCTTTCAATCACTTGCATCGATCCAGAGGAACCTCAGACCGCCCGGCCGTCCGGCATTGCCCGGAAGAGGCCGAGCACAAGGCGGTAGGGTGCCAGCATCGCGACGGCCACCAGCATCTTCACCAGGAAATCGCCGACGGCGAGCGACGCCCACAACAGCGTCTGGACATCGTCGCTGATACCGAGGAACGGCACCGGGAACGCGAGAGAGCTGTCTTCCATGCCGACCATCGTGTCGAGAAAGCCGAAGCTGGCGGAAAAGGCGATGCCGAAGAACAGGATCGTGTCGATCACCGATCCGATGAAGGACGAGGTGATCGGGGCCTTCCACCAGGTCAACCGCCGCATGCGATCGAAAATAGTGACGTCCAGAAGCTGGGCGACGAGGAAGGCGGTTCCCGAAGCGATGGCAATGCGCGGCGTCGCCAGCCAGATCGACAGGACGACTGCGATCACGAAACCGGCAATCACCACCTTGCGCGCAGCCGCCGGACCGAAGCGGCGGTTGGTGAGATCGGTCACCAGGAAGGCGATGGGATAGGTGAAGGCGCCCCAGGTCAGCGTGTCGGCCAGATTCACGCCGCCAAGGACATGTTCAACCGGAAACTGGACCAGGAAATTGGAGGCCACCACGACAAGCGCCATCGCGGCGATCGCGATCACATGATGGCTCGCGGAAAAGATCCGGATGTCGGACATGTCTTCACCTCATAACGACGAACGCCCAACCGATACCGATTGAGCGTCCGGGAAGTCGATCGTATTCAGCGCCTGCCGCCTGGGAGGCCGCGGGCGTTGCAACAACTTAAGCGGCGGCGGCTTCGGCCTGCTTGCGCTTGATGCTGACCTTGATCTTGCGGGCTGCGTCGGACAGGTCGCTGTCGCTGGACTTCAGGAGATAGTCGTCCAGGCCGCCGCGGTGCTCGACGGAGCGCAGCGCATGGGCGCTGACTTTCAGCTTGAAGGTCTCGCCGAGCGTGTCGCTGATCAGAGACACGTTGCACAGGTTCGGCAGGAACCGGCGGCGGGACTTGTTGTTAGCGTGCGAGACGTTATTGCCCGTCATCACATCTTTGCCGGAGAGTTCGCAACGGCGTGCCATGATATCACCTTTTGTTTTCGTGGCTGGGCCGTTACCTGGAACCCAGCAAGTCCAACCGGAAGCGGCGCGGACCTGAGGCCCGGCGACATCGTCTCCGGCATTTCTCGGAAAAAGTTGCTCCGCTATAATGGCAGCGGACGCCAACGTCAAGACATCTCCCCCGCTTTGCGGCGATTCACTGCTTTTATTTGCGACCCGGGCCTGCGTTAACCAGTGAGTTACCATAATTTAGAATGATTGAGGTCGTTCGGTGGTGCGGTTCCATGCTACACTTTCCCTCGCGGAACACTCATGGCGCGGGGGCGCAATTGGCTGTCTGACCGGCAGTCCGGAGGATTTGATGTGTTTGGTTTGACGTCTTTCGGGCGGCTGATCGCCCTGCCGCTGGTTGCCGCGGCCCTGCTGACGACGCCTGCGGAAGCCAAGAAGAGCAGCGTCAACGGCCTTTATAATATGTCGATTGCGGGCTTCAAGATCGGCCGGGGCACCTTGTCGCTCGTCATGCAGGGCAACGCATACTCCGCCAAAGTCAGCATGGAACCGGCCGGCATCGGCACGCTCTTCACCACCGGCAAGGGCGGTGCGGAAGCCTCCGGCTGGCTGGTCGGCTCGAAAGTGGTTCCGTCGAAGTACCGCATGGCCTCGCGCTATGCCAGCTTCGACATGGCCGTCAACCTGAATCAGGGCTCCGGCAGCATCCGCTCCATGGAAGTCACCCCGCAGCTGCGCCCCAATCCGGAGCGCATCCAGGTGACCAACCGACACACCCGCAATGCCATCGATCCGCTGAGCGCCGCGCTGATGCCGGTGGGTCGGGCACGCGACAGCCTGGGTCCCAAGGCCTGTTCACGCCAGCTGCCCGTCTTTGACGGCTGGACCCGCTTCGACATCAAGTTGAGCTATGCGGGCACCCGGGAAGTCTCCGGCCACGGCTATGACGGCCCGGTCGTCGTCTGCAAGGCACGCTGGGTTCCGGTTGCCGGCCACCGGCCGTCCAAGGAATCCGTCAAGGACATGGCCCAGGCCAATATCGAGGTCTGGATCGCACCGATGGGCCGGGAAAACGTCTTGATCCCCTACCGGATCGAAGTGGATTCCAAAAACGGCCGCCTTGTCGTCGAAGCCGCCAAACTCAACATCGACGGCGCCGGCAGCGATCAGGCCGCAGCTGACTGAAGACGATCCGGCTGAAACGGAGCCGGATTTGAGGGCGAAGCCGGGAAGGCGAGGCTTGCGCCCTGTTGCGTCTCTTGATACAGCCCTCCACCATACGCATCGAGGCGCGCCCTTCGCGCGCGACCAGGTTCCCCGGAACGGCCGCCGGCTTCGAGGCGGTGCCGGTTTGTTCAGGTAAGCGAGTACATGCACAGCTATTTGGAATTCGAAAAGCCCGTTGCAGACATCGAAGGCAAGATCCAGGAACTGCGGGCGCTGGCCGCTGAAGATGGCGAGGCCGTCAATGTGGACAGCGAGATCGACCGGCTGAAAACGAAATCCGCGCAAACGCTGCAGGACCTCTATTCCAAGTTGACCCCCTGGCAGAAGACGCTCGTTGCCCGCCATCCCGACCGCCCGCACGCGGTCGCCTATATCGCCGGCCTGATCGAGGACTTCACACCGCTCGCGGGTGACCGCAAGTTTGCCGAGGACGCCGCCCTGATCGCCGGTATCGGCCGCTTCCGCGGCCAGTCCGTCGCCGTGCTTGCCCAGGAAAAGGGACATGACACGGAAACGCGCCTCAAGCACAATTTCGGCATGGTTCGCCCGGAAGGCTACCGCAAGGCCGTGCGCGTCATGGAAATGGCCGAGCGCTTCGGCCTCCCCCTGATCAGCTTCGTCGACACGTCCGGTGCCTATCCCGGCCGCGGCGCGGAAGAGCGCGGCCAGTCTGAAGCGATCGCCCGCTCCACCGATACCGGCCTCGGCCTCGGCACGCCGTCGGTTGCCGTCGTCATCGGCGAAGGCGGTTCCGGCGGTGCGATCGCAATTGCCACCGCCAACAAGGTGCTGATGATGGAGCATGCCATCTATTCGGTGATCTCGCCGGAGGGCGCGGCCTCGATCCTCTGGCGCGACAGTGCCAAGGCCCAGGACGCCGCAACGGCCCTCAAGATCACCGCCCAGGACCTGAAGCAGCTCGGTGTGATCGACGACATCGTCAAGGAGCCGGTCGGCGGGGCCCACCGCGCCCGGGAGATCGTCATCGACAACGCCGGCAAGGCCATCGAAGCCGCGCTGAAGGAGCTTGAGGGGCTGTCGCCGGCCGAATTGCGCAAGCAGCGCCGCGATAAGTTCATCTCCATCGGCAGAACGTTGAGCTAGTGCGCATCGCGTTCAACTGGATCATCATGTATCGCTTCTTGCGTTGAGATCCTTGATGTCAGGCAGCGAAAAGCGATGCCGATGTGACGCGACGTGCTCTAGTCCCCGGAAAAACCAGCCGAAAAGTGTCGGGGGCCGCAATCAAAGCGGCCCTTTTGCCATTCTGTGGCCAGAATTTGCCGTCATTCAGGCGAGGATGGGACAGGCTGGTGGATGGGCCTGAACGTTTTTGTTCGTATCACCGGAAATTTGGTCGCGGGTGCAAACCGCTTTCAGTAACTTATCGTCAACCATCATTCCCTAGCCTTTGGCGGGGGCGAGCACGCAGGAATGGCGACAGGGTGCGGCTGGCGAAGCCGGGCCGCCAACGCATTCCGTTGAGTTTGGGATAGTATGATGCTCTTTCGGCGCTTTTTGACACCGTCAGCCGGCCTCCTTCAGGTCGGAAGACGCCAGCGTGGCCGCAAAGCCGCCCAGTTGGGTGCGGCGCTTCTGGCCGCGGGCATTCTGGCGTCTTGCCAGGCAGACGACTTCGCCGCCGGTCCCAACAAGGCGAACGAGCCGGTGAGCGCAGCGGTGAAGCGCAAGATGTCAGATCTCAACATGAGTGCGACTTCGCCGATCATGATCCGCATCTTCAAACAGGAGAACACGCTGGAAGTCTGGAAACAGACCCGCACAGGCAAATACAAGCTCCTGGAGGATTTCGAGATTTGCAAGTGGTCCGGCGAGCTCGGACCGAAGATCAAGGAAGGCGACCGTCAGGCTCCGGAAGGGTTCTACGAGATCACGCCGGCCCTTATGAATCCGAATTCCAGCTATCACCTGGCCTTCAATCTCGGCTACCCCAACACCTATGACCGCTCGCATGGCCGCACCGGCTCTCATCTGATGGTGCACGGCGCCTGCTCTTCCCGCGGCTGCTATGCCATGACCGACGAACAGGTGCAGGACATCTATGCGCTCGCCCGCGACAGCTTCAAGGGCGGCCAGCGTTCTTTCCAGGTACAGGCCTTCCCCTTCCGCATGACGCCGGAAAACATGGCCGAGCACCGCAACAGCGAGCATCTGGAATTCTGGCAGATGCTGAAGACCGGTTACGACCATTTCGAGGTGGCCGGCACACCGCCCCAGGTCTCGGTTTGCGAAAAGAAATACGTCTTCGACGCGACCACGCTGGTCGAGGGTGTCCCCTTCCGCGCCACCGCCAAATGCCCGGACTACCAGGTAAACCCTGGCCTTGCCTCTGCCGTTGCCTCCAAGCAGCGCCGGGACAATGAAAAATTCCAGCAGCTCGCCGCCCGTTACAATGCGCGCGACGCGCGTCAGAAGCGCTGGGAAGATCGCTCTACCCGTATTGCCGAAACGCTCGGAACCGCGAATGCGGACAATCCGCCGGTAGAAACGGCCGCAGCCGGGGCTGCGGATGCCGCGCCGGCAGAGGCCGGTGCCGACGCCGCAACGGCGACCGCCGCAGCCGTTGCAGTACCGGCGGCCCCGCAGACCACGGAAACAACGGTCGAGACGGCCTTTGCCCCGCAGGAAACGGCTGAAAGCGGCAGTTCCGTCGGCGGCTTCTTCAAGCGCTGGGTCCCCTTCGGCGCGAAAGCCTCCGACGAAGATGCCGGCCTCGGCCCGATCGAGACGGAAGTCGTGCCGGAAACCAAGCCGAACTGACCGGAACCGGTATTCAGCCAGCGGTGTGATTTCCGATCCTCTACCTCATCCTGAGGAAGCGCGTTAGCTCTGTCTCGAAGGATGGGCGGCAAATACAGGCGCAAGCGGCCCATCCTTCGAGACGGACCATTCGGTCCTCCTCAGGAGGAGGTTATTCTCAGGGTCGATCTTACCTTTTGGAAATTCACCCCAGCCGCGGCAGCCCTTTCGAGGCGCCTTCCTGCAGGACGGCCGGGTCATAGGCCTTGCGGGAAAAGACCTGCCTGACCAGCGGTTCGAAGCTTTCCAGGGGATCGGTCTCGTAATCGGGATCGAAGGATGACTGGTCCCACCGCTCGCAGAAATCGGCGCAGGCCTGGAAATGGATGTGGTCCTTGAACTCGTCGCGGGCATTCTCGTCCCAGCCGTAGTGGCGGCCGTAATAAAGCATCTGGAAGATGCCGTGATGCTCCACCACCCAGGCGACCTCGTCGCGCACGAAGGGGCGGATGACCTCCGCAGAGAACCTGTCGTGGTTCTGCGGCGCCAGGCCGTCGCCGACATCATGCAGCAATGCGCCGACGATCCAGTCGATATCGGCTCCCTCGCGGCGCGCCCGCGTCGCCGCCTGCAGGCCGTGCTGCATGCGGGTGATCTTGTAGCCTGAGAGCGTATCCTCGTTCTGCCGGCGAAGTTCCGCCAGCACCCGATCCGCCGTCAGCGCATGGTAGGGCCGTTCGGCCTCGGCGAGGAGTTCATAGTCTTCCCGGGTACCGTCTTTCATCCGGGTGAAGGAAACAGTCTTCATGCTGCGCGCTCCTGTTTCCCATCACTGTGAGCCGATAACCCGCATTTGTCACCCACCCTGAAGTCCGCGTCGCGCCTTGGTGAGCCGACGCGGCCGCCAGGCAAGGCGTGGCAGCGGTTACTTCGGCATCAGCGCCCAGTAGTCGAAATCGAGCACCACTTCCGGCAGGTAATTGGCCTCGTGGTCGAGGCCCGGGAAATCGTGGCAGGGCCGGTTCTTGGTGGCGACGAGGCGCAGCCGAAGGGCGCCCACATCGCTCCGCCCCTCGATATCGGCCTTGTCCAGCACTTCCGACCAGGCATAGACGGTATCGCCCGCCGCCAGCGGCCCGACATGGCGCCCGCCATTGATGCCGGCGATGTGGAAGGCATTGGCAAGCCCGTTGAAGGAAAGGGCCCGGGCAATCGAGATCACATGGCCTCCATAGACCAGACGATGGCCGAAGCGGTTATGGGCTTCCGTGTGCAGGTTGAAATGCACCTTGGCGGTGTTCTGATAAAGCCGGGTCGCCATCTGGTGCTCGGCTTCCTCCACTGTCATGCCGTCGACATGGTCGATCTTCTCGCCGATCTCATAATCGCCGAAGCGGTATTCCGACCCGGCAAGATCGTTGTCCCAGGCGGCAGTATCAAGCAGCGGCACCGCCGTGCCGAGCGACTGCGGATCGAGCGCGGCGGGCAGTTCCGGCACCACCGCTTCCGGCGCCGGACTGGCGGCGACGCGCTTGTTGACCATCACCCAGCGCACGTAATCCAGCACCTCGGTGCCGTTCTCCGTATAGCCGGTGGAACGCACATAGACGACACCGGTCTTGCCGTTGGAATTCTCCTTTTTCCCGATCACTTCCGAGATGGTCGAGATCGTGTCGCCGGGAAAGACCGGCGCCAGGAAACGCCCACCCGCATAGCCGAGATTGGCAACCGCATTCAGCGAGATGTCCGGCACCGTCTTGCCGAAGACGATGTGAAAGGTCAAAAGGTCGTCGACCGGCGCTTGGGAATAGCCGATCCCCGTGGCAAATGCATCCGACGACTGGACGGCAAAGCGCGACCCGTAGAGTGCGGTATAGAGCGCCTGGTCTCCGCTCGTCACCGTGCGCGGCGTCGCGTGGCGGATCACCTGACCCACCTTGAAGTCCTCGAAGAAATTGCCGCGATTGGTCTTGCTCACCTCAGCCTCCCGGTTCTGATTTGCCGGGGTGGATTAAGCCCGCTGCGGTGCACACAAGCAAGTCAGACATTTAGCCGATGGGGTCTGCAGTCGGAAATCGCTGGAAGACATCCACCAAAACGACCGGCTTGTCGCTTGAGCGGGGCAATCGAATATGATCGTGCAAGGCATCCGCAACCGCAAAGTCTTTCCCGCCGGAAGACGGAGACAGAGCGTGCCATATGTCATTTCCTGCCTTACACGAAAGTCGGAACGCGCCGGAATACCTGCCGGATTTTTCATTGTCGGCGATGTCAGCGGGTGATCCGCGTCGCTTCAGAACCCGGATTGATTTCCAGCTCGTACCCTGGTTTCGAACAATCGACGACAGTGTCGGCAAGGACAGCAAGCTCATGAACTTTTCTTGCCCATAAAGAATTCCGCCGGACGGGCATCGATGAGCAGCGCCATTGCCTCACCCGCGGGGACGGAGGCGAACCCGGCGCGAGATGGCAATCAGGAATTGCCGGGTCGCCCCGCATTTTTGACCCAGGCGCTGCCTGGTGCCAGACAATCGGATGCAGCTTCCCACCGCGAAGATCCGGGATAGCTTGCGAATGGGCTTCGGCGCTTACAAAAAACCCGGGTCACTGCCCGGGTTTCTCGTTGGTCAGGTCCGTCGGACTTACGCCGATTCCTTGTTCGCCGCGCGTTCGGCGCGCTTGCGCTCGTGCGGGTCGAGGATGGCCTTGCGCAGGCGGATCGAGTCGGGGGTCACTTCCACCAGCTCGTCGTCGGCAATGTAGGAGAGGGCGGCTTCCAGCGTCAGTTTCTTCGGCGTGGTCAGTTTCACCGCATCATCCTTGCCGGCGGCGCGCACGTTGGTGAGCTGCTTGCCTTTCAGGACGTTCACTTCCAGGTCGTTGCCACGGGTGTGCTCGCCGATGATCATCCCGGGATACACCTTGGTGCCCGGGTCGATCATCATCGGACCGCGATCTTCCAGGTTGAAGAGCGCATAGGCAACGGCTTCACCGGTGCCGTTGGAGAGCAGCACGCCGGTGTGGCGGCCCTGGATCGGGCCCTTGTAGGGCTCGTAACCATGGAACAGACGGTTGAAGATCGCCGTGCCGCGGGTATCGGACAGAAGCTCCGACTGATAGCCGATGAGGCCGCGGGTCGGGGCGTGGAACACCAGACGGGTGCGGCCGCCGCCGGACGGCTTCATTTCCAGAAGGTCGGCCTTGCGCTCCTGCAGCTTCTGCACGACGACACCGGAATGCTCCTCGTCGACGTCGATGATGACTTCCTCGATCGGCTCCAGGCGATTGTTCGCCTCGTCATACTGGTAGACGACGCGCGGACGGCCGACGCCGAGCTCGAAGCCTTCACGGCGCATGTTTTCGATCAGGATCGCCAGCAGCAGTTCGCCGCGGCCGGAGACGACGAAGGCATCCGGCTCGTCGGTTTCCTCCACCTTCAGCGCGACGTTGCCTTCGGCCTCCTTCTTCAGGCGGTCGCGGATGACACGCGACTGGACCTTGGAGCCTTCGGTGCCGGCCAACGGACTGTCATTGACGCGGAAGGTCATGGACAGCGTCGGCGGATCGATCGGCTGCGCCCGGATCGGCTCGTTGACGGACGGCGCGCAAAGCGTGTCGGCAACGGTCGCCTTGGTCAGGCCCGCAATGGCGACGATGTCGCCGGCTTCGCCCTTCTCGATCGGCTGACGTTCCAGGCCGCGGAAGGCAAGGATTTTCGAGATGCGGCCGTTTTCGACCAGGTTGCCGTCACGATCGAGCGCCTTGATCGGCATGTTCGGCAGCGCCGTACCGGAAACGATGCGGCCGGTCAGGATGCGGCCGAGGAACGGGTCGGCCTCGATGGTCGTTGCCAGGATACGGAAGTCGCCCGGCTTTGCTTCCGGCGGCGAGACCTTGTCCAGGACCATGTCGAACAGCGGGTCCATGTTGTCCTGCGGCCCGTCCGGCTCCAACGCCATCCATTCCTGCTTGGCCGAGCCGTAGAGCACCGGGAAGTCCAGCTGGTCCTCGTTGGCCTCGAGAGCGGCGAAGAGGTCGAAAACCTCGTCCAGAACTTCGTCGGCGCGCTGTTCCGGCTTGTCGATCTTGTTGATGGCGACGATGGGCTTCAGGCCGAGCTTCAGCGCCTTGCCGAGCACGAACTTGGTCTGCGGCATCGGCCCTTCGGCCGCGTCGACCAGCAGGATCACGCCGTCGACCATGTGCAGGATACGCTCGACCTCGCCGCCGAAATCGGCGTGGCCTGGCGTGTCGACGATGTTGATGCGGGTGTCCTTCCAGACCAGCGAGGTGACCTTGGCAAGGATGGTGATACCGCGTTCACGCTCGATGTCGTTGGAGTCCATCATCCGTTCTTCGGTGCGCTGGTTGTCGCGGAACGCGCCGGACTGCTTCAAAAGAACGTCAATGAGGGTGGTTTTGCCATGGTCAACGTGTGCGATAATGGCAATATTACGAAGGTTCATAAGAGGCTCCAAAAGACAGAACGGGCCCTCGGGGACCCGTGAACTGTCTGGAAGTTGATCAGCTGTGGATCGGCAGTCCTGCCGAATTTGGCGCCTTTATACGTGGGCCGGAGTGTTTGTGCAATGCAATGTCACAAGTGCGCATTGACAGGGGCTCGGCAATCGCCTTATTCGTAAGGTAACCTTACTATTTTGGGGTGACGATGGATCTTTCTTCTCCGACTGTCGGCGTCACCATGCTGGTCGTTGATCTGGCGCGATTGCTCCGGCGGAACTTCGAAGCGGAATTGACCAGGGTCGACACAGGTCTGACCGCCGGCGAAGCGCGTACGCTGTTCTATGTCTGGCGCCTTCCGGGACAGCGGCAGGCGATGCTTGCCGAAGCCATGTATGTCGAGCCCATGACGCTGGTCGGTTATCTCGACGCCCTGGAAAAGGCCGGATTGATCAAACGGTGCCCGGATCCATATGACAAGCGGGCAAAGCTCGTCGAGCTGACGCCAAAGGCCGATCCGCTTCTGGAAAGGATCGGAATTGCCCTTCAGAAAGTGCGCGCCAGGGCACTTGAGGACATTCCGGCCGACAAGAGACCGATACTGGAACAGCTTCTGCAGACCATGAAGGACAGTCTGCTGCAGGAGGTTTCCAAAGGGAAATAGAATGACTGCCGACAGCTCGATCATGAGCGCAAGACGTACGTCGCTTCTGGGGGCCGGGCTCGTTGCCATCGGCCCCATTTCGATGGCTCTCTATACGCCGGCCATGCCGGCCCTTGTCACCGCTTTCGGCACGACGGATTCCGCCGTCAAGCTGACCCTCACCGCCTATTTTGCGGGCTTTGCCGTCACGCAGCTCGTTTGCGGCCCGCTGACGGACGCCTTTGGACGCAAGCCGGTGACGGTCGCGTTCCTGATCCTCTACCTCGTCTCCAGCATTCTGGCGACCTTCGCCCCGACGGTCGAATTCATGATCTTCGCCCGGTCGCTGCAGGGCGTCGGCGCGGCCGTCGGCATCGCGGTCTCCCGCGCCATCGTGCGCGACCAGTTCACCGGCCAGGCCTCTGCGAGGATCATGAATACCATTGCCATGATGCTGGCTCTGGGGCCTGCCATATCGCCCACCATCGGCGGCATCGTGCTGGAGCTGTTCGGCTGGAAGGAAGTCTTCTGGTGCATGGTGATCTACGGCGCGCTTCTGATGGTCTCGGTTCTTGTCTTCCAGGTGGAGACCAACCCCCGCCCCGGCAAGCATCACCTCAACCCGCGCCAGCTGGGCAGAAACTATTATGCGCTCCTGAAGAACCCGCGCTTTCTGGCACCGAGCCTCCTCATCGGATTTGGCCTCGGCAATCTTTACGCGCTGGCGACCGTCCTGCCCTTCATTCTCATCTATGAAGTCGGCCTGTCGCCTTCTGAATTCGGGATGGTGATGATCCTCCAGTCAGGCTCCTTCATTGCCGGCACCATCCTCACCGGACGGTTGCTGCGCCATGTCGAGGCACGCAGGCTGGTCCCCTGGGGCCTCGGCCTCTGGGGCATTTCCTCCGCGCTGATGTGCGGCGTCACGCTGACCCTCGAGCCGTCGGTTCTGACGGTCATGGGCCCGGTTGCCCTGTTCGTGTTCGCACTCGCCCTCGTGCTGCCCTCGAGCTTCACCGAATCGATGGCTCCCTTCCCGCACATAGCCGGGGCAGCCTCCTCGATGCTGGGCTTCCTGCAATTCGGCGGCGGCATTGTCGCGAGCCTCGCGATCGCGGCGCTTGGAAAACCGGTCCTGGGCCTTGCCTTCATTCTGCCGGGCATGCCGATCGCCGGCATCGTGCTCTATCTGCTGTTGCGCCACCAGAACCCGCAGACGGCGGCGGCGGAGTAGGAGCACATTACCCACCTCTCAATCGTCCTCCCGGCCAAGCGCAGCGCGAGCCGGGACCGGGGAGGCACAGTGCCAATAATTTAACCTTCATTGGAAAGCACCTCGGCTCTCCGGTCCCGGATCTCCGCTTCGCTGCGTCCGGGATGACGAAGGTAGCGCTTTCCAAAAGCAAACGGGCCGGTTGCCCGGCCCGCTCATTCTCGACCCTTTGCAGATCAGCCCTGCCGGACCGGATCCAGCGTGACGGAGTGCAGCTCGACGTCGTCACGATCCATCAGGCGTACGGTGAGCTGCTCCGTCTGACCGTCGATATCGACGAGGCCGAAGAACTGCAGTCCCATTGACGGCGGCAGGTTGGCGCCCTGCTCGGCGGTCGGTGCCTTCACGTATTTCACTTCCGGACCGAAGGTCATGTCGAGGTCGTTCGGGCCGAAGGTGCCGGCATGGATCGGGCCGGAGACGAACTCCCAGAACGGCTTGAAATCCTGGAACTGCGCCTTGTCCGGATTGTAGTAATGGGCCGCGGTGTAATGCACGTCCGCGGTCAGCCAGACGATGTTGTCGATATCGGCGGTCTTGATGAAGCGCAGGAGATCGGCGAACTCGAGTTCGCGGCCCTTCGGCGAGCCATGGTCGCCGTTGGCGACGGCTTCGGCACCGGCCTGCTCCTGCCAGTTGTCCCAGACGATGAGGCCGATCGGCATGTCGCAGGCAATCACCTTCCAGGTGGCCTTGGAATTCAGAAGCTCACGCTTCAGCCAGGCAAGCTGTTCGGCGCCGAGGATCCGGGAATCCGGCGTCATGCTCTCTTCCATCGAGGCGTCGTTCGCACCGCGATAGGAGCGCAGGTCCAGGAAGAAGACGTCGAGCAGCGGACCGTAGGCGATCTTGCGGTAGACGCGGCCGGGTTCGGCCGGGGTGTAGCGGATCGGCGTCAGCTCGTGGAACGCGCGGGCCGCTCGTGCCGCCAGCAGATGGACGTTCTTTTCCGAGTAGCGGTCGTCGGAGAGGAGATCCTTGGAGGACGACCAGTTGTTGACGACTTCATGGTCGTCCCACTGGAAGAAGGTCGGCACCTCGGCATTGAAGGCCCTGAGGTTCTCGTCGAGGAGATTGTATTTCCACTGGCCGCGATATTCGTCCAGGGTCTCCGCGACCTTGGTCTTTTCCTCGATCAGGACGTTTTTCCAGACGGTTCCGTCATTCAGCTCCACGGTTTCCTTCATTGGACCGTCGGCATAGATCGTGTCGCCGGAATGGATGAAGAAGTCCGGCTGGTGCTTGGCCATGGTGGCATAGGTCTTCATGCCGCCGCGGTCCTTGTCGATGCCCCAGCCCTGACCGGCGGTATCGCCCGACCAGGCGAAGCGAATGTTACGGCGCGAGGCCGGCGCGGTGCGGAAACGGCCGGTCATCGGTTCGGAGACGGCGTTGACGTCGCTCAGATCGGCAAAGGCGACGCGGTAGAAGATTTCCTGATCGGACGGCAGGTTCTCGAGCAGCCGCTTGACCGCAAAATCGCTCTGCGGCAGCGCGTCGATGGGCGCCAGCCGCTGCGGCGTCTCGAAGGATCCCGTTGTGTCGATCTCGACCAGCATCCTGGCCGGACGGTCGGCACGCGCCCAGATCATGCCGGAATGGGCATCGACATCGCCGGACTGGAGACCATGGGTGATTTGCGGACGGGAAGACGCACGGGAAAGCGCTGGCATGGCCAGCGGCGAGGCCAGAACAAGGCCGGTCGCGGCGGAGGACGTGAGAAAATTTCTGCGGGAAAGACGAGCGGACATTTAAAAGCTCCCTGGCTGGGGATCGCGAAGGCGCATCCCTTGGCAAAAGCATCAGGTGGGCAAAGTTCATGACAGGGCCGTGTCCGTTAGAAGACCGTTGTCCGAATTTTTCATGACGGCGTCGCCTGCGCAGCTTGACCGCGAGCACCCGACACGCCAAACACGGGAGCCTGATACCAGCCGCCGGTGCAAGCCCACAAGGACGCGACGATGCCCACCCGGACTGCCTACGAACTGCCGCGCTTCGATGGCACGAGCGAACGCCCGCATGTGATGGGCATCCTCAACGTGACCCCGGATTCCTTTTCCGACGGCGGCCGGCACAGCGAGGCGCCGGCGGCCCTTCGACATGCAAGGGAAATGATCGCCGAAGGGGCCGATATCCTGGATCTTGGCGGCGAAAGCACCCGGCCCGGATCCGAACCCGTCTCCCTCGATGTGGAATGGTCGCGGATCGAACCCATTCTGGACGAGGTGATCGCCATGGGAACGCCCGTTTCCATCGACACCTACAAGGCGGAGATCGCCCGGCGGGCCTGCAGGGCCGGAGCTGTTATCGTCAACGACGTCTGGGGGCTGCAGAAGGACCCGGCGATGGCGGACGTTGTCGCAGAAGCCGGCACACATGTCGTGATGATGCATAACCGTCTTGCTGCCGACGCCTCCATCGATATCCTTTCTGACATCGACCGCTTCTTTGAAACCTCGATGAGCCTTGCCGACAAGGCGGGAATAACGCGCGAAAAGCAGATCCTCGATCCGGGCTTTGGTTTTGGCAAGACCATCGATCAGAATTTCGCCGTCCTGAACCGCTTCGAGACCCTGAAGAAACATGGCCTGCCGCTGCTTGCAGGAGCATCCCGCAAGCGCATGGTCGGCGCCGTGCTGCAGGCGGAAATGGAAGACCGGCTCTACGGTTCCGTTGCCGTGCATCTGACCGCCATGCTGAAGGGTGCCGCCATCGTCAGGGCCCATGACGTGCGTCCACATGTCGATTGCGCGCGTATGCTGGAGGCAACCCGCCTGGAACGGAACCCCGCCGCATGAACACTCCCATCGATGCCCCGACCCGCTGCGCCCTCGGCCTTGGCTCCAACCTCGGCGACCCCAAGTCCAATCTGGACGAGGCGATCCGCCGTCTGGACGGAACCGAAGGCATCACGATGGTGGCCCGCTCCTCGGACTACCGCACGCCGCCCTGGGGACCGGTGCCGCAGGACGATTTCCGCAATTGCTGCGTCATGATCGACACGGTCTTGAGCCCCCAGGCCCTGCTGCGGCGCTGTCTGGAAATTGAAATCGAACTCGGCCGCGTGCGCGACGTCCGCTGGGGACCGCGCACGATCGATATCGACGTCCTGATCTACGGATTGCAGAAGGTTGTCGAGGCGGATCTGGAAATTCCCCATCCCCGCATGGGCGACCGCGCCTTCGTGCTGATCCCCCTTGCCGAAATCTGGCCGGACGCACCGCTCGGCGACAGCCGCACGGCGATGCAGGCCCTGGAAACCTGCCCGGACCAGGAAGGCGTTGTCAGGCTGGAAGCTTAGCGCCGGGCGCTCCGGTTTTCAGCTGAACAGACCAACCAGAAACCGTTCCATGTGAAACCGCGCTATCTCCGCTCCGTGCCGGTGCTGCTGCCCATAGGGACAGGCGCGCCTTGCAAGACAGCCTGACCAGCAGTCTTGACCGCGGCTCTCCGCCAGGTGTGCCCTGCAGGCGGCGACCTTGTAGCCTTCCGTCAGTGAGACGGCGTCGACCGGGCAGACGCTCAGGCAGGGCTTGTCCTCGCACGTAGCGCAGGGACCTTCGGCCAGCGGCAGGGCGGTTTCGCGGAACGGCGCGGCCGAAAGAAAAACCGCCCGGAACCCGGCCCAGGGACCATAGGTCCGGTGAGCGAGCACGCCGAGCGGACTTTGCGAGAAGCCGCCGCATTTCAGCGCCCATTGCTGGAAGGGGTGATAGGGCGGGCCTTCGAAGGGAAAAATCGCTTCAAAGCCAAACTGCCCGGCCAGATCCAGAAGCGCGCGCTTGGTGTAGCGGTCCAGAGGATCCGGCTGCTTGTCCTGATATTCCGGGCTTGCCGACAAGATTGGCCAGATGGAGGGTCCGGTGCTGCCGATGAGCAGCAGCGACCTTGCCGCCCGGTCGCCGGACAGGTTCGGAACCTTGCTGCCCGGCTCCGGCGCAAAACCGCCAAGGCACAAAAAACCGGCGGCAGCGAGGGCCTCGTTCAGCTCCGCTGCCGCCCGTCCGGTCATTGCCTTGCCTCTCAGCCGATCCGGTTGCGCTTGGCGAGCGTGCGCAGGCGCAGGGCGTTGAGCTTGATGAAGCCCGCGGCGTCCTTCTGGTCATAGGCACCCTGGTCGTCTTCGAATGTGACCAGTTCTTCCGAATAGAGCGAATAGGGCGAAGAGCGACCCACCAGGATGACATTGCCCTTGTAGAGCTTCAGCCGAACGGTGCCGGTGACGTGCTCCTGGCTCTTGTCGATCAGCGCCTGCAGCATCTCGCGCTCCGGCGAGAACCAGAAGCCGTTATAGATCAGCTCCGCATAGCGCGGCATCAGCTCGTCTTTCAGATGCGATGCACCCCGGTCGAGCGTGATCGATTCCATGGCGCGGTGCGCGGTCAGGAGAATGGTGCCACCCGGGGTCTCGTAGACGCCGCGGCTCTTCATGCCGACGAAGCGGTTCTCGACCATGTCGAGACGGCCGATGCCGTTGTCGCGGCCGTATTCGTTGAGCTTGGCGAACAGCGTGGCCGGCGACATCTTCTCGCCGTTCAGCGAAACCGCGTCGCCCTTCTCGAAGCCGATCTCGATATAGGTAACCTCGTCCGGCGCCTCGGTCGGATCGACCGTGCGCTGGTAGACGTAGTTCGGTGCTTCCTCGGCCGGGTCTTCCAGCACTTTACCTTCGGACGACGAATGCAGCATGTTGGCATCGACCGAGAACGGGGCTTCGCCGCGCTTGTCCTTCGGCACCGGGATCTGGTGCTGTTCGGCGAATTCCAGAAGATCGGTACGGGACTTGAAGGTCCAGTCGCGCCAGGGTGCGATCACCTTGATGTCCGGGTTGAGCGCATAGGCGGAAAGCTCGAAACGGACCTGGTCATTGCCCTTGCCGGTTGCACCGTGGGCAATTGCGTCTGCACCGGTTTCTTCGGCGATTTCGATCAGGCGCTTGGAGATCAGCGGCCGGGCAATGGAAGTGCCGAGCAGGTAGACGCCTTCATAGACGGCATTGGCGCGGAACATCGGGAAGACGAAGTCGCGGATGAATTCCTCGCGCAGGTCGTCAATGTAGATTTCCTTGATGCCGAGCATCTCGGCCTTCTTGCGCGCCGGCTCCAGCTCCTCGCCCTGGCCGAGGTCGGCGGTGAAGGTCACCACCTCGCAGCCGAGTTCGGTCTGCAGCCATTTCAGGATGATGGAGGTGTCGAGGCCGCCGGAATAGGCCAGCACGACTTTCTTGATGTCACCATACGCCATTGCGGGGAAGGTCCAGTTCGTCGTTTTCGCGGGGAAATCCGCTGAGGTGGAAAATTGGCCGCAATTTAGCCGGTTCTTTTGTCGGCGCAAGCCCCCGCTGCCCTGCAAATGGTCACTTGCACCGCCGCCGGAGGCCGGACTTTTTTCCCGGTCCTCTCCTGCAGTTGAAACTTGCAATTGCCCGTAAGGCAGCCGAGGGTATTAACGAAGCGTGAACAAAGCGCTAGCCACCAGAACAGCGGGCGTACTGTTGGACGCTCGATGATCGAGCAAACGTGCTGGGGAGGGGGCATGGGTCTGATCGATTTCGACCTCG
>ENA-ORCZ01000445-ORCZ01000445.1-marine-metagenome-genome-assembly--contig:-NODE-445-length-18396-cov-2.749877_pt1 | contig 18396 bp, 21 predicted proteins | sample MGYA00237785_ERZ508519 | MGnify/ENA primary metagenome ERZ508519 (study PRJEB26189, sample SAMN06268790) | marine metagenome | isolation source: Bioluminescent Bay, La Paraguera, Puerto Rico | place...
CCGACTCCTCAAAGCCCCACAGAATTGGCCCGGAAATTGGGCCTTTCGGCCACCCTCCTACAGCAGCCCCAGGCTCCTGAAACTGGAGTGGCCGGCGCGGCCGATCACCAGGTGGTCATGGATCACGATGCCGAGCTTGGCCGAGGCGCTGACCAGTTCCTCGGTCATGGCGATGTCGGCGGCCGAGGGTTCGGCCTCACCGGAGGGGTGGTTGTGCACCAGGATGAGGGCGGCCGCGCCCAACTCCAGCGCGCGCTTCACCACCTCGCGGGTATAGACCGGCGTGTGGTCGATGGTGCCCTGCTGCTGCACCTCGTCGGCGATCAAGCGGTTGCGCTTGTCGAGGAACAGCAGGCGGAACTGCTCGACGGGCTGGTGCGCCATGGTCTGGCGGCAATAGGCCAGCAGCTTGTCCCAGGAGGAGATCACGTCGCCTGCCATGGCCTCCTCGCGCGCCAGGCGCTCGGCGGCCTGCGGCACGATCTTCAGGGCGGCGACGGAGGCGCGACCCATGCCCGGCACTCTCTCCAGCGCCTCGGGCGTTGCCGTCAGCACCCTGGAGAGGCTGCCGAACTCCGCCAGCAGGGCCTTGGCCAGCGGCTTGGTGTCGCCGCGCGGCTTGGCACCGAACAGCAGGAATTCCAGGATTTCGTAATCGCTGAGACTCTCGCCGCCGCGTGCCAGCAGACGGTCGCGCAGGCGGTCGCGATGGCCATGGTAGTGGGGCTTGCCGCCGCTGCCGTCATTCACCTGTCGCTGTCCCCCCTCAACCCGGCCGGCCGCCGGGATCCGCGCTAACTCCATTAGAGAGCAGCCGGGCGAGACCTTCAACCTCAGGGAGCGGGAACCCGTGCGCTAGTAATTTGTTAACCATATGGCCCGCTATAATCGCTTTGTTGAGAGTGACCCTGTCCCCTTCGCTAAGGTCAATGACATCAAGGGATTCGCTATGTCCGACGCCAATGTGATCGCCTTTCCCGTGCGCGCCGCGCCCGTCACACCGACCGACGAGTTTACCGATTGGATGAGTTGGGCAGAGTGCGAACTGTCGATCCTGGGCTACGAAGTCTCGGCGACCGATTACAACTGGCGTGCAGCACATCAGAAGGGCCTGCGTCCCGAAGTCGCCGCCGCGCACGCCGCCCGCGGCCTGGAAGCCAGCTGAGCGAAGTTTTCCCGGCGCCCGTCCATCTGAAACGGGCGCTGCGCGCGAGTGGCGCGCATACAGATGTCGTGCCGCGTTCTTCTTGCGACGACTATCCTTCTGCGCCGAAATTTGACCCCCTATTCGCGGCGTTTTCCCCTGTCCCTCGATAGACAACCTGCGCCAGCAGGCGTAGCGTGTTGCCGTCTGCTCATGACCGCAGAGAAGCGATTCGAGAAAGCGTTTTGACGGTCGCCCCCTTACTGCCGAAGACGGCCATCGCCGTACGGCGATGACCTTCGACCGGGGGCCGGGATCAGGCGGCCACCACGTCATGCAGGTTACGGATCGGCAGATAGCCGACAGCAGGTAGCCGGAAGCCGCGGCGCGCGGCCTCCAACCTCATCGAACGAAGCGACGCGCAGTCAGCGCGGCCATGAACAGGATCACCCCTTTGGCGTCGAGCCGGAGGCGGGACGATCCGCGCGGCCTGCGCAAGGCCGTGATAGCCTGTCTTTCACCGGCCGGGAGAGGGGGCCCGGCGGGACAGCCGAGGAGGTGCGTGCCCGTGGATATCGAAGCCGTGCTGCGAAAACACGAAGACGCTCTGCTGGACTACCCGAACGTCAATGCCGTAGGCATCGGTGCGCGTGCAGGCCAACCCGTGATCAAGGTGATGGTCACCCGGAAAGTCCCGGAATCCTCTCTTTCGCCCGGCCAGGTCCTGCCCAAGGAGCTGGAAGGGATCGCGCTCGACGTCGAGGAAATTGGCGAAATCACGGCCCGCTAGTTCCGGCCTTCGCCGTGCCGCATCACGCGCCTTTGTGCGGGCGCCGGAGCCCTCGGCCGTATCCATCTGGGAGTAGCGATCATGGTGGAAGCACAGAAAATGATGCTGGGCGCCGAAGACGCTCAGAAGGTCCAGAAGGCCTATGCCACTGAAGTCGACAAGTTTCTCCAGCCCGAGAAAGTCCCCGCCAACGTCGTCGGCATGGGCTACGGCGTGAAGTGGAGCGATGGCGAGCCGACAGGCAAGCCGGCGCTGCTGGCCCTGGTCTCGCAGAAGGTGGCGAAAGCCGACCTGACCGCGGCGGACATGGTGCCGAAGAAGATCGGCGACATGCCGACCGACGTGCTGGCCATCGGCCAGCCCTTCGCCGGCCAGGCGGAGCCCATCGAGGTCGGCGTGCAATTGCTGGCCGAACGCTTCCGCCCGGCACCGGGCGGCGTCAGCATCGGCCATACCAGCATCACGGCCGGCACGCTGGGCACCTGCGTCTACGACATGGTGGGCGCGCCGGGCGATCCCATCGGCATTCCGGGGCGCTACTATATCCTGTCCAACAACCACGTGCTGGCGAACAGCAACAACGCCACACCCGGCGACGCCATCCTGCAGCCCGGCCCCTTCGACGGCGGTACCAACCCGGCGGACCGGATCGCCACGCTGAACCGCTTCGTGCCGATCACCTTCGAGCCGCCGGTGAATCGCAACCTGCATCGCAACCTGGTGGACGCCGCCGTGGCCGAGGGCGAGTTCCACGACCTGAAGCGGGAGATCCACTGGGTCGGTCACCTGCGCGGTTGGCGCGACAGGGCGCACGTGAATGTCGGCACCCTGGTGCACAAGACCGGGCGCACCACCAACTACACCACGGGCCGCATCACCGCGGTCAACGCCACGGTGGACGTGAACTACGGCGGCGGCAAGGTGGCGCGCTTCCGCGACCAGATCATCACCACGGCGATGTCCGCCGGCGGTGACTCGGGATCGCTGGTCGCGGACCGGGAAAACTATGCCATCGGGCTGCTCTTCGCCGGCTCGCCGCAGGTCACGATCCTCAACCAGATCGAGCATGTGCGAACACTGCTGCGGGTCGAGATCGTCTGAGCGGTCGTTTGACCGGATAGCCGGTCACCCAGGCTGTCACCCTTGGCCTTGGCGCGGAGAGTCCAGGGGCGAGTGACGATACAGTCGCCCCTGGATGCTCGGGACAAGTCCGAGCATGACGGTCTGGGTCGATACCTAGAAGGGCGGGCGCTTGCCCGGCGGCTCAGCCGTAAGGCGGCTGGTGCCAGCCCTTGGGGGAGAGGGTGAAGATCTCATAGCCCGTGGCGGTCACGCCGATCGAATGCTCGAACTGGGCGGAAAGCTTCATGTCGCGGGTGACGGCGGTCCAGCCGTCCTGCAGAATTTTCACCTCCGGGCGGCCGGCGTTGATCATCGGCTCGATGGTGAAGAACATGCCTTCGCGCAGCGGCACACCGGTGCCGGGGCGGCCGTAGTGCAGCACGCTGGGCGCGTCATGGAAGACCTGGCCCAGGCCGTGCCCGCAGAAGTCCGTGACGACGGAGAAGCGCTGCTTCTCGGCGAAGGACTGGATCGCATGGCCGATGTCGCCCAGGGTCGCGCCGGGCTTGACCACCTCGATCCCGCGCATCATCGACTTGTAGGTTACCTCGACCAGTCGGCGCGCCTTGATCTTGGGCTCGCCGACGAAGAACATCCGGCTGGTGTCGCCGTGCCAGCCGTCGACGATGACGGTGACGTCGATGTTGATGATGTCGCCGTTCTCCAGGCGCTTGTCGTCGCTGGGAATGCCGTGGCAGACGACGTGATTCACCGAGGTGCAGATCGATTTCGGAAAGCCACGGTAGTTCAGCGGCGCGGGGACCGCGCCCGCGGCCTCGATGTAGTCATGGCAGAGCTTGTTCAGCTGTTCGGTGGTCACGCCCGGCTTCACTTCCGGGGTGATCATGTCCAGGGTTTCCGCCGCCAGGCGTCCGGCGCGGCGCATGCCTTCAAAGCCGGCCTCGTCGTGGATGACGTAGCCGCCCTCGGAAGGACTGACGCGCTCTGCACTGTAACCTTGCTTCATGGACCCTGGCCCTCTTGCTCCTGCGGACTCCTACGTCCGCTGCCGATCTATTTAGGCACTTTATCGCGGATTTCCAGCGATGACACGGCTCCGTTTCGACCGTGCCAGGCGCTTCCAGCCGCCCGCTTATAGCGCCAGGGGCAGCCTTTCGTCCAATGCGATGCCATGGGGCGACAGATTGCATTTATAGCAGAGCACTTCAACCCCGGCGTCAAGTGACCGGCCCAGCGCCGTGGCGTAGGCGGGATCGATGTCGGCGGCCGGCGCCACCGTCGTGCAGTCGCCGCGCTGAACCAGGAAGAACAGCACCGCGCGTTGCCCCTGCCGGGCCACTTCCGCCAGCTCGCCAAGGTGCTTGGCACCGCGCGCGGTCACCGCGTCGGGGAACTCGGCCAGGGTCCCCGTGCGGCGCAGCGTGACACTCTTCACCTCGACGTAGCAGGCGGGCCGCCCGGGCTCCTCCAGCAGGAAGTCGACGCGGCTGTTGGTGCCGTAGCGCACCTCGGCCCGCCGCCCGGCATAGCCGGCCAGCTCCGGCACCTTGCCGGCCTCCAGCGCCTCTGCGACCAGTCCGTTGGCGCGGCCGGTGTTGATGCCGACCAGGGCTGTCCCCTTATCACCGGCCACCTCGACCAGCTCCCAGGAGTACTTCAGCTTGCGCGCCGGGTTGCGCGACGGCGAGAGCCAGACCAGCGACCCGGGCTCCGCGAGGCCCATCATGGAGCCGGGGTTGGCGCAGTGCGCCACCACCTCGCTGCCGTCTTCCAGCAGGATGTCGGACAGGAAGCGTTTGTAGCGCCGCTGCAGGCGGCCGGGAATGAGAGGGTCTGGAAACTGCATGAAGGTGGGCTACTTCTCTTCGTCGTGAGACAAGGTGGGGGCGCATCGCGAAGCTGCGCGGCGCCCCGGGCTTGCAACTTGACGTCGGGGCCGCCACTCTGCAATGCATTAGCTCTGTTTCGGCCGTTCCGGCCGGCCGCCGCTCTCCCGAGGACCTGCCCATGTTCGCGTTTTCCTGGCTCAAGACCACCTCTGCCCTCGCCATGGCGGCCCTGCTGCTGGCGGCCTGTGCGGAGCAGACGGGCGGTACGGGCGGCAGTCCGGCGATTGAAAGCGGCACCGCCCTGCCGCCGCCGCAGCCGGGCGAAGACGCGACGGGTGGCGAGGTGACGGCGGTGCCTGCCCAGCCGCTGCCGGAGGCCGAGGCCGGGACGCCGGCGGGCGAGCCGGTCGTGATCGAGGGGCCAGACGGGACGACCTGGGCGGTGCGCACGCCCAAGGACGAAGAGGCCTACCGCGCCGATGTGGAGGACTGCTACCGCTATGCCGTGGGCCAGACGCGGCGCGACGCGCAGATCATCGACGACCGAAATGCCGGAATCGATACCCTGACCAGCGAGTCGCGCTACTCGGCACTGCGCAAGCGCGTCGACGAGTTCGACCTGCGCAACCGGCGCACCTCGCTGATGTCTTCCTGCATGGAATCCAAAGGTTACGCGCGGGCCGATACCGTGCTGCCACGACTGGAATTCTGAGCCGCATGCCCGGCGCGAGCGACCCCGCGGAGGCAGGATCGGGCAGGACGGTGACGGCCTGCCTGCTGATCATCGGCAACGAGATCCTTTCCGGTCGTACCCAAGACAAGAACACCGCCTTTCTCGGCCAGGGGCTGAATGAGCTCGGCGTGCGGCTGATGGAAGTCCGTGTCATCCCCGACGTCGAGCAGGTGATCGTCGACACCCTGAACGAGGTGCGCCGCCGCTTCGATTATGTCTTCACGACAGGAGGCATTGGCCCGACCCACGATGATATCACCGCGGACTGCGTGGCACGGGCCTTCGGCCTGCCGCTGATCGTCAATCCGGAGGCGCGGCGAATCCTGGAGGCGCACTACCCGCCAGGCCAGCTGACCGAGGCGCGGCTGCGCATGGCGCGCACGCCCGAGGGTGCGGACCTCATCGAGAACCCGGTCAGCAAGGCGCCCGGCTTCCAGGTGGAGAACGTCTTCGTCATGGCTGGGATCCCCGCGGTGATGCAGGCAATGTTCGCCAGCCTGAAGCACCGCCTGGTCGGCGGCAAGCCGCTGCGCTCGCGCACGGTGATGGTGGAGTTGGGCGAGAGCTTCGTCGCCGAGGGGCTGGCGGCGGTGCAGGATAGCCACCCCGACGTGGAGATCGGCAGTTATCCTTTCAATCGTGACGGAACTTTCGGGACGCGTCTGGTGTTGCGTTCAACGGAGGAGCACTCTCTCGAGAGCGCCGCGACGGCGCTCGACGCCCTGATCCTCAGCCTGGGGATCGAGGGCGTGTGGGAAAAAACGGAGGAATCACCGGAAAAGGTATGAGCGACGAACTGCCGCCCCTGGACCTGCTGCCTCTGATCTTCTTCACGGCCCTGGTGGTCTACGTGCTGGCCATGGGCAGCGCCGATCTGGCCCGATCCATCATCCGCGTCTCGGCCCTGGCCTGCGCCGCCTTCTGTCTCGCGGTCTGGGGCCTCGCGGCCCTGTCCTACCAGGGTTGGGGGCAGCCGGTGATCGAGGAGTTCTACGCCACCGCCTTCATCCAGCGTCGGCTGGGTGCCGAGTGGACCGGCCTGCTGCTGCTGGTCGTGGCGGCCGCGTCCGCGGCCTTCGCCCTGCGCGAGATGTGGCGCTTGAAGACGGCACGCTGATCGCGCCGCCTTTCCCGGGCGCCCGACGAGGGGAGGAACCGCATGAGCGACAGGGATCCCGTCGAACTGGTTATCGAGCCGCGCGCCCGTGACCTGGGCGGTTTCGGCGTGAAACGCATCCTGCCCTACGCCAAGCGGCGCATGGTCGGGCCTTTCATCTTTCTCGACGAGTTCGGCCCCACGGCACTGCCAGCGGGCGAGGGGATCGACGTGCGCCCTCATCCGCACATCGGCCTCGCCACCGTCACCTATCTCTTCGAGGGCGAGATCCTGCACCGCGACAGTCTGGGCGTAGTCCAACCCATCCAGCCCGGCGCGGTGAACCTGATGACCGCGGGACGTGGCATCGTGCATTCGGAGCGCAGCGGCCCGGAAGAGCGCGCGCGTGACAAACGGCTGCACGGCATGCAGTCCTGGATTGCCCTGCCGCTGGCTGAGGAGCAAGGAGAGCCCGCCTTCTCCCACCATGCCGCGGCCGACCTGCCGCAGATCGGTGAAGCCGGGGTCGAAATGCGCCTGCTCGTGGGGCGGGCCTACGGCAAGATCGCTCCGGTCCCGACCTTTTCCGATCTCTTCTATCTGCATGCGGAGCTACAGCCCGGCGCGCAGCTGAAACTGCCCGACGATCATGCCGAGCGCGCGGTCTACGTGGTGAACGGCGACGTCACCCTGGCGGGCAGCGACTATGGGCCGGCCACCCTCATTGTCCTGCGCGAAGGCGCGACAGCCAGCCTGACCGCGAGGTCGGCCAGCCGGGTGATGCTGCTGGGCGGCGCACCCCTGGCGGAGCCGAGACATATCTGGTGGAATTTCGTCGCCTCGGACAGGTCGCTGATCGAGCGGGCCAAGGACGACTGGCGCGGCGGCCGCTTTGCCGCGGTGCCGGGCGACAGCGACTTCATCCCTCTGCCGGAAAGTTGAGACAGGCGCGCGGACCTCTCGCAGGCGGGCAGTCGTTGCCCGGCGCTTCGCCGGCCTCCCGCGCGGAGGGGGTGCTCCGAAATGCTGGACAGCCCTAAATATCAATTAGAATCAATTAGATAACCACAAGGTCCGGCAAAGCTGCATCGTCCTTGTGCGGTTTCGCGGGTTCATCTCCGAGGGCTTTGCCTGTACTCCCGGCACGCGCTGCTGCCGGGCTCTCGCGGCTGTGGCTCCCACCCGGCTGGGCTGAGCGAAAACGGTTGAACCCCTCTCCGATGACTGGCGACAGACGCAGGACGGCCCGCCGCGAAAGCCTGGCGCGCGACAGGCGGGCGTCAAAGAGAGCTTGCTTCTCCGGTGCGCCGGGGAAGCGGGGAGAGCGGGCGGCTGCCGGCGGCGACTGCGGCCGCCCGCTCTCTTTCATTTCCCGGGCCGGGCGGAGTTTTCAGTGAACTTCTCGGCACGCAAGGGCGACCCATGGGAACAGGTCGGCTGCGAAGCGCCGCCGTCCAGCCACTTCAGGAGCAGGATCATGCCGCTGCGATCATCCGTTCAGACCGCCCGCCGACTCGCTACCGCTGCCCTGGCCACCGGGACGCTATTCGCGGGTCTGCTGCCGGCCGCGGCGCTGGCCGATGACGGGAGCGCCAACATCACCAATCTGGTGACCAAGCAGATCTTCGTGAACAGCAACGGCAGCAGCTATACCTCTGTCGCGGGCCTGGCGACCCTGACCGCCGATGTCCGCATTCAGGTCGACGCGGAGGTGTCCGGCCGGGTGAAGAGCTGGCGGGTCTGGCTCGGGCTCTCCAACCAAGAGGGCGATCATATTTCGTTCCGGAGCCAGGGCGTCGGCAAGTCCTACGGTACCTTCGAGCGGCCGCGCCGGGTCGACCGCACCGAGCGGGTGACGGTTCACGCCGTGGTCTGGCAGGACTTCGTGGCGGCGCGCTGCAACGAGATGGCCGACGCGCTGCGCTCCGGCGGCATGCCGGACAGCGCAATCTTCGGTCAGGATCGTACTCTTGAGCTTGGCGTCACCGTCCACTTCGACGCTGACATCACCGGCATCGGAAACTACTTCATTGGCGCGAAGCCCTGGGAGGAGATCCCCAAGACACAGGTGACCTGTAAGAAATGGGCCGGCGCGGCGATCCCGCAGGCTGCTGACGGCCTCGCCGTTACTCCGTCGAAGGTGGTGAACAAGGGCCTGTCGATCTACGAACAGTACGGCATCACCGGCGTGTGCAAGATCCGCCTCGACGGCTGGATCACCACCGATCAGAAGAACGCGACGGTGAAGTTCCGCTACCGCAACCAGCAAGGCAAGTTCAGCAAGGTCTGGACCGTCAACACCGGAGAATCGAAGACCGCGACCTTCAGCCATTGGTACGACATCCAGAACACGAAGTGGGCGGAGACCGGGTTCGTGCGCATGGTCGGCGTCAGCCACGACTTCAGGTCCGACTGGGCAGAGTACACCATGGAGTGCGTCGAGGGTGGCCCCGGCAGCCTGGTCGCCAACGAACCACCCAAGCCGACGTTGAAGGTGGTGGAGCAGGGCAAGGTCATGGTGTATGGCAGGGTCTGTCCGCAGCGCGTGAAGCTGGTCGGTGTGCTGGAAGGGCGCGGCAACTTCGCGGGCAAGGTTGTCTTCTTCGGCCCGGCCTATCTCTCGCCGCCGCGTGACTACGACATCACCCACGGCCAGAAGCTGTTGTTCGGGGCGGACGTCGTTCTGGACTGGAGCGACACGCCGCCGCCCAGCCCGCACGGCCCCATGGGGCAGTCGCGCAAGTTCGGGATGAGTGTCACCAACTCGGAAGGCAAGGCGATCGCGACGCTGCCGCCCAAGGACTTCTTCTTCCAGTGCCGGGCCGCGCGGGTGAACCCCGCGGTGCAGCCGGCGCCCGGTGGCTTGACGGTGGAGCCGCGTCAACCCAGTGGCGCCGGCGCGCCAAAGACCCTCCGCCTGCTGCCGCAGGCCCCGGCACCTCTACCACCCCAGGCTCCGACGCCGCAGCGCCTTCAAATCCGGCCGGTCAACTAGATCGGATCACGTTTAGACGGAAGCGCAGGGCGGATCCGTCTAAACGTGTGACTCCGATCTATTTCCAAAGCATAGAGCAGACTCACAGGGTTGGTGGATCGCCTTCGGTGATTCCAGTCAACCCTGATCCGCCCTAGCGGGATGTGGTGCTGCAGCAAGCAGCGCTGGGCGCCTCAGGCTGCGGTCGGCTTCGACGCGCGCTTTGCCAGGGTGACGGCGATCTCCGCCTCCTCGGCGAAATCGGGCGCGCCGGGCAGGGCGGCCAGGAGATCACGCAGGCCGGCTTCGAAAGCCTCGCGCCCCTCGCCGAGAACCAGCGGGTTGGCCCGCGCGCTGGAATAGGCGTAGCCGACGATGCTGTCGACGGACCAGAGCCGGCCCACCGGGTAGGTGAGGTGTTCGAGCCGGCTGAAGGGGGAGGCGCTCAGCACCTCCTCGTGCGGGCTCTGGTTGTCGCGGCGGGTGTTGAAGTCACGGCTTCTGCCCGTCTCGCCGTGCCAGTTCCGCAGGTAGTCGCCGAGAGCCTCGCGCCAGACGATGCCCCGGCCGAGACGCTCCTCCACCACGATCACCGAGCCCTGTGGTTCGATGAGGCGGTCTAGCAGGTTCAGTACCGCCGCGCGTCGGGTCCAGTGGAAGCTGTTGCCGAAGGTGGCGCAGCAGACCGGCGGCATGTCGGCGGGCAGGCCTTCGGCGGTGCACTCGATCCAGGTGATCCGCGCGCAGCCCAGAGCCTCGGCCTCGGCGCGGCCGGCGGCCAGCATTTCCGGCTGCGGGTCGATCGCGATGACGTCAGCGCCCAGCGCGGCCAGCGGTACCGCCAGGAAGCCGGGCCCGCAGCCCAGGTCGAGCACCCGCTTGCCGCGGCTGAGATCGCAGCGCTCCATCAGGTCGGCGAAGAGCGCATCGGGGTAACGCGGCCGGTAGCGCCGGTAGAACGACGCGGCCCCGGCAAAGAGTCCGCTGGCTTTCGTCAGTTCGGACGCGTCAGGGGTTTCGCCGGTCTCGGGCGTTGGAGCGGGTTCGTTGGCGGCGACCATGACATCAGATCTATCACAGATCCCATGTCATGGTGATGACAGCGTGAACAGCTCCGCCGTTTTCTCACGCCCCGCGATACTGACCGTTTCTTGTTGAGCGGCCGTTACTGAACGGCCGAGTCGCGGCGGATCTGGTCGACGCGGATCTCGTACTCGCGCTTGTCGATCTTGCCTTCATCGTAAAGCTTCTGGACACGATCACGCTCGTTGTCGAGGTGAACCTCGTAGCCAGTAGCCGTGCCGCCGGCACCCACCGCGCCGCCCACCAGGGCCGCGCAGCCGCTGACCAGGAACATCGAACCGACGAGCACCGTTACGGCAGCAATTCTTTTCATGTCTCACCCCCTATCGCAAATCGGCCGGCCACAGACTGGCCATCACATCCATACCGCTCCTGAAACGCGGAACTGGCGCAATGGTTCCATGCCGGAGAGAGGTCCGGCCTCTGGTGGCGGCTGGTGCCCGCTGCCGGACTCGAACCGGCACGGCCTTGCGGCCCCGAAGTTTTAAGCCTCGTATGTCTACCAATTCCATCAAGCGGGCCAGCGCACCGAACCTGGAAGGCCGGCGGGAATGGTCAGGTTCTTCTTGTGCCCCAAGCGCCTGTTTCAGGCAAGGGCGGCCCCTGTTTTCCTCAAGGTTCCGGCGGCTGGAAGGCCGCCTTGAAGCTCTCGCGCAGCCAGCGGATGGTCGCCTGGATGCGCTGTGATTCCACCGTGTCGGGGTGGGCGTGCAGGTGAAGATCGCGCACGAAATCGGGCGCGCCCTGCCGGACGCGGACCAGGGTCGCGTCGTCCTCGGCCAGGCACATGGGCAGCAGGCCCTTGCCGACGCCGGAGCGCACGGCCGAGAGCATGATGGCCGCGTCGGTCGAGGTGAGGCGCACGGATTCGCCGCGGCTGCGCAGGCGCTTGTGCGCCTGGGCGATGCCCGGCCGCAGGGCGTCCTCGTCGTGGAAGGCGACCCAGCCGAGAGCGTCGGGGTCCTTCCCGCGCGCGCAGTAGACGGCATAGGGCACCTCGCCGAGCTTGATGGCGAACTCGCTTTCCTTGGGTTCGACCTCGAACCACAGCCCCAGGGTGGCCTCGCCGCGCGTCCTGGCGCGGGGCGTCAGGGTCATGATCCTGAGGTCGAGGCGCGGGTGTGATTCGAGAAAGGGAGCCATGACGGTCCGCGCCAGGCGGTCCAGCGTCCAGGCGTTGCCCAGCAGGCGAACGATCCCCACCGGCCCATCTTCCGGCGGGGTGACGGCGTCCTTCAGCCGATCGATCCGACGCTCCACTTCCAGCGCCTCGGCGATGGCGGCTTCGCCCGCATCGGTCAAGGCGAAGCCGCTTTTCGAGCGCACGAAGAGGATGACGCCGAGGTCGCCTTCCAGGGCCGACAGGCGGCGCCCGGCGGTGGACTGGTCGATGCCCAGAACCTGCGCCGCCTGGGTCAGCGAGCCCATGCGGCTTATGGCGAGCGCCACCTTGAGATTGTCCCAGTCCAACTGCGGTCCTCCGGGGGGAACATGCGTGGCTGCATTTTCCTTGTGCGGTTTCACGGGTTCAAGTCCGGCGCGCCAGTCGGTATCTCATTCCCGGCGCGCGGGCATGCAGCGCTTTCGCCGCTCGTGCCAGGCGAGCCGGATAGTCTGATTAGAGGCTCAACGTGATGTCCTTGAGCGGCGCCGAAAGGGACCTGATCCGGACCAGTTTCCGGGCCATGTCGCGAAGCGGCCCGACAGCGGCCGGGCGCTTCTACGAGAAGCTTTTTCAGGAAGCCCCTGAAACGCGAAAGCTGTTCGTCAACGACCTGGAACAGCAGGGCAGCCTGCTGATGGGCAAGCTCGGCCTCATCGTGGCGCAGCTGGACAATCTGGAGGGCCAGGTACCCGCGTTAGAGGACCTCGCCTTGCGGCATGTGGCCTATGGCGTGAAGCCGGAGCACTACCCGCCTTTCGGAAGCGCTCTGCTCGGCATGCTGGGCGAGATCCTGGGAGACGACTTCACGCCGGAGGCGCGGGCGGCCTGGTCCAAGGCCTATCGGAGCCTTTCGGCCCTGATGATCAGGAGCGCCTACAGCCATGGACTGCCGCGGGAGAGAAAATTTTGAACCCTTCGGCGACCGCCGGCGACAGCCAGGAAGCAGACACGCCGTAAGGGCGAGAGGCTGCCCCTTTTCCAAGGGGGCTGGCCTCGGCCCTTCGGCCCAGGAATGCCGATGCTCAACCCGATGGCGGACTGACCGGGCTCTCCCACGCCTTCACCCAGTCCGTCATGCGCCCCGCGGACCGCAGCCTTCTCCACCCCTGGATGCGGTCCGCGGGGATCCTACCCCTCTCCGGCGAGCCTACGCCCATTGGCGCGGATTTCCTAATCACCGCTTCATCGCGCCGCCGGCTTCCCCTATGAATGGCCTGTGATGAATGCCGTGTGAACGGACCCTGGGAGGGACTGCTGTAGGGCCCGGCGGAGGGCCAGAACCCCGCGGCCTGGGGCAAGAAGGGAGCGATGCGATGTCCGGACGTCTCGAAGGCAAGGTGGCCATGGTGGTGGGGGCCGGTTCCTCCGGGCCCGGGTGGGGCAACGGCAAGGCGACGGCGGTGGTCTTCGCGCGGGAAGGGGCCAGGGTCTTTTGCGTCGACATCAACACGGCCGCCGCGGAAGAAACCGTGGAGATCATCCGCGGCGAAGGCGGCACGGCGGAGGCCTGCCGGGCCGACGTATCCAAGGCCGATGACGTCGAGGCCATGGTGGCGCGCTGCCTGGAGGTCTACGGACGCATCGACGTGCTGGACAACAACGTCGGCATTCTGGAAGTCGGCGGCCCGGTGGAGGCCAGCGAGGAGAGCTGGGACCGGGTCATCGACGTGAACCTCAAGTCCATGTTCCTGACCTGCAAGTACGTGCTGCCGATCATGCAGCGCCAGGGCGCTGGCGCCATCGTCAACATCGCTTCCATCGCCGGTATCCGCGACACCGGGGTGCCCTACATCTCCTACGCGACCAGCAAGGGTGCGGTGCTGCCCTTCACCCGCTCCGTGGCGCTGCAGTACGCCAAGCAGGGGATTCGTGCCAACGCCATCCTGCCGGGGTTGATGAACACACCGATGATCGTCGAGCCCCTGAAGGACGCCTACGCCGAGGGCGACGTGGAGGAGATGATCCGCAAGCGCGACGCCCAGTGCCCGACCGGGAAGATGGGCGACGCCTGGGACGTGGCCTATGCGGCACTCTTCCTCGCCTCCGACGAGGCGAAGTACATCACCGGCACCGAGTTGCTGGTCGACGGCGGCATCACCGCGAAGTTCTCCTAATCCGCAGGGCTTCCCGCGGCTTTTTTCCGACGCCGCGCGGCGGCGAGGTTCAAGAGCTCGACCAGCAGCGAGAAGGCGATGGCGAAGTAGAGATAGCCGCGCGGTACGTGGAAGTGGAGCGCGTCGGCCACCAGGGCGACGCCGATCAGCAGCAGGAAGGAGAGCGCCAGCATCTTGGTGGTCGGATGGCGCCGGATGAAGCCGCTGATCGGGGTGGCCGCGAACATCATCACGGCGATGGCGATGACCACGGCGGTGACCATGACCGGCAGGTGATCCGTCATGCCGACGGCGGTGATCACCGAGTCCAGCGAGAACACCAGGTCGATGGCGAGAATCTGGGCGATGGCCATGGCGAAGGAGGTCGACTTGCCGCCGCCGCCGTCCTTGCCGTCGGCGCCTTCCACGGTGTGGTGGATCTCCGAGGTTGCCTTGGCCAGAAGGAAGAGGCCGCCGCCCATGAGAATGACATCGCGCCAGGAGACCGTCTGGTCGAAGACCTCGAACAGCGGCGCGGTCAGCTTGGTGAGCCACACCAGACCCGCCAGCAGCGCGAGGCGCCCGAAGAGGGCCAGGCCCAGGCCGAGCCGCTGCGCCAGGAGGCGGCGGTTCTCGGCAACCCTTTCCGTTATGATCGACAGAAAGATAATGTTGTCGATGCCGAGCACGATCTCCAGGAAGGTAAGGGTCAGCAGGCTGGCCCAGACATCCGGGTCGGCAAGCCATTCGAACATGGTATGGGCTCCCTTGGTCGAGTCGGCGCGATGGTAGCAGGCGGCGGCCTGGGAGCAACGGTCTTGGCGGCCGTTTGGTTGCATCACCGTTGCGGTTGAGGCGCGGGCAGAGCAGTTGCGAGAGACTTGGAGCGGGATCTAGGGCATGCAGGACAAAGAGCAGGAAGACTGGAGCTTCGTCAGCGTTTTCGACGGCCAGGGCGGGGCCCGAGGGGAAGCGGCAAGGACCTACCAGCAGGCACCCGGCGAGATCTGCTGGGCGCACCTGCAGCGCGGCTCGGCCAGTGCCGATTTCTGGCTGTCCGAGACGCGCGGCGTGGCGCCGCTGGTCCGCCAGGCCCTCACGGCCGAGGAGACCCGGCCGCGCTGTGCGCCCCTGGAAGGCGGCCTGCTGCTGATCCTGCGGGGAGTGAACCTCAACCCGGATGCCGAACCGGAGGACATGGTGTCGATCCGCATCTGGACCGACGGCGAACGCATCCTGTCGGTCTGGCTGCGCCGCCTTCATGCCGTTGGCGACGTCGACGAGATGCTGAGCCAGGGACGCGGCCCGAAGACCGTCGGCGAGTTCCTGGCCCTGCTGGCGGACCGTCTGGTGGCGCGCATGGAGCCGGTGATCGCCGAGATCGACGACCGCATCGATGCGCTGGAGGACGAAGTACTGGAGCACTACGACCCGGCGATGCGCGAACGCCTGGCGACGGTGCGGCGCCAGGCCATTGTGCTACGCCGCTACTTCGCGCCGCAGCGCGAGGCCCTGCTGCGCCTGGCCGGTGACCAGGAGGTAACGCCCTGGCTGGGGCAGGCGCAGCGCCACCTGCTGCGCGAGACGGCCGACCGGATCACCCGCTATGTCGAGGATCTGGATGCCGGGCGGGAGCGTGCCTCCGTGGTGCACGACCAGCTGGCGAACCACATTTCCGACGAGATGAACCGCGGCATGTATATCCTCTCGGTGATCGCCGCGGTCTTCCTGCCGCTCGGCTTCATCACCGGCCTCTTGGGCATCAACGTCGGCGGCATGCCAGGCGGCGATACGACATGGGCCTTCGCCGCCGTCTGCGGGCTGCTTGCCCTGCTGGCGGGGCTGGAGATCTGGCTACTGCGCCGCCTGAAGTGGATTTAGTCGGCTGAAGAGTGATCCTTGGCCGGCCCGGTCATGCGAACCTGCAGGCCCTCTGCGTGACGCGTCATCTCTTCCAGTGAAAGGGAAGGTAGAGCCGGGGCAGCGGCGGCCTCGGCCTCGACCCCGAAGATATCGCCGTCCAGTACGTAGCACAGCGGCGCCGCGAGCAGCAACGCAAGGCAGATAGCTGTCAGGCGGTCGGACATGCTTGGCCCCCCAACGGAAGTCCGGTGCCTATTGCGAAGCGAGGGACTCGCAACCTTACCGGGACCGCACCAGCCTGACGGGTCGGGGGTGACAGCGGTGTGTCAAGTCGGAGAGTGACACGTCTCGGCGCTTGTCGGCGCGCCCCGCGCCTCCGGGAATCTTCAGTCCTCGCCGGGGGCCGGGAGGCTGCGGCGGCCGACGAGGTGGGACGGCAGAAAGCGGAAGATCAGGGGGGTGCAGACGACGATGAAGAAGATGCGCACGATGTGGTGGGTCGCCACCAGCGCCGCGTCGATCGACAGGGCCAGGGCGATGAGGCTCATCTCCGCGACGCCGCCCGGGGCGAAGGCCAGGAAGATGCCGATGGTCGGCAGCCCGGTCAGCGGATGCAGGGCCACCGCGAAGAGCAGGCCGCCGGCCACCAGGATGATGGTGCTGCCGATGGAGGCCAGGATGGTGCGGCCGACCAGCTTCATGGCGACCCCGGCGAAGCGGCAGCCGATGGTCGTGCCGACCACGACCTGCGCGGCGGCGACCAGTTCCGTCGGCGGCTTGGCCTCGGTGAAGCCGGAGAGGGGGAAGACGGCCGAGAACAGCATGGGCCCCAGGATGGGCGCGGCCGGCAGGCGCGCCAACCGTGCCAGGACGAAGCCGGCGACGCCGCAGAACGTCAGTACCAGCATGTCGAAGAGCTCGGCGTCGGCCAGGGGAATCCCGCCGCTCGGCCGCGGACCGGGGGTGTAGCCGAAGATGACCTGCATGAGGAAAGGCAGTGCCAGCACCACCAGCAGGATGCGCGAGGTGTGAGTCAGCGAGATGATGCGCTCGTCACCGCCGTTCGCCGCGCCGACCGTCACCATCTCCGAAAGGCCGCCCGGGGCCGCTGAGAAATAGGCGGTGATGGGATCGTAGCCGGCGATCTTGCGCAGGAAGACCGCGACCACCGCCGTGGCCACCAGGGTGTAAATCGCCAGGCCGACCAGCGAGACGACCCAGTCTCCCAGGCGGTCCAGAATCTCCGGCGCGAAACCGCTGCCGAGCATGACGCCCAGTACCCCCAGCATGGCGATGCGGAAGACTACCGGCAGGGCCACCGGCAGGCCGGTCATGGCCGCGACGGTGGTCGAGATCATCGCGCCCAGCATCCAGGCGAGAGGTATCTGGAAATGGTGGGCGAGCCAGCCGCCGGCCGAGCCGATGAGCAGGGCGAGGATGATCTTGTGCAGCGGCGGCCAGGTCTTTGCCGGCGGTTTCTGCCCGTTGGCCCTGTTGTTGGAAGCGGCTTGGTCCTTGGAAGGGGCTGGCGCCATCAGTCGACCTCCCGGCCCAGGCGCACCGCGGTGGCGCCGGCCTGGGGATGGGCCACGGGCATGATCAGCACGCAGTTGTCATAGGGCGTGACGACGGGGGCGCCGCGGTCCCTGGCGATCACCGTGCCGGCCTCGCGCACCACGTCCATGCCCTTGAAGGGCCGCACGAAGGCGAAATCGGGACTCTCGGCCGTCACGCGCTCTGTCACCTCGATGATCCGCGGTGCGGAGGTGGCAGTGTCGTCGGACATGCCGTGGCGCCGCGCCGTGGCTTGCGACAGGCTGCCGGCGGCAACGAGAAATCGCAGCGCCGCCTGCAGGGCGACCCGGGCGCTGTCGGCGGCGAAGTGATGACCGCACTCCACCAGCAGCGCGTTGCGCGGTGAGGCCGGATCTATGAAGGGACCATAGTCGCGCAGGCGCGGGCCGGCGGCGTGGCCGCTGTCGCGCACGATGGTGACCGGCAGGCCGAGCCGGCGGGCCAGGGCGACGCCCTTGTCGGCGGGCCCCGCCATCAGGAGAGGTTCCGTGGTCGTGCTCATGGAGTGGATGTCGAGCAGCAGGTCCGCGGCATCGAACAGCGGCCGCAACGCGCGGGCGCGTTCCAGTTCGCGCGATTGCCGCGTCCCCTCCAGGATGTCCGGCGCCCAGAGGCGGTTGAAGTCCTCGTCGACAAAGCGGCTGGCGTGCGGCGCCGCCGCCGAGAAGCGCTGATAGGCAGCGATGTTTACGAAAGCGAGCGAGAGCCGCCCCGCCTCCGGCCGCAGACTGGCGGAGAGCAGGCGGTCGAGCGCGATGGCGCCGCACAGCTCGTTGCCATGCACCAGGGAGCTGACCACGACATTGGGCCCGGGCCGGCCGCTGTCGAAACTGTGGACGTAGTCCAGACCGTCGCTGCCCTGGCGCCAGGTGGAGATGTCCGGCGGTATCAGGTCGAGGGCGGGCGGGACGACGTCATCCATGGCGGGCAATCAGGCAGTGGCAGGGGAGGGTTCGAGCAGACCGAGC
>ENA-ORCZ01000447-ORCZ01000447.1-marine-metagenome-genome-assembly--contig:-NODE-447-length-18309-cov-3.853664_pt1 | contig 18309 bp, 15 predicted proteins | sample MGYA00237785_ERZ508519 | MGnify/ENA primary metagenome ERZ508519 (study PRJEB26189, sample SAMN06268790) | marine metagenome | isolation source: Bioluminescent Bay, La Paraguera, Puerto Rico | place...
GCTACTGCTTGCCGGAAGACCAATCATGCCCAAGCGCGACGACATAAAGTCCATTCTCATAATCGGGGCCGGACCGATCGTCATCGGCCAAGCCTGCGAATTCGATTATTCCGGCGCCCAGGCCTGCAAGGCCCTTAAGGAAGAAGGCTACCGCGTCGTTCTCGTCAATTCCAATCCGGCGACGATCATGACCGATCCGGAACTGGCGGATGCGACCTATATCGAGCCGATCACGCCCGAGGTCGTCGCCAAGATCATCGCCAAGGAGCGCCCGGACGCGTTGCTGCCGACCATGGGCGGACAGACCGCGCTGAACTGCGCCCTCGACCTGGAGCAGATGGGCATCCTGGAAAAATTCGGTGTCGAGATGATCGGTGCGCGCGCAGACGTGATCGAAAAGGCCGAAGACCGCGAGAAATTCCGCGCCGCAATGGATGTCATCGGCCTGGAGAACCCGCGCGCGGCCATCGCCTCGTCGCCGGCGATCCACGACGACAACGGCCGCATCATCGGCTACGATCGTAACGCCGGCTACCTGGAGGCCATGCGCGCCATCGACGAGATCGGCCTGCCGGCCATCATCCGCCCCGCCTTCACTCTCGGCGGCACCGGCGGCGGCGTCGCCTATAACCGCGAAGAATACGAGACCATCGTGCGCTCCGGCATCGATGCCTCGCCGGTCGGCCAGGTGCTGGTCGACGAGAGCCTGCTCGGCTGGAAGGAATACGAGATGGAAGTGGTTCGCGACAAGGCGGACAACTGCATCATCATCTGTTCCATCGAGAACGTCGATCCGATGGGCGTTCACACCGGCGACAGCATCACCGTCGCGCCGGCCCTGACGCTGACGGACAAGGAATACCAGATCATGCGCGACGCCTCGATTGCGGTGCTGCGCGAGATCGGGGTGGAAACCGGCGGCTCCAACGTCCAGTTCGCCGTCAATCCGGACACCGGCCGCCTGGTGGTGATCGAGATGAACCCGCGCGTCTCGCGCTCTTCCGCGCTCGCCTCCAAGGCGACCGGCTTCCCGATCGCCAAGATCGCCGCCAAGCTCGCCGTCGGCTATACGCTGGACGAGTTGGAGAACGACATCACGGGCGGTGCCACCCCGGCGTCCTTCGAGCCGACGATCGACTATGTCGTCACCAAGATCCCGCGTTTTGCCTTCGAGAAATTCCCGGGCTCCGAGCCGACGCTGACGACGGCGATGAAGTCCGTCGGCGAGGTCATGGCCATCGGCCGGACCTTCCAGGAAAGCCTGCAGAAAGCCCTGCGCGGCCTGGAAACCGGCCTGAACGGCCTGGACGAAACCGACATTCCCGGCTTCGACCAGGGCGACGACCGCAATGCCGTTCGCGCCGCGGTCGCGACGCCGACGCCCTCTCGCCTTCTGAACGTTGCCCAGGCGATGCGCCTCGGCATGAGCGTCGATGAGATCTATGAGGCCAGCGGCATCAATCCCTGGTTCCTCGACCAGATCGCCGGCATCCTGGAAATGGAATCGAAAGTCCGCAAACTCGGCCTGCCGCAGGATGCCGCGAGCCTGCGCAAACTGAAGGCCATGGGCTTTTCCGACGCCCGTCTCGCCAGCCTCGCCAATGCGGAGGCCAGCGATGTCGTCAAGCTGCGTAAGAAGCTGGACGTGCACCCGGTCTACAAGCGCATCGACACCTGTGCGGCCGAATTCGCTTCCCCGACCGCCTATATGTACTCCACCTACGAAGCGCCCTTCATGGGCAAGCCCGCCTGCGAGGCGAACCCGTCCGACAGGAAGAAGGTGGTCATCCTCGGCGGCGGCCCGAACCGGATCGGCCAGGGCATCGAGTTCGACTATTGCTGCTGCCATGCCGCCTTCGCCCTCGAAGAGGCGGGCTACGAGACCATCATGGTCAACTGCAACCCGGAAACCGTCTCCACCGACTACGACACCTCTGACCGCCTCTATTTCGAGCCGCTGACGCCGGAAGACGTGCTGGAGATCATCCGCAAGGAGCAGGAAAATGGCACGCTGCACGGCGTTATTGTCCAGTTCGGCGGCCAGACCCCGCTGAAACTGGCCCAGGCGCTGGTCAAGGCCGACGTGCCGATCCTCGGCACTTCGCCTGACATGATCGACCTTGCCGAGGACCGCGACCGGTTCCACAAGCTCCTGATCAAGCTCGACCTGAAGCAGCCGGAAAACGGCATCGCCTATTCGGTGGAGCAGGGCCGCCTGATCGCCGGCCAGCTCGGCCTGCCGCTGGTGGTGCGCCCGTCCTACGTGCTCGGCGGCCGCGCCATGCAGATCATCCGCGACGAGGAAGCCCTCAATTCCTACCTGCTCGGCACCCTGCCGGAGCTGGTTCCGGCTGAAGTCAGGGCCAAGTACCCGAACGACAAGACCGGCCAGATCAACACGGTGCTGGGCACCAATCCGCTGCTCTTCGACCGCTATCTCGACAACGCCATCGAGGTGGATGTGGACGCGCTGTGCGACGGCAAGGACGTCTTCGTCTGCGGCATCATGGAGCACATCGAGGAAGCCGGCATCCATTCGGGCGACAGCGCCTGTTCCCTGCCCCCCTTCTCGCTCAGCCCCGAACTGATCGAGGAACTGAAGCGCCAGACGACCCTTCTTGCCAAGGGCCTTGAGGTCGGCGGCCTGATGAACGTGCAATATGCGGTCAAGGGCGGCGAGATCTACGTCCTGGAAGTCAATCCGCGCGCCTCGCGGACAGTGCCTTTCGTCGCCAAGACGATCGGCGTTCCGGTCGCCAAGATCGCCAGCCGGGTAATGGCCGGTGAAAGCCTTGCCTCCTTCGGCCTGACCGAGAAGAAGCTCGATCACATCGCGGTCAAGGAAGCCGTCTTCCCGTTCGCCCGCTTCCCCGGCGTCGACACGATTCTGGGGCCCGAGATGCGGTCCACCGGCGAAGTGATGGGTCTCGACACCGCCTTCGGCAAGGCCTTTGCAAAGTCGCAGATCGGCTCCGGCACGGGGGTTCCGAAGGAGGGTACCGTCTTCGTTTCCATGCGCGACGAGGACAAGGCCGGCGTCGTTGAAGCGGTGCGGAGCCTGGAAACCGCAGGCTTCACCATCATCGCAACGGGCGGCACCCAGAAGTTCCTGGAGGACAAGGGGATTGCTGTCAGGAAGATAAACAAGGTGCTTGAAGGCAGGCCGCATATCGTCGATGCTATCAAGAACGGGGAGGTCCAGCTCGTCTTCAACACGACCGAAGGCGCGCAGGCGATCTCCGACAGCCGGTCGATGCGCCGGGCGGCCCTGCTGAACAAGGTACCGTATTACACGACCCTTGCAGGGTCCGTGGCCGCGGCCAAGGGCATCGCCGCCCACAAGGCGGGGAGCCTTGAAGTAAGACCTTTACAATCCTACTTCGGCTAAGGCTAATATACTCGTCACCGGCCGGGAAAGCGCGCCTTTCCCGGCTTGGTTTGTTTTTGTTAAAGCGCGGTCCTTGAAAAGAGCAAGGTTAGCTTGAGTGGACCCAATAATCTGAAGGTCTGAGACCAATGGAAAAAGTTCCGATGACCTCCGCCGGATACAAAATGCTTCAGGATGAGCTGAAGGAACGTACCGCGGTTGAGCGTCCGCGCATCGTTGAAGCGATTGCCGAAGCCCGCGCGCATGGCGACCTGTCGGAAAATGCCGAATATCATGCGGCGAAAGAAGCCCAGAGCCTGAACGAAGGCCGTATTTCGGAACTGGAAGACAAGCTGTCGCGTGCGGAAGTGATCGACGTGACCAAGCTGTCCGGCGATGTCGTCAAATTCGGGGCGACCGTCACCCTGATCGACGAGGACACCGAGGAAGAGAAGAAATACATGATCGTCGGCGACGTTGAGTCCGACGTAAAGCAGAACAAGGTCTCGATTTCCTCTCCGATCGCGCGCGCTCTGATCGGCAAGACCGTCGGCGACAGCGTCGAGGTTTCCGCTCCCGGCGGGGCCCGTTCCTATGAGGTCGTGGAAGTCCGCTTCACCTGATCCTTCGAAGACTGGGACCAATCCCCTTGATGCCGGCCGGTCAACCGCTAAACTTGCAGCGTCAACCGGCTGGCGGATTGGATTTCTTATGGTCTTTCATGCAATTGGCACTTGGCTTCTGATCGCGGCGATTCCCCTTTGGCTCTATCGCTGGTATGCGTATGCCAGACTTGATCCGCGAGAGCGTCTGGTGTTTCAGCGCCTGTTGAAGCACCGGCATGAAAGGGCTGCCATATTTGCCCTTCGGATCTTCGGTTTCCTGGTTGCGCTCGCAATTGGCACATTCGTTGTCGTCTTCGGCTTGCGTTATCTGAAATACGGCACGCTCGAATTCAGCACTTTCAGCGAGCTGATCCACAGCCGAATCTATTCGGGCTTTGACCCCTTCGACCGGCTTCTGGACCAATTTCACTATCAGCAGCCACTCCCCCTTGCCGTCTTGACCACCTGCGCGGTTCTCAGCGTCGCCTTCACGCTCGTCACCACTGCCCTCAGGGATATTGTGCTCATGCGTCGGCTTCGCAAAAAGATAGAGGGATCAAGTTCCTGATCCCCCTTCCCTGGGAATGCTCAACTATACCGGCGCCTGTTCGCCACTGGCGAAGGTCACGATCCAGCCGTGATCCATCACGATTTCCATCCCGGGCACTTCGCCATAGAAGCTTCAGGCCTTGCCGAGATCCCTGGAAGCGATGTTCGGAACAATGCGCTTGACGGTCAAATCGGCTTCTCTCGCCGCTCAGGAAATCGGAACGACCGGCTCGTCCTTGGTGCGCCGGATTGTCAGGGCCGTGCGCACGCTGTCGACATTCGGGGCTGCGGTCAGATCGCGGATGATGAAATTCTGGAAGGTCTGCAGGTCCGGCGAGACGCATTTCAGGAGAAAGTCGACTTCGCCCGACAGCATGTAGCTCTCGCGCACCAGCGGCCAGCTTTCGACCTTCTGCTCAAAGGCAATCAGGTCCGCCTCGGTCTGGCTGTGCAGCCCGACCATGGCAAAGGCCGTCACGTCGTAGCCGAGCTGTTTCTCGTCAAGCAGCGTCCGGTAGCCGAGGATGAGGCCGGCCTCTTCCAGGGCGCGGACACGGCGCAGGCAAGGAGGCGCGGAAATGCCGACCCGGCGGGCCAGCTCGACATTCGTCATCCGGCCGTCGTCTTGCAGTTCTTTCAGGATCTGCCAGTCAATGGCATCGAGCCGCGCTTTCACACCTGTCTCCTTCGAGCTTCACACCGGGACCCGGTTGTGGGAAGTCTCCCTTGATCCGGTCCCTCGTCTTGCGGGATTCGGGCATCCCGCGATAACGTGCGTTTCCGGTGCCGAATTATGATTTTTTGCGCGTCTGTGCAAGACTATAACAAATTTGCGCACGATTTCGAAAGATTGCGATAGGGGAACCTCTCCAGACGATGCAGAGACAACCGGAGATTTCCCCCTCCTCCGTCTGGATACTGACCGACGGCAAGGCCGGTGACCTGGCCCAGTGCGTCGGGGTGGCCGAGGCGGTCGGGCTGCCGTTCGAGACACGCCGGGTTGCCCCCCGCGCCCCCTTTTCCTGGTGGCTGCCCTATGGCCCGATCGACCCGCGCGAGCGGGAGGACCGGCCGGGTAGCCCGATTGCGCCGCCCTATCCGGATATCGCGATCGCATCGGGCCGGAGAACCGTGGCCTACCTTCGCCGGGTCAAGCGGCTCTCGGGCGGCAGGACCTTTACCGTGTTCCTGAAAGACCCGCGGACGGGCACAGGCGCGGCGGATCTCATCTGGGTGGCGGAGCATGACCGCTTGCGTGGCGGCAATGTGATGGTAACGCCCACTTCGCCGCACCGGTTCTCGGCCTCCGTCCTGAGCGAACTGCGGGCAGCGACAAACCCCGAGATCGACAAGCTTGGCGCCCCCCGCGTTGCCGTGCTGGTCGGCGGCGACAGCCGCCACCACAGGTTTTCCAATGAAGACCAGACACGCCTCCTGGACGGACTGCGCGAAACCGCCCGGACGAGCGGAGCAAAATTCATGATCACCGCCTCCCGGCGCACCCCCGCCGCTCTCGCCCAAGGTTTGGCCGGCCTTGCCAGGGAGAGCGGCCACTACTTCTGGACCGGAGAGGGTCCCAATCCCTACGGGCTCTATCTTGCCAAGGCGGATGCCATCATCGCCACGGCCGATTCCACCAACATGATCGGCGAGGCGGCATCCACCGGCAAACCGATCCATGTGTTTGAGCCCGGCGGCGGACACGCGAAGATCACGCGCTTTTTGGGGACTTTGCGCGCCCTTGGTGTCATTCACCCCTTTCCAGGCCCGCTGAAAACCACTACCTACGAGCCGATGAATGCCACGCCCGCGATCGCAAGCCGGATCTTGCGCGACTATGCGGCCATGCGGCACAAGGAAACGACCGCCCCATAGGGCCGGACCACCGGTCAAGCCGGGACAGAAAACAGGACGAAGGTGCGCCCATGAGCACGGACACGAAAACGGAACACAGCAAGCTTCTGATCATCGGCTCCGGACCGGCCGGCTATACTGCGGCGATCTATGCCGCGCGTGCCATGATCGAGCCGACGCTGGTGGCCGGTATCCAGCCGGGCGGCCAGCTTACCATCACCACCGATGTGGAGAACTATCCGGGCTTTGCCGACCCCATCATGGGCCCCTGGCTGATGGAACAGATGCAGAAGCAGGCGGAGAATGTCGGCACGAAGATCCTCTATGATACCATCGTCAAGGCGGATCTCTCCCAGCGCCCGTTCCGCCTCGAAGCCGACAGCGGCACCGTCTTTACCGCCGATTCCCTGGTGATCGCCACCGGCGCGCAGGCGCGCTGGCTGGGTCTTCCGTCCGAGCAGGATTTTATGGGCGCCGGCGTTTCGGCCTGCGCAACCTGCGACGGTTTCTTCTACCGCAACAAGGAAGTCGTGGTGATCGGCGGCGGCAACACCGCCGTGGAAGAAGCGCTCTACCTGGCGAACCTCGCCTCCAAGGTGACGCTGGTGCACCGGCGCGACACCTTGCGGGCGGAAAAGATCCTGCAGGACCGGCTCTTCCATCACCCGAAGATCGACGTCATCTGGGACAGCCAGGTGGACGAGATCCTGGGTGGCGGCACGCCGAAGGCCGTAACCGGAGTGCGTTTGAAGAACACCCAGACCGGGGCCTTGCAGGAAATTTCCACGGACGGTGTCTTCATCGCCATCGGCCACGCACCGTCGGTGGAACTTTTCAAGGACCAGCTGACGCTGAAGCCGAACGGTTACCTGGAAACCGCGCCGGACTCGACCAGAACCTCCATTCCGGGAGTGTTCGCGGCCGGCGACGTCACCGACGATATTTACCGTCAGGCGGTCACTGCTGCCGGCATGGGCTGCATGGCCGCGCTTGAAGCCGAGAAGTTTCTGGCCGAACATGAGTCGGCAGCAACAAGGCAAGCCGCCGAGTAAGACGGCCGAACTGTCCGCGGAGGGGCACGCATGGACTGGGACAAGTTGCGCATTTTTCATGCGGCCGCGCAGGCCGGCAGCTTTACCCATGCGGGCGACACGCTGCACATGAGCCAGTCCGCGGTCAGCCGCCAGGTCAGCTCGCTGGAACACGATCTCGGCGTGCCGCTGTTTCACCGGCACGCCCGCGGTCTGTTGCTGACCGAGCAGGGCGAACTGCTCTACCGCACCGCCAACGACGTGCTGATGAAGCTGGAGGCGGTGCAGTCGAGCCTGACCGACAGCAAAGATAAACCGTCCGGCATCCTGCGTGTCACCACCACCGTCGGTCTCGGTTCCACCTGGCTGACATCGCGGATCCGGAATTTCATCGATCTTTATCCGGATGTGGACCTGCACCTGATCTTTGATGACGACGAATTGGATCTCGGCATGCGCGAGGCCGACGTCGCCATCCGGCTGCGTCAGCCGACCCAGCCCGATCTCATACAGCGCAAGCTGTTCACGGTGCACTTCCACCTTTACGCGGCGCCCGAATACATGCAGCGCTTCGGTACACCCGTCTCGATAGACGATCTCGACAATCACCGGCTGATCACCTTCGGCGAACAGGCCCCCGCCTATTTGCGCTCGATGAACTGGCTGGAAACGGCCGGACGCGTTGCCGCAAGCCCGCGCCGCTCGGTTCTGAAGGCCAACAACCTCGTTGCCATCAAACGGGCGGTGCAAAGCGGCGTCGGTATCGCGATGCTGCCGGATTACATCATCGACAAGTCGTCGAACCTGGTGCCGCTGATGACCGATCAGGAGGACAAGGTGCCTTCTTTCGACACCTATTTCGTCTATCCGTCGGAACTGAAGAACACGGCCCGCGTCACCGCCTTCCGCGAGTTCCTGCTGACCTACGCGGAAAACTGGACTTACTGAGTCCTGACCCGCTCGTCACCCGTCAAAGCATCCGGTCGCAGATGCCCGCAAGGATCCTGGGAAACTCTTCGAACGCGTAGGGCATATGGACACGTTCCAGCTTTTGGTGGAACTCGCGCCCCCAGGGACCGATATTCACCATCGGACAGCGCAGCGCATCCGCCGCCGGTTGATCGATGAGCCACTGGGGCGGGGTGTTTTCGGCAACGATGCCGGAAGGGCTTGACCCGGGCTGGCCAAAAAAACTCATATCCGAAATGCCCTCGAAAAAGGGCCGCCATTTCACGCGCCGCGAAGGATCATCCTCCCGGCTTTTCAGCGTTTCGATGATCGCCTGATGGAGCGCTGCGTCGAGCGGATGGGCAGGATTGAGCCGTGTGGCGGGGTAATGAAGACTGGCAAACCCGATCACGGCGAGCGGTCCTGCCAGACCCGCCTTGGTGACCAGCCAGTCCGTCAGTTCCCGGCTGACGGTCAGCGGATTGTCGATCGCCTGCAGTTGCGCTTCCTTCGACTGCAAGGCTTCTTGAAACCCGGCCCCCATTGAGGCAGCGGCGGCAGCCTTCACTTGCGAATAGGTCATGACGCGCAAGGCGGCCGGCTGCGGTCCGGCGGCGGCACCGGCTTTCTCCGCATAGGCGCGGGCATTGGCGGCACTGCGTTCAATGACCTTCCGGGCCGCTCCCTGGACCTCGGCACGGAACCGGGCGAAGAGGTCCTCCGGCGACAGGGAATGGTACAGCCAGTTGAAGGCAAGCCAGGTCCGCTCCGGCGTGGTGACTTCGTAGACCTGTCGAAGGTCGCGTGCCTCGATGCAGATCGGCGGCGGAGAAACGGCTGCCGTGTCCTCATCGCAAAGCTCCGGATTTGCTTCGATCGACCGCAGGATTTCCGCGCCGACAAGCTGCGCGCTGACGCCTTCATAAGGGTAGCTCGCATGGGAGCTCTGGCCCACGACGAGCGCAAACGGCATCAGTTTGCCGATCGTGCCTGCATAGACCGCCCGTCCCTCACTGCCGTCGCCCTGGTCGGAAGAGACATCCATGTTGATCGCGCCGACAAGATCGAGCTGCATGTTTCGGGTCAGGTCCGGCAGCCAGTCGCGCAGCGCCCGCATACCGCGGCTGTCGCGTTCTTCGTCCGGGCTGCAGCACAGCATGAGGTTTCCTTCGCGATCCTCCCGGCCGGCGAACCGTTCCAGAACCGCGATGCCGGCTGCAAGGCCGCTCTTCATGTCAAGCATTCCCCTGCCCGGCAGAAAGTCGCCGCTCAAGAGGTCGTTCAGCGCCTTCCTTTCCTGCGCGTTCAGGTCCCGCCTGGAAAGATCTTCGATCAAGGCCGCCTTCAATGCATAGGGCTCGCGGGAAAGCCTGGCCAGGTCATGATAGTTCGTGACCGAAACCGTGTCGTAGTGGCCGGTCAGTGCCAGCGTCTTGCGCCCTTTTCCCCGGACGACGGCGACGACATTGCGGGCCCTGGTCTGCCCCAGGGCATCCGCCACCCGGATATCCGAAGGATTTTCCCTGAAATAGGGGATCTCCATCAGGATCGAGACCAGCCTTTCCGAAAACTCGGCTTCCTCCGGCGTGCCTGTTTCGCTCGCAAGCGCGACAAGCCTGCAGGCAAGTTCCTCAACCCGCTGTTCCGGTTGCCAGTCTTCGGAGCCCACGCCGCTCTCGGCTTCGCGATACGTCATCCCACCCTCTTCCTGCGCCAGATGCTCCTCACCAAAGATCACAGGCGGCACGCAAGAAAAACGCAATTTTCTGTCAGTTTTCCTGGAAAATTGCCTAAAGTGTCGGAAACTTCTTCTGAATCGTCAAAGAGCGTACAAATGGACGAACTGGATCGCCGGCTCATCGCTGAACTCAGGATCAACAGCCGCGCCTCACTTCCCAAACTTGCGGAGATCCTGAAGGTGGCGCGCGGCACCGTTCAGACCCGTCTCGACAAGCTGATTGCCAACGGCACGATCAAGAGCTTCACGATCAGGCTCAGCGACGATCTTCCCGAAAACCTGTTGCGGGCAATCATGTTGATCGAGCTCGCCGGCGGCAATGTCAGGAACACGGTCTCGTCGATCAAGCGCATTCCTGGCATCGCATCCGTCTCCAACACCAACGGCGTATGGGACCTTATTGCGGATATCGAGGTTGCCGGTATTCAGGAGATGAACCGGATCATTTCCGAAGTCAGGCACATGAGCGGGGTAGCCAAATCGGAGACCTTCATGCTGCTTGGGCCGGCGTAATACCAACCTCAACAAATAGGAACCGATCTGACCGTGTTTGGGGACTGTTCGGCGAGGAGCGGGTTGCGGGGCGATATGGTTTATCGTCCAAAACCTGCAACGCAGCAGGAACAGTCCCCAAACGCGGCCCTCGGGTGGCCTGTTCCGGATCGCCGGACTGCGTTGCGCCGCTTGAACGGCCAGCCAGGCCGTCCTGCGCAACGCGCCTTGCCGGCAAACCGGAGCAGAGCCATCAGATGGGTTCCTATTTGTTGAGGTTGGTATAAATCCCGAAGGAGCTGCAGCTTCGTGTGCGCTCCCCCTGTGAGAGCGTCGCCGAAGGGAAGACGCACGCAATTTAAGCAGCCTGAAGATTACTCAATGAGCGGTCAAAAACGGTTTCTGCTGTGGGAAACAGGGCTCTATCACCTGAAGTTAAAAAAATTCTGACCTGCCAGACGCCGCCTGGATTAACTCAATGCACTGAATTTAAATCATTTTTCGGCGAGATTTTGACTTTCCGGTCAAGCTTTGCGAAAAACGCATAGCAGATCTGCGCCCCTGCCTCTTGTTTATGCGGCTTGTGCACTGCATATAAGCATCACTGTTGGTCACCCGGACATCACGTCCTCCTCCCAGTGATGTCTTGACCAGCTGTTCCCCTCTGGAAGGTGATTCCACTGGTTTCAGTGAATCAAAATAAACTGCCGGGTCTTTCAAGACCCGGCTCTTTTTTTGCCTGATTTTTGCTGCGGCGCAGCATGCCGACCAGATGAGCCTCACATGAACAGGCTTTCGCCGTCCATGTCCTTGTAGAGATAGGCAACCTGCTCCTCATAGCCGTTGTAGAGCAGAGTGTCGCGGCTTTCGTTTGTGCCCAGAAGTTTTTCCGAGGCCTGCGACCAGCGCCGGTGGGGAACGGCCGGATTTACATTCGCCCAGAAACCGTATTCCGAAGACTGGATCTCCTCCCAGAAACTGACCGGGCGTTCATCGGTGAAGGAGATCTTGACGATCGACTTGATGGACTTGAAGCCGTATTTCCAGGGCACCACCAACCGGATCGGTGCACCAAACTGCTTGGCGAGCGGCTTGCCGTAGACACCTGTGGCAATGAAGGCAAGCTCGTTCGTCGCCTCTTCCAGGGTCAGCCCCTCGACATAGGGCCAGGGATACCAGCTCTGTTTCTGGCCGCTGGCGACGCTCGGGTCGAGGAACGTCTCGAAGCGCAGGTATTTCGCTCCTGTCTGCGGTCCGGCGAGCTTCACCAGTTCGGCCAGCGCAAAGCCGGACCAGGGCACGGCCATCGACCACGTCTCGACGCAACGGTGCCGGTAGAGCCGCTCCTCCAACGGCATTTTCGCCAACAGGTCGTCGATGCCGATCGTCTGCGGATTGTCGATCATGCCCTCCAGCACAACGGACCAGGGCCGGATCTCCAGCGCCTGAGCCGCAGGAAAGATCTGCTTGTGCGAGCCGAACTCATAGAAATTGTTGTAGCGGGAGGCGATGTCCTCGTCGGTGAGGTCGCGGTCGAGTTCGAAGGCCTCGTTGCGCTTGACCGGATAGAGCCCGGCGCTCGGATCGCTTTCGGCAAAGGCAGGTCGCAGTCCGAGGCCGGAGCCGAGCAGTGCACCGCCGCCCGCCATGCCTGCCAGGATGTGGCGGCGGTTCAAAAACACATGTTCAGGCGTCGCCGCGCGCTCCGGCAGGTCCCAACTGCGCCTTTTCAAGATGTTCATCGTCTGTCTCCTGTTTGCCAGCAGGAAACCGGATACGGCCTTCAATGGCAAATAACGCCCTGGTGACCGCGACGGACAAAGAAGTGATTCGCCCACCCTTCTTCACACCGGTGGCGAATTGCCGCCGGTCATCCTTGCCCGAACTCTGACGGCGCTGTTGATCTCTATATATGAAACATATACACATCGTATAAAGATAAAACGAGGCAGTACCCATGGGCATAGTCAAGATCGACGATGAATTGCACGAGCAGATCCGCCGGGCCAGCACCGTCATGTGCCGGTCCATCAACGCACAGGCTGAATTCTGGATGAAAGCCGGCATGCTGGCGGAAGCCAATCCGACCCTGAGCTTCAATGACATTGTCAGGATGCAATTGGAATCGGCGCAAGTGCAGCTTCCTTCAGAGGCGGCCTGAGATGGTCAAGTCACCGGACGAACTGGAGCTCTTGCGAACTTCAGGAAGATTGCTGGCATCCGTCTTCGAAATGCTGGACGGAAAGGATCTTTCCGGCATGTCGACGCTTCAGATCAACGAACTGGTCGACAGGTATATCACCGTCGATCTTGCCGCGCGCCCCGCGAGCAGAGGGCAATACGGCTTCGAATACGTTCTCAACTGCTCGATCAATCATGTTGTCTGCCACGGGATTCCCGATCCGGACGAAATCGTCCGCGATGGCGACATCATCAACCTGGACATCACGCTCGAAAAGAATGGCTACATTGCCGATTCCAGCAAGACCTATGTGATCGGAAATGCTTCGGCGGCAGCACGCCGGCTCGTGCGAACCGCCGAGGCCGCCATGTGGAAGGGCATTTGCGAGGTCCGGCCCGGCGCCCGTCTCGGCGATATCGGGCATGCAATCGAACGGCATGCCAAGAAGAACGGCTATTCGGTCGTCAGGGAATATTGCGGGCACGGCATCGGCCGAGAGATGCATGAGGAACCGAGCGTGCTGAATTTCGGCCGCCCCGGCACCGGCCTGACGTTGCGCGAGGGCATGGTCTTTACCATCGAGCCGATGATCAACCAGGGCAGCCGCAGGGTGTTGACGGATCATGACGGATGGAAGGTCGTCACCAGGGACGGCAAACTCTCCGCCCAGTTCGAGCACACGGTCGCCGTGACCGGCAAGGGCGTGGAGGTACTGACGCTGCGCCGCGGCGAAAGACCTGTTGCCGCAAACCGAGCCTGACGCGAATTGCGGGAATTGGGGCGCAAGGCGCATGCGCCTGGTCGCCTGCGGGGACACCACGGGAGGAGACGAGGTCTCCTCCCGTTCGAATGGATGCGTTGTTCACGCCGCCTGCTTGCCGGACCTCTGCAATGCCAGATCAGCCGCCTTTCCGGACAGTTCGGCCATGTGGTCAAACGTGGACGTGTAGCTGGCGACACCTGCCGTCGCCGAACGCAGCTCGATGATGAGGTCGCCGATTTCCGCTTCCGGCATCAGCGCCTGCACTTCGTCCCAGCCGGTCCAGTCCGGGCGGGCGTCAAAGCCGAGCAACTGCCCCCGACGCGTGGAGACGATGGCGTTGACCTTGGCGGTGGCATCGCTGGGGCAGGCGATTACCACCTTGTGGATCGGCTCCAGCAGCACCGGCTTGCACTCGGGCAGCCCCTCGCGGATCGCCAGGATACCCGCCATCTTGAAGGCCTGGTCGGAACTGTCGACGGAGTGATAGGACCCGTCGGTCAGGCAGACGGCGACATCCACCACCGGGAAGCCGAGCGGCCCCTGCCGGAGTGCGTCGAGGACACCGTCGCGAACCGATGGAATGTATTGCTTGGGCACCACGCCGCCGGTGATCGTGTCGGAGAACTGAACGCCCTCCCCGCGCGGCAGCGGCTTGATCTCGATCACGACGTCGCCGAATTGGCCGTGGCCGCCGGACTGCTTCTTGTGGCGCCCGCGAAGCTTGGTGCTGCCTCGGATGGTCTCCGCATAGGGCACATGCGGCGTCTGAGCCGCGATATCGAGGCCGTATTTGCCTGCAAGCCGCTCCTGCGCGACCCTCAGATGCATTTCGCCCTGCCCCGCCAGCAGCGTTTCCGCCGTGATCTGGTTCTGGCTGACGACCAGGCCGCGATCTTCCTCCACCAGCTTGGCCAATGCAGCCGACAGGCGCACCTCGTCCTTGCGCTGGGTGGCGGCAATTGCCGTAGCCAGCACGGGACTGCGCACCTCCAGCTGCCGAGCGCTCGCGATCTCGCCGCTGTCGAAGGAAAGCAGATCGCCCGTCTGCACCTCGTCCAGCCGCCCGAGCCCCACGAGTTCCCCCTTGCCGGCGGTTGCGATCTTGGTGGCCTGCTGGCCGAAGACCGAGAAGAGGCCCGAAACCTTGATTTCCGTCTCGCCGTTCAGGAACAGGCTGTCGCCATCGGAAACGACGCCTTCCAGGACACGGGAGATGGACAGCTTGCCGCCATGCTGGGTATGCAGCGTCTTCACCACCTGCAGTGCCGGACGGACGCCATTGCCGAGCAGCCGCTTCGACAGCAGGTCGACACCCGGCACCTCGTGGCGCAGCGCTTTCAGGAGCCGGCTGACGCCGTTGCCGTGTTCTGCCGAACCGAAGAAGACCGGACAGATGAGACCGTCCTGCATCTCGTTGACGAGATCGGCGAAGACCCTGTCCCGATCGGGTGCGATATCCTCCAGGAGCGCTTCCATCAGGTCGTCGTCATGGTCCGCCAGATGCTCCAGCATGGAGAAGCGGGCCTCGTGCTCTCGCGCCCGGTCCTCGTCGGACATGTCGATCCGTGTGCTCTCTTCCTTCTCGTGATAGACATGCGCCCGCTCGAGCGCGAGATCTATGAAGCCGGTTGCCTGTCCGTCCTCCCAGATCGGGATCTGCCGCAGCACAAGGGGCACCGAAGACGCCGGCTGCAAGAGACCAAGCACATCACGCACGCGCCGGCTGCTCTTGTCGATCTTGTTCAAAAACAAAACCCGCGGGATGGCGCGGGCTTCAAGGGCTTTCAGAATGAGCTGCAGGGCTGGCACCTTGCGCTCGTCGTCCTCGGCCACAACGACGGCGAGGTCGGCCCCGCTCAGCGCCCCGTCCATTTCGCTCAGGAATTCAACCGACCCCGGGCAATCGACAAAGATGAACCTGTCTCCCAGATAGTCCGCATCCGCAATGTTCAGTTCCACGCTCATGCCATGTGCACGCGCTTCCGGCGAGGCATCGCCTACCGTGTTGCCGTCGGCAACGGTTCCCTGACGGGCCACCTTGTCCGTTCGAGCCAGCAGCGCCTCCAATAGGCTTGTTTTGCCGCTGCCGAACGGACCGACTAGGGCGATGCAGCGCGGCGCACTGCCCGCAGCAGATCCTTTTCCGTTAGAAGTGTTAGCCATGTTGAGCCTCCCGTGTGTTCGAGGATATCCCCGCAACAACGCGGCCCGGCCGGCGTGGTGGGACGCGGCCTGCCGCGTCACGCCCGGATGGGATCGAAGGCCAGTTACCTGGAACACCAATGGCCCAGGCCCCGAAAGTGCGGTCCTTCGACCAGGGGCGAAGGGGCATCGTCGCGCCGATAAAGGCGGCAACGCAAGGGAATCTTACGCGGCAGCGCAGCAATTCGCTGCTTGATAAGCCTGCCTGCACCAGGCTTTGGCCCTGACTTCAGGTCCTTGGAGCCGCATCGGGACTTCTTGCCGGCTCAGCGCGAAGTCATTGCGAACTCGGCGGGGTCATGGAAATCTGACCTTTCGATCCTATTTCTTCTGAAAGGACCCGGCCGCACCGGGAGGACAGGAGTTTCCGTGACCCGTAGTCGTATAACCGGCGTAGCAATCCTTTCGCTGCTGCTCGCAAGCCCGGCACTGGCGCAGAACAACCAGCTTCGCGGCGTACCGCAAACAGGTGTCCCGCGCCTGCCGTCCGCCCAGCAGCAGCTCAATCAGAACCTAAACCGGCAGCAGACAGGCTTTTCGGCGCGTCAGTTGAACGACAGCGCCGCGCGGCTCAACCGGACGCAGCAGATGAACCGTCAGAACACGCGGCCCGATACGACTTCACCACCCTGTCCGGGTGCCAATGAGGCCTGCAAGAACCCGGACTAAGGCCGAAGCAACCGCACAGACCTGCCCTAGTTGATAAGTTCGAGGGTCAGCTTGCTGACACCGAGCGTCAGGTTGGTTCCGGTCTGGCTTTCAAGGCTGAAAGGGTTCAGCGCGATCGACCGGTCGAAGCCGCCGAGCAGCGCATTGGCCTTGATGCCCGCCCCGACACTTGCCCCTGCCGTCAGACCGGCATAGGTGCCGGCCAGGAGACCAGGCTTGCGGTTGGCCGACGGTGCAAGCACGCCCCAGACCAGCGTCGCCTGTTTGGTGCTGCCGATATCGAGGCCATAGTCGCGGACGGTCCCTTTGTAATGCTCCACCGCGCCACCATCGAGCGGCGAGAAACTGCAGCCGAGAGTCGCCGAAGACCCGACAATGAAGCTGTGCTCGCCTTCCACCAGACAGCTCAGCTTGCCGATTTCCACCTTCGGACTGTCCTCGGACGCCAGGGCCGCCGACGGGGCGGCCAGCGGTAGGATAAGGACTGCAGCGGCAAGCACAGGCATCAAATAGCGCATGTCATCACTCCCGATCAAATACGCGACGGTGGAGGATAGCACCGCTCGCGTTCTCTGTCGTGATATGGCGTGCCGAGAGGATTAACTCGGGGGAAGCAACGGCCAAACCTTTTGACGTTTCAAATGCCTTCCAGGCAGTCATTCTGGCAGAGCGAAACGAAGATCCGGACCGTGGACCGAAAGACCCAGCAAGAGTGTCGCGCAATTTCAGAGGCTTGTGTTGTCGCTGCCCCGGCTCGCGCTGCGCTTGGCCCGGAGGACCGCGGCGAGGTTGCCTCGACAAGAAAGGGCGGCTCGCGCCGCCCCTTCGATCGACTTCCGGCAAACCGGTCTTATTTCAGATTGCCGCAGAAGCGCTGGATGCGGGTGCAGGCTTCTTCCAGGGCTTCGGTCGAGGTCGCGTAGGAAATGCGGAAGTTCGGGCCGAGGCCGAACGCAGACCCGTGAACGACAGCCACGCCTTCCGATTCCAGAAGTTCGGAGACGAAGTCCTCGTCGGTCTCGATCACCTTGCCGGACGGTGCGGTCTTGCCAATGGTCCCGGCGCAGGACGGGAACACGTAGAAGGCCCCTTCCGGCACCGGGCAGGTGATGCCCTTGGCCTGGTTCAGCATGGAGACGACGAGGTCGCGGCGGGCCTTGAAGACCTCGTTGTTCTTCGGAATGAAGTCTTGCGTGCCGTTCAGGGCCTCGACCGCCGCCCACTGGGCGATGGAGGACGGGTTGGAGGTCGACTGGGACTGAACCTTGGCCATGGCCTTGATCAGTTCCGCCGGGCCACCGGCATAGCCGATGCGCCAACCGGTCATGGAATAAGCCTTGGAAACGCCGTTGACCGTCAGCGTGCGCGTCAGAAGCGCCGGCTCGACCTGGGCAGGGGTGGTGAACTTGAAGTCGTCATAGACGAGATGTTCGTACATGTCGTCGGTCATCACCCAGACATGCGGATGCTTCATCAGGACATCGCACAGCGCCTTGAGTTCGGCTTCCGTATAGGCGGCGCCGGAGGGGTTGGACGGCGAGTTGAAGATCAGCCACTTGGTGCGCGAGGTGATGGCCGCATCAAGGGCTTCCGGCGTGATCTTGAAGGTCGACTTGTCCGCTTCCACGATCACCGGCTCTCCCCCGGCCAGCAGCACCATGTCCGGATAGCTGACCCAGTAGGGCGTCGGAATGATGACTTCATCAGCCGGATTGATCGTGGCGATCAGGGCATTGTAGAGCACCTGCTTGCCGCCGGTGCCGACCGTGATCTGATTGACATCGTAGGTGAGGCCGTTTTCCCGCTTGAACTTCTCGACGATCGCCGCCTTCAGCTCCGGAATGCCGTCCACCGCGGTGTATTTGGTCTTGCCGTCGTTGATGGCCTGGATTGCGGCCGCCTTGATGTT
>ENA-ORCZ01000449-ORCZ01000449.1-marine-metagenome-genome-assembly--contig:-NODE-449-length-18280-cov-4.181728_pt1 | contig 18280 bp, 18 predicted proteins | sample MGYA00237785_ERZ508519 | MGnify/ENA primary metagenome ERZ508519 (study PRJEB26189, sample SAMN06268790) | marine metagenome | isolation source: Bioluminescent Bay, La Paraguera, Puerto Rico | place...
GGAGACGGCTTCAAAGCCCCCCTGGAGCGGATCCTGGTTGAAGTCCAGACCGGCCGTGCCGAACGGCAGGTCCAGGTCGCTGACGACGACTTCGCTCTGGAAGCTGCGGGCCAGCGCCCACGCGCCGTTATGGGCAATCGTCGACGCACCGCAGCCCCCCTTGACGCCGAAGAAGGCGATGGTCCGCCCGAGCGGTTCGGCTTCCGGATTGGCATAAAGGTTGCTGACGGAGCCGATCAGCTGGAAAACGCTGACCGGCGTGATCAGATACTCGCTGACGCCGCGGGCAATCAGTTCCCGATAGAGCGTTACGTCGTTGACGTCGCCGATGACGATGACCTTGGTGCCGGCATCGCAGTATTCGGCAAGGTGATCGAGGCTGGTCAACAGGTCATCGCGCTGGCCGGAGGTCTCGACAATGATCAGGTTGGGTGTCGGCGCCTGCGCGAAGGTTTCGATGGCCGCCGGAATCCCGCCCATGTCGACCTTGAGATGGGCCTTGGCCATCCGCCTGTCTTCCATCGCCGCTTCCGCGATCCTGATGGTTGCATCGGTCAGGCAGAAGGCGTGCACGGTTATGCGTGGAACCGACCTGATGTTGATCCCTTCGTCACTGCCGGCATAGCGATGCTCCACAGGTTCCGAAATGGGTTCCATGTAGCCTGACATGTCTTTCAGTTCTGAATTGGCACTCATGCTCTCACCTAGTCCTCAGATACCTCTGACCCGACCCCTTCCGTGAACTTGCCCGCGGTTATCTCACCCTTGCGGTAGTTCTCGAACACCGTTGCCCGGCGGTTCTGATCCGCCGGCGTGGAAGCACGCGGGGTCAGCAGGTCGGACGGATTTTCGACCATGACGGCGAGATTCGCCTGGGATGCGCAGCCGAAGTTCTCGTAGTTGACATTTCGGTTGAAGCCACCGCCGATATTCTGTGGCCAGGCCCCACACTCGCCCGCGGTTGCCTGCATGCGGGCAAAGGACAGCCGGATCGGCGCATCGGCGCCGGGATCCTGGACAGCATAGGTCCGGGTGCTGATATGAGAGCGCGTCAGGCCACCGCGATGCAGCGCCGCGCGGATTTCCGGCGTCACGGAATGCACCGCTGCCTCGTTGGCGCCGCCCGACGGCACCAGAATTTCCACCGATCCGTCACCGCGGCGCTGGCTGTCGAGCGCAAAGGCCGTGATCGTACCCTCGACCGGGCCATGGAGACGGCGCGTATTGCGGCCGATCGGCAGGTCGAGCGTTTCCGGTTCCTCCGTCACCACGATCGGGTGCTGGAGGCGGTAGTCGTTCGCGGCAAGCATTTGGCCTGTCTGCTGTCCCTGGTTCTGGCAGCCCAGAACCGCCAGACAGCCCATCAGCGCGAGGGCGGACCTGGAGACCGCTGCCAACCGGACTTTTCCAATGCTATTCATCCGTCCGTCCTCACTTGTAGATGAACCCGACCTGGCCGTGATACGTGCCCTCGGCCACGGTTCCCGCGGGGTTGTAGATCTTGTTGAGCCGGTTCAGGAAAACGGTCTCCGCGTCGGAAGCCGGCATCAGGTTCTTGTCCGGACGCTGCAGTTTGCTGACAGCTACCGGCTGGACCACATAGGGCGTCACGAAGACAACCAGTTCCGACTGCTGGCGCAGGAAGTCGCGGCTCTTGAAGAGGGCGCCGAGGACCGGAAGCTGCATGAGGCCCGGCACGCCTTCGACGGCCTGCTGGTAGGATTCCTTGAGCAGCCCCGCCATGACCAGCGTACCGCCGGAAGGCAGTTCGATGGTCGATTCGGCGCGGCGCACCTTGAGAGCCGAAATGGTGATGTTCGTGAAGGACACCGAGCCTTCGTTGGTCAGCTCGCTGACCTCGGTCTTGACGCGCAGGCTGATGCGTCCGCCGGACAGCACCACCGGAGTGAAGTCGAGACCGACACCGTATTTCTTGAATTCAACGCTGACCTCACCGTCATCCTGGGAGACGGGAATGGGAAACTCGCCACCGGCCAGGAAGCTGGCATTTTCACCGGAGATCGCAGTCAGCGTCGGTTCGGCAAGCGTCCGGATGACGCCGTCGCGCTGCAAGGCATCGATCTGCGCGGTGATCGAGGTTGCGCCGCTGGCGAACTGGGTGCCGGCAACGGCCTGGTTGACGATGTTCGGGTTCACGTTGAAATTCGGCAGGCTCTGCAGGAAGGGCGTGAAGTTGCCGACGCCGATGGTGCCGGTGAACTGAACGCCGAGCTGCTTGATGATCGACCGCTCGACTTCGGCGACGGTCACCTTCAGGTGCACCTGGTCCTTGCCTTCGACGGAGATCAGGTTGACGATCTCCGTGGGGCTTTCCGCTCCCTGGAATTTCGCGGCAATGTCGGCTGCCTGCTGCGCCTCGATGGTGCTTTTGGCCGTTCCGCTCAGAATGACGTTGCCATTGACCGATTCGGCCGAAATGTCCGACCCCGGGATCAGCTTTCGGATGATGCGGGTGATGTCGGACGTGTCCTTTTCGACCCGGACATCGAAGCTTGCCAATTCGCGGCCGCTGCGGCTGAAAAGAACCAGCCGCGACTGGCCGGCCGTGTTGCCGATTACGAAGATCCGCCGCGGAGTTCTGAGGACCGCATCCGCGATTTCCGGGTTGGAGACCAGAACGTCGGCGGCGTCCTCTGCCAGGTTGACCACCACCGATCGACCGACACCGACATTCAGGATGCGTCCGCTTGCCCGCTCGCCGGCGGCGATATGCACCTGGCTCGGAAAGTTGTCCTCCGCAAGCGCGGCCGGACCGGAAAGGCCGATCACCGCGCCTGCCAAACAGACTGTGACCGCCATCTTCTTGAGGATCTTTCTCATCGCGCCCCTCGCGCTGGACATATTTTTTTCAACCGGCTTCATTGCGCACCTGCCTGGCTGGTAACGCCGTATTTCACATAGCTCACGCCACGGCGCCTGCTGTTGTCATCCGTCGCGTCGTCGGCGGAATCCTGCGCGCTGCGCAGCGCTAGCGAAATCGTGCCGATCTGCTGGGACTGGGCGACGATCTCGGATTGCGGCAGCGTCAGCTCCAGGGTTGCCGTGCGTCTCGGCGACAGGTTCTTCTGGTCCTGTTCGCCGGCGGTGGTCTCGTCGATCGCGAGCACCCGGATATTTTCCAGGATGGTTTCACTCAAGGCGCCGGAGTCGGATTTACGGGTCAGAATGAGATCGACCTTGTCGCCCGGCAGAATGAACCCGCCCGCGGATGTTTCCGCTTCCACACTTACGGCAATCGCCCGCTTGCCCTTGGGCAGGATGGCGGCCATGAAGCCCTTGTCCGTGTTGATCAGCCGTTCGGGACGGATCGGCTCGCCGGCAAAGATCGGAGCGCGGGCGATTCGCCCGGCATATTCCTCTTCAGCCGTCGGACTGTCGTTGCGGGTCACCGATCCGAACGGGATCGAGTCCGCCGGCCAATTGGCCCAGGTCAGGTCCGCCTGTGAAAGCTTGCCGCCAAGGTTGATGTCATTCTTGGCGACGAGAACCTGGGTTTTCTGCTCAGCTACGGGCTCCTGGACCACTTGCGGTTCAGGAGAGCCGCCCGACAGCATCACCATTCTGAAAGCGATGATGCCGGCGGCTACTGCGATTGCCAGTACGAAGATTCGAGCGAATTTCATGACCAAAACCCAATATTCCTAGGGGCGCATACGCCGTGTGTTCCTTAGGATGAGGGGTAATTAGTCAAAACATGGTTAACCAGGAGTAGATGTTTTAGGTTAATATCGGTTAACTTTACTGAACACTTTCCTAAATTGCGTGCATTTTGAGAAATGATCGACAAAGAGCAGGGATAACAATGATGGGATTGCGCGTGGCTAATCAGCGAATTCCGGAGTGACCCTGGGGAATCAGCAAGAGGCTAAAAGCTCTGCCCGATCAGCCTGAACCATTCTGTCGAGGGATAGACCTGCAGGGCCGCCGCCCCGATGGCAATGCCATAGGGAATACCGCTGTTGCGGTCGTACAGCCGCTCGAACCAATCCTGCCGGATCAAAATTGCGGGAACGGCTATCATCTGCCGCAACATGAGAAGTGCCAGCGTGAGAGCGGCTCCATAAAGCGAAACAAAAACCATAAACTCGGTCAGCACCGGCGTAAATCCGATCCACAGGGAGATCGCGCTGGCAAACTTCACGTCGCCGCCGCCCATCCAGCCGAAGGCAAAGAAGGCAAAACCGACGACGAAGACCGGAAGGAATCCGAGAAGATGCGTGCCCCACGCGGACAGGGGCATGCCGGTACTCACCGCGATCACGGCAAATCCTGCAATCAGCAGAACGGAAACCCGGTTCTGGATCGTCATCGTCAGAAGGTCCGAAGCCGCGCCGAAGGCAACGAGCATTGGGAAGAACACCAGGAGTGCAGCCTCAATCATCGGACATCCCTTCTCGGCCGGACCGGTCGGAGATCCAACCGGGAGCAGCATCCGCCCTCCACCGGCATCTGACCGATTCCATTATTTTCGAGCACCCCGCGGACAATTGCCCGAGCGCGGCATGCTTTCGTCCGCAAAGTTAGCCGCACATGAGTTAACATTTCGCGGACGGATAGGTGCAAACAACAAAAAACAGGCAGCAAGCTGCCCGTTTTCTGAAAGCCTTGGAACGTTCTGTTCCAGCTTTTGCGGAGTATCAGCTTCCGGCTGCAGTCTGCAGCGTGGCCTGAATACGGCTGAAGACGGAGTTCAGCGAAGTACCGGTCGAGCCGAGGATGGTGAGAATCACGATGGAGAGAAGACCGGCGATCAGGCCGTATTCGATTGCAGTTGCGCCAGATTCGTCTTTAACGAAACGGTTGATAAGAGATTTCATGTGTTTTGCTCCAAGTACCACTGAGTTGACAGCTTCAAAGTCCGCCGGATCTTTTTTTGTCCGTTCGAACATGAAGTCACCCTAGGGCAGAGAGCTTTCCAAGCAGTTAAATTCACTAGCTCTGGACAAGAAATTGCTGGCATTTATGACTATAGTTAACAATATGTATAGATAACAAAGTGCTAATTCTTTCGAATAACTTTGATATAAAACTGGATTTATAAGCATCTTTAGGGACACCGCCCTTTTTCGACAGTTGTTTTTCGGCATGAATGCTGTGTTATCGTTCAGAATTCATTAAGCCGCGCTGCACCAGTTTCATATTTTCTTATAAATAGACATTGCGCACGGCGGGTCGCGGCATAGCCCTTGAAGTCTAGTGGCACTCGAATACACGAACATCCGGCTGCTCCCGAAACAGAAGCAAGCAGTTACGCTTCAGATTTCTTGCGTCCGGCCGTTAGCAGATCGTTCACCACGTTTGCTGCATACTGTCGCAAGAACAGATATATATGGAGTACCCATAGGCATGTTCACTAACATACTGAAATGGTCAGGCTTGCTTTTGCTGGCGCTTCAGGCCGGCACCGCAGCGGCGCAGGAAGGCCCGGTGCTGGTCACGGTTGACCGCGCCAAGGTCTTTCGGATCGACGACGGCGCTTCGGCCGTCATCGTCGGCAATCCCTTCATTGCGGATGTGGCCATGTTCGACCAGAACACCGTCGTCATTACCGGCAAAAGCTACGGCACCACCAACCTGGTGATCCTCGATGCAAACAACAAGCCGATCGTAGACGAGGTGATCACGGTTCGGGCGTCGGACGACGATGTTGTCTCCGTTTACCGGAGGGCAAGCCGGATGACCATGTCCTGTAGCCCCACATGCGAACCGACACTGAGGCTGGGCGACGCCGATCCCGCTTTCAAGGAGATCGCCGAGCAGGCGACGGCCCGCAACACCCTCTCACTCGAGGCAGCCGGCGGCAAACCTTAGGCCTTGTACTTTGTAGGGAGCCAACGAAGTATGATCCGGAAACTGCGTAGTCTCTGGTCCTTGAAGGGCAGGAACGGCCAGACCCTGGCCGGCGACCGCAGCGGCGTCACTGCCGTCGAATTCGCTCTGGTGGCGGTTCCCTTCTTCACGCTCACCTTCGGCATTGTCGAAGTCGGCCTCGTTCATTTGGCAAATCGAATGCTGGACAATGCCGTGATCAGTTCCGCCCGGCTCATCCGAACCGGCCAGGCACACGGCAATCTTGATCAGGAGCAGTTCAAGCAGAGCGTCTGCGACTACATGCCGTCCTTCATGTGCAACACGAAGAAGATCTATGTCGACGTCCAGTCCGTGCCGGACTTTGCGAGCGCCGGGTCCACATCGGTGCTCTACGACGAGGACGGCAATCTGAAGGACGAGACGAGTTACGACATCGGCGGGGCCAGCGAAATCGTCGTCGTCAACGTCATCTACAAATGGCCGATGATGACATCGATCTTCAAGTTCGACCCTGGCGATCATGGCGGTGAGCGCCACCTGACCTCGACAATGGTGTTTCGCAATGAACCCTGGGATTAAGACTTTGCGAGCGAACCGATCACTCCATCGCTTTCTCCGGCGATTTCTGCAGGACACGAAGGCCATCGCGGCGACCGAGTTTGCGATGATCCTGCCCTTCATGCTCGTCATCCTGATCGGCATGGCGGAGGTGACGGGCACCATGAACCATGACAGGAAAATCAGCCGGATTGCCAGCGCGATCACGGATCTGGTCGCCCAGGCACAGACGGTCTCCACATCGGAGCTCTCGGCCGTCATGGATCTGGGTGAAAAAATCCTGGCACCCTATTCCACGGATGATCTGGTGACGATCGTTGCCAGCGTCTCTTTCGACGAGGACGGCAAGGCGAGTGTCGACTGGAGCTACGATTCCAACGGCAACAAACCGTGGGGCAAGGGCAAAGTGCCGCCGATCCCGCTTCCGGACGAGGTTGCCAAGCCCAACAGCTCGATTGTGGTTGGAAATGTGAGCCTGGACTACAAGCCGCCGTTTTCGGGCGTCTTCACGGAATTCTTCAGCCGGGACAGCGAGATCGAACTGACGGACACCTATTACCTGCGTCCGCGGCTGACCAACACCGTCACCTGCACGGGCTGTTGAATCGCCTATAATAAACGCCGGTCGTGCGACGGATTGCTGACGGAAGGGCGCCCCACCTTGCGGCGCCCGCAATCGCACACCTTCGGCCCTGCGGGTCCTTCGAAAATCACAGGAACGGTTCGTTTTCCAGCTTCTCGCGACGCAGAGGAAAACAACAACAGGGTTTCATCCCGTGTCGTCAGCGGGCTTGACCTCATATGAAGCCCGCTTCGCTCACACCTCCTGGCTCCCTCCGTCTCGTCTCCATTTGCGGGAACAAACCCTAAGCCTTCCTCCTTATTTCCAATGTCGTATTAAATGGGTAGTCTCCGGCCTTATGCTGCGCCGCAAAATTCTATCACCAACGGACGACCCGACTGATGGCGACCAACAAGACCTATGACCAGATCCAAGTAGGCGACAGCGCTGAAATCGTGCGGGAGTGTTCGTCCAACGACCTGCTGGTCTTTGCCCATGCCTCAGGCAACCACAATCCCATTCACTTGCCCGACACGGACTGGACTGGTGACGGGGAGATCGACAAGCCTGTCGCTCCGGCCATGTGGGTCGGTTGCCTCGTCTCTGCGGTGCTCGGCAACATCCTTCCCGGTCCCGGTACGATCTACAGGTCCCAGTCCTTCCGTTTCCTGACCGGCGCCGCCGTCGGCGACAAGCTGCATGTACGCGTTACCGCGACCGAGAAGAAAGCGGACAATGGCATAACCTTCGACATGTCCGTCACGCGCGGCGACGGCACCCGGCTGGTGGAGGGAATCGCGGAGGTAACCGCACCGACGCAGACGATCGAATTCGACTCCAGCAACATTCCGGCCCTCCTGGTGCAAAGGCACCGGCATTTCAACGGCATGATCCAGCGGGCCAAGACCCTGCCCTCCCTGCCGACCGCCGTGGCGGCACCGGACGATCCGAATTCGCTCGAAGGCGCACTCATGGCCGCGCGCGAAGGTCTGATCGAGCCGATCCTGATCGGAGCCAGAGACCGGATCGAAGCGGCCGCGCGCGAACTTGGCGAAGACATCGGCGCCTTTGAGCTGATCGATATCGAGGACGAGATGGAAGCCGCTGGCCGGGCCGTCGCACTGGTGCATGAAGGCCGGGCAAAGGCGGTCATGAAGGGCCATCTTCACACCGATCATCTTCTCCACCACGTGGTCAAGCGCGACGGCGGCCTCAGGACCAAGCGCCGCATCAGCCACGTCTTCGTGATGGATATCCCGGGCCGCAAGACGCCGGTTCTGATCTCGGATGCAGCGATCAATATCTCGCCGGATCTCATGGCCAAGGTCGACATCACCCAGAACGCGATCGATGCCGCCCTGGCGCTCGGCCTGGAAACGCCGCGGGTGGGGGTCCTGTCCGCCATCGAGACCGTGAACCCGGCGATCCCCTCCAGCCTTGACGCCGCGGTGCTTTCCAAGATGGCCGAGCGCGGCCAGATCACGGGCGCAGTCGTCGACGGGCCGCTCGCCATGGACAACGCCATCGACGTCCAGGCGGCGCGCACCAAGGGCATCACCTCATTGGTGGCCGGTCATGCAGAGGTGCTGATCGTACCCAACCTGGAATCGGGCAACATGCTGGCGAAGGAACTGACCTTCATCGCCCATGCGGAGGCAGCCGGCCTTGTCATCGGTGCCAAGGTGCCGGTGGTGCTGACGAGCCGGGCCGATGACGGCCGAGCCCGCCTTGCCTCCTGCGCCCTTGCGCTGCTCTATATGCACTGGCAAACGACAGGCTCGCCGGCCGGTCTGCTGGACCGGGAGGAGGACTGAACGTGAGCCCGGTCATACTTGTTCTGAATTCCGGCTCTTCGTCGATCAAGTTCACCCTCTATTCCGGTATCAGTGCGCAGTTGAAGGGGCAGATCTCGGGCCTGGGGGCCGAACCGCACATTGCGCTTTCCTCGAAAGTTTCCGGCAAGCGGATCGACCGGCTGCTGACGGTCGAGGAAGGCCAGTGTCATGAGTCCGCACTGGCCGCGCTGCTGCCGGTGCTGGAAGAAGAGCTGGGGGGCCGCCACGTCGATGCTGTCGGCCACCGGGTCGTGCATGGCGGGGTGGCCCATGCGGCACCCGTCAGGATCACCGAGGAGGTGATACAAGACCTGAAAGCGCTGGAGCCGCTCGCCCCGCTTCACCAGCCGCATAACCTGGCCGGTATCGTTGCCGCGCGCAGCGCTTTTCCGGAGGCCCTGCAGATCGCCTGTTTCGATACGGCCTTCCACCGCAGCCATCCCTGGGTGAACGATACATTCGCCTTGCCGCGCCCGCTCTACGACGAGGGTGTGCGCCGCTACGGATTTCACGGCCTTTCCTACGAATATATCTGCGCATACCTGAAACGGACCCTGCCCGACGCCTTTTCCGGCCGGCTGGTCGTCGCTCATCTCGGCAACGGCGCCTCCATGTGCGCGATCCGCGATGGCCAGAGCATCGGCTCGACCATGGGTTTCACCGCCCTCGACGGCCTGCCCATGGGCACACGCTGCGGCCAGCTCGACCCGGGCGTCGTTCTGTATCTGCTGACGACCAAGGGCATGAGCGCGGACGACGTCTCGGACCTTCTCTACAAATCCTCCGGGCTCAAGGGTCTCTCCGGCATCAGCCAGGACATGCGCACCTTGAGCGAGAGCGACGATCCGCGCGCGGCGGAGGCCATCGATTATTTCGTCTTCCGCATCCGCCGGGAACTCGGCGCGATGGCGGCGGTGCTGGGCGGGCTCGATACGGTGGTCTTTACCGGCGGCATCGGCGAGAATGCGGTTTCCATACGGCAGAAGGTCTGTGCGGATCAGGGCTGGCTCGGCCTTGCAATCGATGCGGAGCGGAACCAGGCAGGGACCGAAGAGATCTCGGCCGACGAATCAAAAGTCCGGGTCCTGGTCATTGCCACGGACGAGGAAGAAATGATCCGCCGCCACAGCGAAGCGTTGCTGTCCACCGTCCGGACGAGCTTTTCCTGACGCGGCACCGGAGCGTCATTGCCGCGCAGGCTCAAGCAGCGCGGCGAATTCGTCTTCATAGGTACGCAAGACCGGCCGGAAATCCGCATGGACGACCGGCTCGAAACCGCCCGGCAGGTCGGGTTCGATCGCAAGATAGGCCGCCGGCGCCTCACGCCGCAGATCCATCAGACCGGCGCGGATCCGCCGTTTCAGTTCGTCGGGCAGAGCCTTGCTCAAACTGTGCGCCGAATAGGGTATGGGTGGTGAACGCCAGACGATTTCGAGGCCATCGAAGCCCCTGCCGCCGGAGACGTAGTAGTCGTTTAGCGTACCGGCGGTGTAGCCGTTCTTGACCTCTCCCGCGAGCGTCGACCAGCCAAGTGTCGCCTGCACCCTGCCGTCGAGAACCGCCCGCACGCCCTCGACCGGATCCCGGACCTCCACCAGCGAGCTGAAATGACTGCGCGCATCAATACCGTCCGCGGCAAGATTGGCCAGCGGAACCCTGTAGCCGGCGACCGCATGGCTGTCTCCGACGGCAAGACGCGTGCCCTTGAGATCGTCAAGCGTGGTTTTCTCCACGCCGCGGCGGGCGATAAGCACCGCATAGAAACGTGCCGGAAAGTCGTCCGGCGCTGCCGTGACCAGCGGCTCCACACAGGCACAGAGCTGATGAGCCGCCGCGTAGGCCGATGGCGACAGACGTGCATAGTCGATGCGGCCGGCAGCAATCGCCTCGACGGCGTCAGCCATCGTTTCCATCAGGAACAGGTCCACAGGCAGGTCGGCGATCTCTTCGAGGGCCAGCCGGAAAGTCTCCACCCGGTCACGGGCACCCGCATCTCCGGCAACGACGACGCCGAGGCGCAGCCTGTCCGGCAGCACTTCTCCGTTCTGCGCCTGGGCCGCACTTGCCTGCAGCGTCATGGACGCCGCCAGCAGGAACAGGCCCAGAAAAAGCGATGAGATGCTGCGAATCACGCCTGGGAAAAATGCCATATTGCGGACATAACCTTCTGATGAAACTTGTGAAATCTCGTATTGATCCGTCACTGAATACAATTGAAAATCCGGACCGGGCCCAATGAGCAATTCTATCACGACCGTCGTCTTCGATATAGGAAATGTCCTGATCGAATGGAATCCTGAATACCTCTATGTACGACTTATTCCCGATACCGAGGAACGTCGCCGGTTCCTTGAAACCGTCTGTACCATGGACTGGAACCTGGAGCAGGATCTCGGTCGGCCATGGGCAGAGGCCGTCGCCGTTCTGACACGTCAGCATCCGGACAAGGCGGAGCTCATCAGGGCCTATTCGGACTGCTGGCACGAAATGGTTCCGGGCGAGATTTCGGGAACGCCAGCTCTGCTTGCCGCCCTCGTAGCCCAGGGAACGCCGCTTTATGCCATCACCAATTTCTCGGAAGAAAAGTTTGCAGAAGCGCAGGAACGGTTTGCGTTTCTCAAATCGAGCTTCCGGGACATCGTCGTTTCCGGCGCCGAACGGCTGATCAAGCCGGACCCCCGCATCTATCAGCTGCTGCTTGAACGCAACGGGCTGGATGCCGAGGCCTGCCTCTTCATCGACGACAGCGAAAAGAACATTGAAGCAGCCCGCCAGCTGGGAATGGCGGTGCATCACTTCCGAAATGCGGACGGGTTGCGGGCGGAACTGGAACGGTTGGGCTTGCTGGCGATCAATGCCGAAGCTTGAGCAGGCGGCCTAACCCTCGAACCCTTCCAGGACGTTGACGCAGTTGGTGCCGAGGGCGTCGACGGCATAACCGCCCTCCATCAGGAAGAGCGTCGGCACACCAACCGCCTTCAGCCGCTGGCCGAGACGGGTGAAATCCTCGCTCGTGAAGCGGAAACCCGAGATCGGGTCTTTCTCGTAGCAGTCGAGCCCCAGCGACACGATCATCGCGTCGGGCTTGTAGACCAGCAGCCAGCGGCAGGCTTCCTCCAGTGCCGGGCTGTAGCCCTCCCAGTCGGTGCCGAGCGGCAGCGGCCAGTTGCGGGTGAAGCCAGTGCCGGCGTGCTCGCCCGTCTCGTCGGCAAAGCCCAGGAAATAGGGGTATTCGTTTCTGGGATCCGCATGGATGGAGAGGAAGAGCACGTCCGGACGGTCATAAAACAGCGCCTGGGTGCCGTTGCCGTGATGGTAGTCCACGTCGAGAATGGCAATCCGGTTGAGGCCGTGGTCCCGCAGGTACTGGGCCGCGACTGCGGCATTGTTGAAGAAACAGTATCCGCCGAAGAAGTCGTAGCCGGCATGGTGTCCCGGTGGACGGCAAAGGCCGAAGGCGGACTTTTCACCATCCAGGATCATTTTCGCGGCCGTGAGCGCCGTTTCGGCTGAAGCCCGCGCCGCGCGGTAGGTGTGTTGGCCGAGCGGCGTACCGGCGTCCATGGAATAGCGGCCGAGCAGGCCGTCGATGTGATTCACCTCCACATCCTGTCTGAGGCTGCGGATCGGCCAGACGAAGGGAAAGGCTTCACGCGTCCGGCCCGCCGCGGTCCAACTGTCCCAAAAGCTTTCCAGGAACGAGACATAGTCGGCCCCATGAACCCGGTGGAGCGCGCGGATCGGGAATTCTTCCGGCGCGACGATTTCGCCGACCTGGCGATCCCTGACGGTCTTGAGCACGATTTCGGCGCGGCTCGGGATCTCGACTGCCGGTTTCAGTTCACCATCGGAGATTTCCTGTGCCGGTGCGTGTGCGAGCTGGATGTCCGAAAAAACCGTCTTCACAAAATGCCCCCAAGTCCCATTTGAGCCTCACACGCAAGACCAATGTACCTCAATTCAGGAAAAACGGAATTCCGTAACGTGACTATAAGTCTCTGACGGCCGTAACAAAACCTGCGTGAATCCGTCGTGATGGACACTGTCCGGCCAGCGCTGCGCCTCCAGGCAGAGGCCAGCGTGGGGGCCATAGCGTTTCCCTCCCAGGCCCGGCACGGGAATGGCCATTCGGGGAGCGTCAAACAGCTGCAGGCCGGGCTCGCTCGTCCACACTTCCATGCGTCTCTCGCCGGCGCCGTCTTCCAGTGCTGCGGCAAATTCCACCGCCTCGCGCGGTGCATCGGCAAGGCAGAAATTGTGATCGTACACCACTGCCTCTTCGCCGGGCTTCCGGCGAAGCTTGCGGCCGTCGCGGAAGTCGTAGGGCGTCCAGGCGACCTTTCTGATCTCGCCCGTCGGGATCAGATCCTCGTCGACGGGCAGATAGCTCTCGGCGGCAATTTCCAGCGTGTGGTCGAGTATGCTGTCGCTGCCGTCGAGATTGAAATAGGCGTGCTGGGTCAGGTTGACCGGCGTGGTCCTGTCGGTCGTCGCGGTCATCTTCAGGCGCAGCGCGCCGGTGCCGGTCAGCGTATAGCGCGCCATTGCCTCGACACGGCCGGGATAACCCATCTCGCCGTCCTCGGAGACAAGCTTCAGGAGAACGCTCGCCTTGTCGTCCTGCTCTATTTGCCAGACGCGGTGCGAGAATCCACCCGAGCCGCCATGCAGGTGATGCCGCCCGTTCTCGTTGAGGTCGAGCTGGTAGTCGGTGCCGTCGACGGTCACCCGGCCGCCGGCGATCCGGTTGGCACACCGCCCGGCAATGACGCCGAAATAGGAGGAGTGGTCGAGATAGCTCTGAAGATCCTCAAAGCCAAGTACCACGGTTTGCCCGTCCACCTTCAGATCGCGGATGATCGCTCCGAGCGTCAGGATCGAAGCCTCCAGGGCACCCTTCCTGAGCGTGATTTCCTGCACGGCCGTTCCGTCTGGCAGAACGCCAAATTCCTTGATCATGAAGGTCTCCGGATCAGGGCCCGCCGGGGCCGGGGGCAAAGAAGCGGCGGCACTATCCGCCGCCCGGCGCAACACCGTCAAGCATTTAGAGTGTCTGATTGTAGGCGCCGACTTCCGGGTTTTCCCGCAGGACCCCGTCGACCGCCTCGAACATGGCATGCAGCCGCTCCCTGGAGACCGGGCTTTCAACCACGACGACCAGCTCCGGCTTGTTGGAGGAGGCGCGGACAAGGCCCCAGGTGCCGTCTTCGCTGACCACGCGCACGCCATTGACAGTGATGAGGTCGATGATCGGAGAGCCGGCAATCGGCTCGCCCTTTTCCTTCATGTCCTTGAACTTCGCCACAACCCGGTCGACGACCTCGTACTTGATCTCGTCGGGACATTTAGGCGACATCGTCGGCGAGCCCCAGGTCGTGGGAAGGTCCCTGCGCAGGTCCGCCATGGTCCTGTCGGGGTTTCGGTCGAGCATGTCGAGGACAGCAATTGCCGACACCAGCCCGTCATCATAGCCCCGGCCGATGGGCCGGTTGAAGAAATAGTGGCCGGATTTCTCGAAACCGACGATGGCATCGAGATCCCGGACACGGCGCTTGATATAGGAATGGCCGGTCTTGAAGTAGTCGGTCCTGGCGCCGTTGGCCTTGAGTACCGGATCGGTGTTGAAGAGGCCGGTCGATTTCACGTCGACGACAAACTGGCTGCCCGGATGCAGAGCGGAAATGTCGCGTGCCAGCATGACGCCAACCTTGTCGGCAAAGATCTCCTCGCCTTCATTGTCCACCACGCCGCAGCGGTCGCCGTCGCCGTCGAAGCCGAGACCGACTTCCGCGCCCGTTTCCAGGACCTTGTCCCGGAGCGCATGCAGCATCTTCATGTCTTCCGGGTTCGGATTGTAGCGCGGGAAGGTGTGATCGAGTTCGGCGTCAAGCGGGATCACCTCTGCGCCGAGCGCTTCGAGAATGCGCGGCGCAAAGGCACCCGCCGTGCCGTTGCCGCAGGCGGCGACCACCTTGATCGGGCGTTTCAGCTTCGGCCGGTCGGTCAGGTCCTTGAAGTAGATTTCCGGGAAACCATCGACGAAACGGTAGGTACCGCCGCCCTTGAGGTCGAACGCGGCCTCCAGCACGATCTCCTTCAGGCGACCCATTTCGTCCGGCCCGAAGGTGAGCGGACGGTCGATGCCCATCTTCACCCCGGTCCAGCCATTGTCGTTGTGGGAGGCGGTGATCATAGCCACGGCCGGAACATCAAGGGCGAACTGAGCGAAATAGGCCATGGGCGAAAGAGCGAGACCGATATCGTGCACATTGATGCCGGCCGCCATGAGCCCGTTGACGACAGCCATCTTGATCGTCGAGGAATAGCTGCGGAAGTCGTGGCCGACGACGATGTCCGGTCGCACGCCGCGCTCGTGGATGAGCGTGCCTATGCCCATTCCGAGCGCCTGCATGCCCATCAGGTTGATTTCGGTCTCGAACAGCCAGCGGGCGTCGTATTCCCTGAAGCCGGTGGGCTTCACCATGGGAAGGGACTCGTATTCAAGGGTATTGGGCGTCAAACTCGGGACGGGTTTTGGAAACATCAAGGCCTCTCAATGTGTTGTGGTAAAAAATTGCTGCGGAGACGATCCTGAAAGGATACGCCGGATCACTGCACCAGTACAAGCGTGCTGCCGGTGATGTCGAACCGCTGCAACTGATTGAGAACGGACATGCCGAGCAGAGGTTCCCTGAGGCTCTGGTCCTTCAGGACGATGGCATCCACATTGCGCAGCCTTATTGCTCCGAGGCGCAGATTGTCGATGACCGCCCTCGCCCCGTGGACCGAACCGTTGGCGGTCTGGATCTGATACTTGAAGTCGGCGGGGATCAGAAAAATGCCGATGTCCTCGGCCAGCGACTCCGGCAGGGCCGTCACGGTCGCGCCGGTGTCCACAAGCATATCGACCGACCGGCCGTTGAGGGAGGCATCCGCCACGAAATGCCCCTGCCGGTTGCGGGCAATCCGGTAGGTTCGCCCGCCGGTATCGTCCGAGGCATCGGCCCGGGCGGTGTCGGCCGGCTGCCGGTCGCCCAGGATATTCAGCCCGTTCTCCGCCAGATAGGGAACCAGCGAGCCTATGACCATCAGAACAATGAGGATGACGATGTAGCGCGACATGCCCGATCCGTTGCGACACAGAGGTTCCCGGCAAGAGCCATGCGAGGTTCGAATGACGCACTCGGCAGGGTCGTTCCGGTTCAATCCGACCGGCCAGACTTTATCACGGTTTCCTTAAGTGGCTGTAAAATCCGCGCTAAAATCCACCCGGAAAACCGCCCGGTGAGCTCATATTTCAGGCAATCTGCTCCGCCAGGCGGCGGATCTCCTCAAGATGGGGCGCGCTCGACTGGGCGCCGGTGACCGTGCAGGCGAGCGCTCCTGCAGCCACGCCCTCCTTGAGCGCGCGTTCGAAGGAAACGGACCGGTCGAGCGCTGCCGCAAGGGCGCCGCAGAAGGCATCTCCCGCGCCGGTGGTATCGACGGTCTCGATACGGGGCGAGGGAAAGCGGTACCTGGTTTTTTCCGTCCGGGCGAGAACGCCCTCGGCGCCGAGCGTGACCACGACGGAGCGGGCCGGGGTCACCAGACGCTCAGCAAAGGCTTCCGGATCGCCCGCGATCCCGAGACGGTTGCCGATGACTGCGGCTTCGCTGACGTTGACCACAATCGTGGAGGCCACCTCGAAACAGGCGCGCAGATCATCCTCGGGCACCGGTGCGGGGTTCCAGAATACGGAGGCATTGGCCCGGCGTGCCAGCACGGCGGCCCCGACAGCCGTCTGGTAGGGGACTTCTCCCTGCAGCATGAGCGTGTCGCCGTCGCGCAGACTTCCGTCCAGCCAGGCCGCCTCGACCCTTGCATTCGTGCCGCTTGCGACGATGATCTGGTTTTCGCCGGCCGGGTCGATGCCGATCAAGGCAAGTCCGGTCGAGCCGCCGACCTCGCGCACCCCTGAAAGATCGACGCCCGCGTCGCGCAGGTTCTGCAGCGCCATTTCGGCAAAGCTGTCCTCGCCGACCGCCCCGACAAGCTTCACTTCGGCACCGGCCCGTTTGGCAGCCAGCGCCTGATTGGCACCCTTGCCCCCGGGAAAGGTCTGGTGGTCGCGGCCGCTGACCGTCTCGCCTGCGGACGGCAGGCGGGGAACCGCGACAACAAGATCGAGATTTATGGACCCAAACACCGTGATCATGCCGCCTCCCCCGCTTGGGCAAATGGTTAGCCACGCCGGTGACAGGTGCAAGAAAAAAGCGCGGCCGGACTCTTCCGCGCTTCGCTTGGCCGGGATGATGGCGGTGGGAGTGTTTGTTGCCGCCACGAATGCCAAACAGGCAGGACCTGCCGGGTACCGCCTTACTTGGTGCCGTACATGCGGTCGCCGGCGTCGCCAAGACCGGGCACGATATAGCCTTTTTCGTTCAGCTTCTCGTCGATCGATGCCGTGAAGATCGGCACGTCCGGATGGTTTTCGTTGAAGTTCTTCACGCCTTCGGGTGCTGCCAGCAGGCAGAGGAAGCGGACATTGTTGGCGCCACGTTCCTTCAGTTTCTGCACGGCGGCGATGGCCGAGTTGGCGGTTGCCAGCATCGGATCGACGACGATCACCAGACGCTCATTCAGGTCTTCCGGTGCCTTGAAGTAGTACTCGACCGGCTGCAGCGTCGTCGGATCGCGGTAAAGGCCGATATGGGCGACGCGTGCGGAGGGAACCAGATCGAGCATGCCTTCCAGGAGTCCGTTGCCGGCGCGCAGCACCGAGGCGAAGACGAGCTTCTTGCCCTCGATGATCGGCGCATCCATCGGCTGCAGGGGCGTTTCGATACCGATCGAGGTTATCGGCAGGTCGCGCGTCACCTCATAGGTCAGAAGGACCGAGATTTCCCGCAGGAGCCTGCGGAAGCCTTGCGTCGAGGTTTCCTTCATCCGCATGTGGGTGAGCTTGTGCTGAACGAGCGGATGGTTGATGACGGTTGCGCCTGCCATGGTCTGCCTCGCGTGGTGTTTTGTCGCCGTTGATTGTTCAGGACATCAACAGCCCCGAAACGCCGGGCTCGTCAAGCGCGCGGCTGCTCAAACCTGCCGATTTCCACCTGAGTAACGGCCAAAAAAACATCAGAGCGAGAAATCCGCCGCATCCGGATTGGCGAGCCGCTTCATGAGGCGCGCCTTGGTCGCCCTGTCGCAAAATGCGGCCTCGATAGCGGTCTTCGTGATCGCGAGTTGATCGGCCTCGCTCCAGCCGAACGTCTGGGCGCAAGAGCGGTACTCGTGGCCGACGGTCGTCCTGAAAAACGGCGGATCGTCGGAATTCAGGGTGATCCGGCAGCCGGCGCGGCGCAGGAGATTGACCGGATGGAAGCGCAGGTTCGAGTAAAGCCCAAGTGCGATGTTCGATCCCGGGCCCACCTCCAGACCGACCCCTTCCTCCGCGATCCGCTCGACAAGCGCCTTGTCTTCTATGGCCTTGACGCCGTGGCCGATACGTTTG
>ENA-ORCZ01000450-ORCZ01000450.1-marine-metagenome-genome-assembly--contig:-NODE-450-length-18277-cov-5.137363_pt1 | contig 18277 bp, 16 predicted proteins | sample MGYA00237785_ERZ508519 | MGnify/ENA primary metagenome ERZ508519 (study PRJEB26189, sample SAMN06268790) | marine metagenome | isolation source: Bioluminescent Bay, La Paraguera, Puerto Rico | place...
GCACGCCGGTTCTTGCGGACATGCGCCATCAAGGCGGCCACATCATTGGACATCGGTTCGACCTTTTCAGGTCGGTCATATAGATCAGAAAGACGCGGCGGCAAGTCCGGGTAGATGCCCGACGCCTGCTTGACCGCATCGGGGAATTTAGCCGGATGTGCGGTTGCCAGGGCCACCATCGGCACCGATTTGTCGCGATTGCACTGACGGCCTGACACGATTCCGATCACCGAATGCGGATCAACCAGTTCACCACTAGTTGCCAAAACATCCTTGATCGCCGCCTTGGTTTCTTCGTCATCCAGTCGATAGCCATCGAAATGTTCACGTGCACGGCCAAACTGGCCCTGCGACATTTCCATAACACCGGTTTCACGGAACTTGGTCAGCATCTCGGCAATCGCAAGCCCGTCACGGTCATAAAGATCAAACATCAGACGCTCAAAATTCGAGCTGACCTGAATATCCATCGACGGACTAAGCGACGGCTCAACGCCTTCCATCTTCATGGTCCCGGTTTCAAAGAAACGAGCCAGAATGTCATTGCGGTTGGCACCGACAACGAACTGTTTGATCGGAAGGCCCATCTGCATGGCGGCATAACCGGCATACACATTGCCGAAGTTGCCCGACGGCACCGAGAAGGAAATCTCGCGTTCCGGCGAGCCAAGCTGCACCCCCGCCCAGAAGTAATAGGCGATCTGGCACATGATGCGCGCCCAGTTGATCGAGTTTACTGCCGACAGGCCGACCTCGTCGCGGAAGCCATGATCATTGAACAGCGCCTTGACCAGATCCTGGCAATCATCAAACGATCCTTCAACGGCAACGTTGTGGACATTGTCCGACAGAATGGTCGTCATCTGACGACGCTGGACTTCTGAAACGCGACCTTTGGGATGCAGGATGAAGATGTCGATATTTTCACGATCACGGCAGGCCTCGATCGCAGCCGACCCGGTATCGCCCGACGTCGCACCAACAATCGTGATCCGCTCGCCGCGTTTAGCCAGAACATGGTCAAACAAACGCCCAACCACCTGAAGCGCATAATCCTTGAACGCCAGCGTCGGGCCATGGAACAGCTCCATCACCCAGTCATTCGGGCCAAGCTGTTTAAGCGGTGCGACGGCTTCGTGATCAAAGCCGCTATAAGTGTCTTCGAGAATGGTCTTAAGGGCGTCGTCATCAACAGTACCGGCAACAAACGGCTGGATAACTTTAAAGGCCACTTCGGCATAAGTCAGAGTTCGCAGCGCACGAATGTCATCCTTGGAAAAGGTCGGCCAGGTTTCGGGAACATAAAGCCCCCCGTCACGGGCCAGACCGGCAAGAAGAACTTCATCGAACTGCAAAACGGGGGCGCTTCCCCGCGTGCTGACATAGCGCACTAGACCTGCTCCTGCATAAGGCGAATATCGGTTGCGTGCGTTTGGGCGCAAATCGCCCCCAAACAACACGCCAAAGCCTGATTTAGTGAGGGTTTGAGCAGATATAGTCAAGGGACAATCCAGCAAGCCTGCCGTGCTTTACGCATTATCGCGCAAGCCACGGCCCCACCCCGCATTTAGCCGCCCCTAACCGTCAAGCGGGATGCCATGTTCCTTGAGCTTCGCCTCAGCCAGTGCCGCCCGGCGCACAACCGTGCGGTAGTTGCCCAAAAGGATTCGCAACACGGCTTTGATAAACCGGTCCGACCCCGACATTTTCTTTTCAAACATCTGGCGGCTGATCGCGATCAGAACGGTCCGTTCTTTCGCCCGGGCAGAAGCCATGCGCGGCTGATTATCGACAAGTGCAAGTTCACCAAAAAGACCACCGGCCTCGATCGAGCCCAGAATAACCTCTTTGCCTTCGCCGAGCGTCTTGAAGATTTCAACTTTGCCTTCCTGCACGACATAGGCAGCGTTTCCAGGCTTTCCTTCACGGAAAATAACCTGATCGATGGCAAAGACCTGTCGGTCCATCACCTTCTTGTTGCCGTCGGTTATGCCCATGTGTTTGCTGAGCCCATGAGAGGTTTGGGAACTTCTTGTCCCGAGGGTTGATGGCAGCGTATATCACCGATCAATAAATCAATGCTATCAGATTGCCGGGCCCATTCAATTGAATTTACTGGCCGTACCTATTCTCAAGATGGGCCTTAAAGGCATCCACGCCAAGGGGCTTTCCGGTTGCTGCCTCGAGGATGGCATCGGTGGATTTGCTTGAGGCCTGACTGTGAATGCTTGTGCGAAGCCAGCCCATCAACGGCGTGAAATCACCACGCGACAATGCGTTCGGTATTTCAGGGTTGGATTCCTTGGCCGCGGCAAAGATCTGCGCTGCGGCCATCGCCCCTAACGTATAGGTCGGGAAGTATCCCCATGCCCCCGATGGCCAGTGGATATCCTGCATGCAGCCATTGCGGTCGTCTTCCGGCACAATACCCAGAAGTTTTTGCATCAACTCGTTCCAGGCGCCGGGCAGATCAGCAAGCTTCATGTCGCCTTCGATCAGGGCGCGCTCCAACCGATAGCGCAAGATCACATGCGCCGGATAGGTCACCTCGTCGGCATCAACACGGATCAGGCCCGGCTCAACGCGGGTATAGAGGCGATGCAGGTTTGCAGCCCCCCACGCGGCGTTGTCACCACCAAAGGCCGTCTTGAATACCGGTCCGGCATAGGTCAGGAACTCTTCCGACCGGCAGGCCTGCATTTCCACCAGAAGCGACTGGCTTTCATGCATTGTCATGCCACGTGCCTTGCCCACCGGCTGGTTCTGCCAATCGGCGGGCAATCCGCGCTCATACATGGCATGGCCGGTTTCGTGCAGGACCCCCATGATGGCGGAGGTAAAATCATTCTCGTCATAGCGTGTGGTCAAACGCACATCTTCGGGAATGCCACCACAGAACGGATGATGGGAAATATCCAGCCGCCCATGATCAAAATCGAAACCAACCGCCTTCATCAGATCAAGGCCAATCCGGTTTTGGGTTTCAACCGGGAACGGACCGGTTGGTTTAACCGGCTTGTCTTCGGATTTCTGGCGCTCGATCACATCGGCGGTAAAATCGGGCAGGAAGCTTTCCAGTTCGGCAAACAGGCTATCAATCCGATCAGAGCGCATCATTGGATCATACTGATCAAGCAACGCATCATAGACCGAGGTGCCCAATGCCTCTGCCTTGGCTTTGCCAGCCTCAATCGACAGATCAAGCACTTCCTGCAAGTGCGGCAGGAGCCCTTTGAAATCGTTGTCGGCGCGTGCTTTGCGCCAAGCCACTTCACAGCGGGTTTCCGCCCGTGACATCTTTTCCACCAGATCGGCTGGCACCGCCGTGCCATGAACCCATGCGCGCTTCATTTCCGCCAGATTGGCCTGTTGCCAATCGTCAAGGCGCTCGCTTTCCGCACTGCTGATCAAATCGCCCAGATCCGGCGCATTGATCAGTTCGTTTTCCAGAACACTCAATGTTGCAAGCTGTTCGGAACGGGCATCTGCACCGCCGTCAGGCATGATGACGGCCATATCCCAGTGCAACATCCCGCCAATACCGGACAGGACACTCATACGGTGAAAACGGGCTTCGAGCTTTTTATACGCTTCGGTCATGGGAACTCCTGCGCGGGCAGTCCGGCTGCTGTCCGCAAAATATCATTCAACTGGCGGCGACAAGATCAGGCTTGCGCGTCTTTTTCGTCATCGCTGCTTGGGCGGCGGTGATAAAGGACAAAGATCACGATCAGGGTAAGTGCCAGGCTATACCAGGTGATGGCATATTCCAGATGGTTGTTGGGCAACTCAACCTTGGCCTGCCCGCCGATCGGCAATCCGCCCGGGATCGGCGTATCGTCGAGTTCGAGATAATACGGGCTGGCAAGGTCCGCACCGGTATCTTCGGCCATGTGATTGACATCGACATAGAACCACTGATTACGTATCGCATCGTTCTCCGGCTGCGCCCAATGCTTTTCACTTGGCAGGCGCAAAACACCCGACACACGCACCGGCCCCTCAATCAGGCTGTCGGGGCGGGTTTCAGGTTCGCGGTAATCCTGGGGCACCCAGCCACGATTGACCAGAATGATGCGACCATCTTCCTGTTCAAGCGGGGTGATCAACTGAAAGCCGACATTGCCGCGCCGGGTGCGCGCCATCAGGTATTTTTCCTGATCGTTCAGGTAACGACCTTCGGCATAGGCCGCGCGAAATGCCATATCGGGGTCGAGCACGGTATCGGTCGGCACGGCAATTGGTGGCATTTGCGCCTGCGCCTGGCGCATTTCGATCAGGTCTTTTTTCCAGAACAGTCTGTCAACCTGCCAGGAACCAAGCCCCAAAAGAATGATCAGAGACAGTCCGGCAGAAATTTTCATCGCCAGACTGGGACGCGTTTTAAGAAGTGGCATGAAGGGTCAGTCCTGTTCGGATGTCGATCGGTGGCGGTATTGCAGCGCCACCATGATGCCTTTAAGCGGCCTTAGCAAGACCAGCGTCAAACCAATGATCACCGGTCCCCACACAACCGCGTGCAGCCAGAGTGGAGGCATATAGGTCATTTCGACCCATAGCGCCATCGGCACCACCAGAAATCCGAGAATAAAGATGATGAAAACAGCCGGACCATCACCGGAATCATGGCCGCGCAAATCCAGTCCGCAAACCTCGCAGGTTTCGCGCACGGTCAAATAGCCCGAAAACAACTTTCCCCCACCGCAGCGGGGGCATTTGCATGCCAACCCGGTACGAATGGGGGAAAGGTTTGGATAATAATCATCCATGATCTTTTGTGTCACCTGACGACGACTTATTCGCCACCCCAGATGTAAACGGCAAAGAACAGGAACAGCCAGACAACGTCAACGAAGTGCCAGTACCAGGCTGCTGCTTCAAGACCAAAGTGATGATCCTGTTTGAAGCCATCCTTCATTGCCCGCACAAGGCAGACCGCCAGGAACACCGTTCCGACAAACACGTGGAAACCATGGAAACCGGTCGCCATGTAGAAGGTCGAGGAATAGATGTTGTCAGAGAAGCCAAATGCCGCGTGGCTATATTCATATGCCTGCAGGAACAGGAAGATGACGCCAAGACCAACGGTCAGTGCCAGACCCTGAACAAGGTCCTTTTTCTTGCCTTCAAGGATGCCATGATGCGCCCAGGTCAGGGTGCAACCCGACAGCAGCAGGATCAGGGTGTTCAGGAACGGCAGATCCCACGGATCAAGCACTTCAACGCCTGCGGGCGGCCATTCGGTCACGCCGGGGCTGAAGATCACAAACGCGTTGTGGAAGAATGCCCAGAAGAAGGCGACAAAGAACATCACCTCGGATGCAATGAACAGCGACATCCCATAGCGCAGGCCGATCTGAACGACCTTGTTATGATAGATGCGTGATTCGCTGATCACGTTGCTCCACCAACGGAACATCACAAACAGAATGCCTGCAATGCCGATCGCCGCCAGCCAGAAGTCAGCCGGCGCACGGTCCGAATGCATGAACATGACCATACCACCGGTGAAAAGACCGGCGGACGCCGCAGCCACCAGCGGCCACGGGCTCGGGTCTACCAGGTGGAACGGATGCTTTTGTGCATGATCACTCATTCCTTGCCCCCCTCAATCCTTACAAAAGAAACTCTAAGTTCGCTTTGTTAACCAAAGACCGTCCAGTCCACGAAACCGTGTTCTGTCAGCCTCCCTGATCTTCGTTCCCGTCATTTGCTTCCACCGATGCCTCGGATTTGAAGAAAGTGTATGACAGGGTAATCGTCTTCACGTCCTGGGTATTGATGTCGTCGGCAATTGCCGGATCGACATAGAAACTGACCGGCATGTCAACGCGCTCGCCCGGTTGAAGGGTTTGCTCGTCAAAACAGAAACACGCGATCTTGCTGAAATACTGCCCGGCTTTGAGCGGTGTCACATTATAGACAGCCTGACCGGTGATCGGCTTGACCGACATGTTTTCGGCCACGTAATGGGCCAGATTGTCTTCGCCCAGACGCACCGTGATTTCACGCTGTTCGGGTTTGAACTGCCACGGCAGGCCGGAATTCACATCGGCATTGAACCGGACCTTGATGGTCTTTTCCGAGACTTCAACGCCGGTGTCTTTGCCCACCTGCGGCGTCCCGCCAAATCCGGTGACCTGACAGAACAGTTCATAAAGCGGTACGGATGCATAGGACAGACCGATCATGCCGCCAACGACGACAACACAGCTCAGCAAAACGCGCTTGTTGCGTGCCTTGATACTATCTGTGTGTTTCTGATCAGCCATGGTTTCCTAGCTCATCTTCAAAATCGTTATCGCAAAGAAAAGGACGATCAGGCTGGTCAAAATAGCCAGAAACACCCAGTTCTTCTTTTTGCGCTTGGCGTAAAATGCTTCGAGTTCCGCCTTGTTCATTTTGGGTTGCTCAGTCATGCGATCAACCCGCCAAGCCAGACGTCTGCAACCATCGCCCCGAACAGGACAAACAGATACAGGATCGAATATCCAAACATCTTGTGCGGGGCGCGTTCCTCGGCATTGCGCAGAACACGAACCGCATGACGCAGGAACCAAAGCCCGGTCAGGCCCGCGGTCACTGCGTAAAAGACACCGAGCAATCCGGTCGCAACCGGCACCAGCGTCACCGGCAACAGCAGGATGGTGTAAACCAGCATCTGCTTTTTGGTCGCCGCTTCACCGGCAACCACCGGCATCATCGGCACCCCGACCTTGGCGTAATCGCCACAACGGAACAGTGCCAGCGCCCAGAAATGCGGTGGTGTCCACATAAAGATAATCATGAACAGCGCGATTGAATTGATATCAATCCCGCCGGTCACCGACGCCCAGCCGATCATCGGGGGAAAGGCCCCGGCGGCACCACCAATGACGATATTCTGTGGTGTGCTGCGCTTAAGCCACATGGTGTAAACGAACACGTAGAACGCAATCGAGACCGCCAGCAAAACCGCAGCCGCAATATTGATGGCAACCGCCATCACGGTTACCGAAACAATCGACAACGCAATGCCAAGTGACAATGCCTCGTCTGCGGGAACCCGTCCGGCCGGGATCGGTCGGTTCTGAGTACGCTTCATGTAGATATCGATATCACGATCATACCACATGTTAATCGAGGCGGCCGCACCACTGGCAATGGCGATACAGGCAATGGCGACGAGTCCCAGGAACGGATGAATGGACCCCGGGGCAATCAACAAACCAACAGCACCGGTGAAAACCACAAGGGTCATCACGCCCGGTTTAAGTAATGCGATATAGTCACGCACGTCTGAAACCGGCAGTGATACTGCGTTTTCGAGGGTGATGGTCTGGTCGGCAACCTGCTTGGTCATTGAACTCTGGTCTTCTCTTTCGGGGCGGTAGGATGTCCCCCGCAAGCCAGAGCCTGCGGGGGACTTAAACCAGTGTCACTTACTTGATACGCGGCAGTTCGTCAAAGGTATGGAACGGCGGCGGAGAGCTCACAGTCCATTCCAGCGTATCTGCCCCTTCGCCATACGGATTTGCCTCGGCCTTCTTGCCACGGATGAAGGCATGCGCCACCACACCAAGGAAGAAGATGGTCGCCGCAAACGAGATATAGGCACCATAGGACGAAACCATGTTCCAGCCTGCAAACGCATCCGGGTAGTCGGCATAACGACGCGGCATGCCGGCCAGCCCCAGGAAGTGCTGCGGGAAGAAGGTCAGGTTCACGCCGATGAAGAACAGCCAGAAGTGAATCTTCGCACCGAGATCGGAAATCTCATAACCGGTCATTTTGCTGAACCAGTAATAGAAGCCAGCAAAGATCGAGAAGACCGCACCAAGCGACAGCACATAGTGGAAGTGCGCCACAACGAAATACGTATCATGCAACGGCAGATCCATGCCCGAGTTGGCCAGTATCACCCCTGTCACACCGCCCACAGTGAACAGGAAGATAAAGCCGATTGCCCAAAGCATCGGAGCCCGAAGCGAGATCGAGCCGCCCCACATGGTCGCAATCCACGAAAAGATCTTAACCCCGGTCGGAACCGCAATCACCATCGTTGCCGCGGTGAAATATGCACGGGTGTCAACATCCATGCCCACCGTGTACATGTGGTGCGCCCAGACGATAAAGCCGACAACACCGATTGCCACCATCGCATAGGCCATCCCGAGATAGCCAAATACCGGCTTGCGCGAGAAGGTCGAGATGATGTGGCTGATGATCCCAAAGCCCGGAAGGATCATGATGTACACTTCCGGGTGACCAAAGAACCAGAACAGGTGCTGATACAGGATCGGGTCACCACCGCCGGCCGGATTAAAGAAGTCCGTGCCAAAGTTACGGTCGGTCAGAAGCATGGTGATCGCGCCACCAAGAACCGGCACCGCCAGCAGAAGCAGGAAGGCTGTCACCAGCATCGACCATGCAAACAGCGGCATTTTGTGCAAGGTCATGCCCGGCGCACGCATGTTGAAAATGGTGGTAATGAAGTTCACCGCCCCAAGGATCGAGCTGGCACCGGCAAGATGCAGCGCAAAGATCGCAAGATCAACCGACGCATCCGGATGCCCAAGCACGCCCGAAAGCGGCGGATAAACCGTCCAGCCGGTACCGGCACCGCTGCCGACAACCGCAGACAGCATCAGCAGGATGAAGGCCGGAACGATCAACCAGAACGAAATGTTGTTCAAACGCGGGAACGCCATATCGGGCGCACCAATCATGATCGGAACGAACCAGTTGCCAAACCCGCCAATCATGGCCGGCATGACAACAAAGAAGACCATGATCATGCCGTGTGCGGTCACAAGCACGTTAAAGAAGTGCGGGTCATCAATGACCTGGGTTCCCGGCTGTGCCAGTTCCATACGGAACCAGACCGAAAACGCACCACCGATCAAACCGGCGATCACAGAGAAGATAAGATAAAGCGTCCCGATATCCTTGTGGTTGGTCGACAGGAACCAACGGGTAAAGAAGCCGGGCGTATGATCGTGATCATGTGTATCAGCGTGAGCCATCAATCTCTCCCTCACTCTGCCGATGCCACTGATACCGCAGACGGCAAATCAGCAGATGCGAACTGTTCTTGGGCCTTGGCTACCCAGGCCTCGTATTCTTCCATGGTAACAGCTTTGACAGCGATCGGCATATAGGCGTGGTTTACGCCGCAAAGCTCGGAACACTGACCATATAGTGTCGTACCGGCATATTCGCCCGGAATGCGGGTCCAGGTTTCGTTCAGTCGGCCGGGAACGGCATCAAGCTTGATGAACAGCGATGGCATGGCCCAGTTATGGATCACGTCATCAGACGTCATGATCAGGCGGATATTCTGATCCACCGGCAGGACAACGGGATTGTCCACATCCAGAAGGCGGTTTTTGCCCTCGGCAACGGCGGTTTCCTGATCGATCATAAGCGAATCAAAGGTGAAGTTGCCGTTATCGGGATATTCGTAGGTCCAGTACCACTGCTTGCCAATGATCTTGAGCGTAAGATCGGCATCCTCGACGCGGTCTGCAAAATACAGAAGGCGGAAAGACGGGATCGCAATAACAAGGAGGATCAGTACCGGAACAACCGTCCAGACCACTTCAAGAAGGGTATGGTGGGTTGTTTTCGACGGCACAGGATTGCGTTTCGCACTGAAGCGGAAAAGTACATACAGCAGCAAAAACAAAACGATCACGGTAATGATCGTCATCAACCAGATCAGTAGATTAAAGAATTTCTGGCCTTCAACAGCCACCGGTGAAACCGGGTCCTGCAGCCCAAGCTGCCACGGCTCGGGCTGACCAACGGCAGCAATTGCTGCACTGTCTAACCCGGTAAGTACCGCCAATCCCAACAACAGAATGGGAAATAGCTTCTTGATCGACATGCGAATCTGCCCCCTCGCATTACATCTCAAGGCGATATGCCTCACTCTTCCCCACCCCCGTCTGCTTTTGTTGACCCGGCGTCATGTGCCCTGCGGGGGACATTTCACCGCTTCAACCAAAGATTAAAAATCAACGGGCCGGAGCATTTCCTCTGACATATCTTATTCTTAAATAGCCTGCACATGAAAGTACATTGGTAACGCAGGCAAATAGCGTATCTTCGACACCTGTTCCAGAAAAAACCTCGCTGCGTTGCACAAAAAATGTATTTGATAATCCATCAAATTAGCGCAGTGGTTTTGGCTGAAATCGTTCTAAACACCCACCCTTGGATAGAAAAACCGCCATTCCGCATGGCCGATTTCCACCTTCCCAACGAATGCTGCTTTGCAATATATGCGCAAAACTCGTTAGAATCACTTCAACCAATGGCTAAAGCCGTTTCTTTTCAAATCCTACGCGATCCGCACATCGCCGGATCAACACGACGTAACGTCATGCTGACAGCGTCCTGATCCGGGCTGATTTTTCGCAACAACCCCCTCCAGGATCGATTTTGGCAACGATTCGGATACTGGCGTAACGCAGGCAGTAAGAAACCAAATGCAAAAATACTGTCCGAACCCTTTAATTGAGCGGACTTTTCCCCAATATCACGGATAGAAATTCGGTTGGATATATCAGCTTTGCGGACTATTCTACCAAAACGTATGCATTCCCGATGTTCCGTGCACCGCAACCAGTCAGGTTGCTGCCCGATGCAGACGGTTCAAAGACAGAGGTTCGTCTATGGCACGCTCAGGAAGTAAAAGACTATTTACCGCAGAAATGCGGTTGCTCAATAAACTCGAAACCATGAGCGACATGGTCGCCTTGCCGACTGACATGCCGACGGATGCGAATGGCTCTGTCGGTGGTGCCGACATTTCGAGCCTGCATACCGCGATCGAAGAGCTCAAGCTTGAACTGCTTACCGACATCCGCGTGATGATCGAGGAGCAGAAAAAGGCGAACAAGGCCATCGACCCGGAAGACGACGAACAGGCCGACGCCCGCAATGAGCTGCGCCTGGTCAAAAACGAAGTTCGCGCCCTTGCCAATTCCATTCAGGAAACAAAACGCGAAATCGCAGCCCTTTACACCGCGCCCGAAGATGACAGCGGCACGCGTCTGAATATCGTAAAGGGTGAACTTGATTCCGTCGTCGCCGCCACCGAGGATGCGACCGCCAACATCCTTGAAACCGTCGAAAAAATTGACGCGGTCGCGCACAATATTCGGTCTGCCGCCCCCGATGACTACACGCAAGGGCTGGCAGATGACATTGTCGAACTGGTGGTCAAGGTCTTTGAATCCTGTAACTTCCAGGATCTGACCGGGCAGCGGATTACCAAAGTCGTCAATACCATGAAGTATATCGAGGAACGCGTGAACCGCGTGATCGAAATCTGGGGTGAGGATGACTTTGGCGACTTTGACCTGCCGCCAGACCCCAAAGGCCTCGACAACCTGGACAAAACCGTCACCAAGGCACCGCAAAATGCCAATCGTGTGTCTCAGGATGAAGTCGACCAGATCTTCTCACAGGAAGAAATCGACGCCCTGTTTGATTGATTGCATCACGACTGTACGAAATGCAAAAGCCTGCCAGATTGGCAGGCTTTTCTTTTGGCGGGTTCTGAAGGTCTCAGGATAGAACGCCTTAAGCGTGTCCGGCTTCACCCGAAAGCAGTTCCGGTGCAAAGCCAAGCCGTGAGAACGCCTGTTCCCATTTGTCTTCGCAATCGGTATCAAACAGCAGATCCGCATCGGCATCGACGTGAAGCCAGCCATTGGCAAGGATTTCACTTTCAAGCTGACCGCTACGCCACCCGGCATAACCAAGGGCGAGAATGCGACTTTGCGGACCTTCGCCGACGGCAATCTGTTCAAGAATATCAACCGTCGCCGTCACCGACACGCCACGATCAACATGAAGGGTCGCCTCATTGGAGAAATCGGTCGAGTGCAGAACAAAACCACGACTGCTTTCAACCGGTCCGCCAAAATGGACCTGAATGTCTTCGATGGTCGCTGCCGGACGCGCAATGCCAAGCTGTTCAAGCAATTCCGGGAAAGTAATGCTGTCGATCAGCCGGTTGATCACCAACCCCATCGCACCGTCTTTGTTATGCGCACAGATATAGACCACACTTTGCGAAAAGCGCGGATCACGCATGCCCGGCATCGCTACCAACAGCTTGCCGCCGAGATAATCACCCGTGCCTATACCTTCTGCCATGTCGCAACTCTCTTTATCCTGTTTCACAGAGCCTAGCGCGAATACCTGCCCATTTCCATCAAGAACCCGGAAAACCGTGTTTTTTGTCGTTTGACATTCCGTATTCCCATATACCTCATGTAGGTAGTAACGCATTGCCATGGCAATGGATCCATCTCGTTTTGCGTTGGATCAGGACATGCTCTTGCCTGCATGTGCTAGTGATAGGGCGTTCACACAGTCGTGGCTTGATTTGAACGGGGACTGGAATTACGCCTCTTCTGTGCCACAAGTTTGGCCAACACTGCGCAAATCGGTTTTTCGTGCTTAAGGAACAACACGTGCTCCGCCACCTTATCACCTGCTTGGCTCTTTTGATTGCCATCTGCCTGTCATCGATCGGTGCAAGTTCTGTTGCACTGGCTGCATCGGATATGGCAACCGACTGGGTCGATGAGGATTTCACGTCAGTTCGCCTGATCAGTGCGCAAACCGAAACTGGCGGCAAACAGACACTCCGCCTTGGTCTTGAATACGAACTGCAACCCGACTGGAAGATTTACTGGCGCAGCGCAGGCGATGCCGGGTTCCCGCCGCAACTTGACTGGACCGGCTCCGAAAATGCCGGCGAAGCAAACATCCTTTGGCCCGCACCTCACCGCTTTTCGATCTTTGGCCTCGAAACATTCGGCTACAAGGATCACATCATTCTGCCGATTGATGTTGCGATCCCCGATCCGACCCAACCGGTCGCGATCCGCCTTGATGTCGATTATCTGGTGTGCAGCGACATCTGCATTCCGGCAAATGCCAGCTTTGATCTTGATATCCCGGCCAGTTCGTCCGCTGGTGCAGGCACCTCGATCGCCAGCAATCACGCCCACCAGATCGAAAAATTTGTTTCCAAGGTACCGCTGCGTGGCACCGGCCTTCCCATCGAAGTCACCAGTATTTCCGGCATCAATCAAGGCGATGCACACAGTCTGCGTCTGGGTGTTCGCGGTCTTGATGATGCCGGGGTCGACATTGACGACATCCTGATTGAAAGCGACCTGCGTGCCGGTTTCGGTTTGCCCGAACCGCAAACGGCTGCGAATGCCAGCAACGAGGATGTTCAGTATTTCGATCTGACCGTCATGGGCATGGCCGAAGACCAGACACTGAAAGATCAGCCAGTCACCGTCACCGTCATTGCCGGTCCGCTTTCGGTTGAGCAAAACCTTGTTGTCGGCGATGACAAAGCCGCCATAAGCACAGCATCCAGTGAGGGCGCAACGGCGGGCATGAGTTTCTGGATGATCGGGTTGTTCGCCCTGCTTGGTGGCTTGATCCTCAATGTCATGCCCTGTGTCTTGCCGGTCCTGTCGATCAAGGTTATGTCAGCCCTTAAAGCCCGCGAACAGGACATTAACCGGGTACGGATCGGTTTCCTTGCCAGTGCAGCCGGAATCATCACATCCTTCTGGCTGATTGCCGCGGTTTTGGTCGGCATCAAATTGGCCGGGGGCACCATTGGCTGGGGCATTCAGTTCCAGCAACCGCTGTTCCTGACCGTTATGACGATTATTCTCGCCCTGTTTGCGTTGAATATGTGGGGACTGTTTGAAATTTCAGGCCCGGATAAGCTTGGCAATGCGGCCAATGACGCCATCAGCCGCCGTGAAAGCCACGGAAACCACATCACCAGCAACTTCCTGACCGGCATGTTTGCCACCTTGCTGGCAACCCCCTGCTCTGCCCCGTTCCTTGGCACGGCGGTCGGTTTTGCCCTCGCAGGTAGCGTGTTTGACATCTTCTGGATCTTCACCTTGCTGGGGATTGGCCTGGCCCTGCCATATTTTGCCATCGCCATCCAGCCGCGAATGGCACATATCCTGCCCAAACCCGGTCGCTGGATGAGTGGTGTCAAAGTTGTTCTGGGTCTTGCCCTGATCGGAACGGCGGTCTGGCTTCTGGGTATTCTGTCGGTCCAGATCGGCATGGGCGGTGCGATTGCTGTCGGGCTTGGTCTGATTTTGGGCTGCGTCTTTATCTGGGCCCGCAAACGCACATCAAACCTGCGCCCACGATTTGCCTTTACGTCATTGGCCGTATTGGGCTTCTTGGTTGCACTGTTTGCACCCGGCTTTTCCAAACCGCCGTCCTCCCCGACCGCATCATCAAACAATGGCACACTTGTCTGGCAGGCGTTTGCGCCTGAAACCATTGATCGTTTGGTTGCTGATGGAAAGACGGTCGTGATCGATGTCACGGCCGAATGGTGTGTGACCTGTCAGGTCAACAAAAAGCTGGTCCTCGAAAAGCCTGACGTTCGAAATGCATTGATGCAGGATGATGTTGTTCTGATGCAGGCCGACTGGACCCGTCCGGATCAAAAGATTGCCGATTACCTTGCCTCTTATGGCCGGTTTGGCATTCCGTTCAATGCGGTATTTGGTCCGGCGGCACCGGATGGCATTCTACTTTCAGAGCTGCTCGGTGTGGACGAGGTTCTTGGCGCGCTTGAAGATGCAAACGGTTCCGCAAGCCTTGCCAGTTCCGTTCAGTGATCACATCTGATTGGCAATACGTAGTGTTTCCACTGCTGTCAGCAAACAGGCGTTAAGGTGCACACAGGCCCAAAATTGCTGCCAATTCAAGTCAGGCAGATGAAACCTGTTAAAAACTCTGCGTGAAAGCATTGAATACCAAACAGATTTGGTGTTTGATTCCGGCATGCGATCCAGCGCGCAGTCAACGGGATTGCGCCAAATAACGGAGATACCCATGACCATTTCAGTCGGTTCCGAACTCCCGGAAGTTACCCTTTTCCGCGCAACCAGCGACGGTCCGGAAGCAGTCAATTCCAAGGAATTCTTCGCAGGTCGTAAAGTTGTCCTGTTTGCCGTACCGGGTGCCTTTACCCCGACCTGCTCGGCAAAACACCTTCCGGGCTTCGTTGCCAAAGCCGATGAGATCAAAGCCAAGGGTGTCGATGAGATTGTCTGCCTTGCATCAAACGATGCCTTTGTCCTTCAGGCATGGGCCGATGCGGAAAAGGCTACAGACGTTACAATGCTCTCGGACGGGGATCTGGCGTTTGTCGACGCCACCGGGCTTGGACTTGATCTGACCGGCCGCGGCCTTGGCAAGCGTGCCAACCGTTTCGCCATGATTGTCGAAGATGGCAAAGTTACCGACATTGCCGTCGAAGAACCGGGCGCGTTTGAAGTTTCAAGTGCCGAAGCTGTTCTGAAAAAGCTTTAAAACCGGAAAGTTTCTGGGCACAAGCACTTAAAGCTCCGCAATCATTTGCGGAGCTTTTTGCTTTGAATGTACGTGATATTATTGCCTGATCAGCGCGGAAGCAGAACCGGTATCGGGTCTTCCTTGCTATCGTAATCGCATTCAAAGGTCGGGTTGGTGTGCTTGGCAATGAAATGCACAACACCTTCCCGGAAATTGTCCTTGATCGGTGACCAGCTCATATAGACCCCGCCACGGGTATCATATTCGCGAATATCCGGATCTCGCATCAGTTCAGAAAAACTGTGTCCAAGATCTTCTGTCGCACCAGCCACCAGCCAAGACGGCTTCAGGCCACCATGCCACAGCAAGTAAACGCCACCGACCCCATCCAGGCTAAGCTCTGAAATATCGTCGATCATGAACAGGCGGTAGTACTCCCCACGTGGGCTTTTTCGCCATTTTATATCTTGTGCCTTTGGCTGGCGAATAGCACCGAGAGACCAAAATCCCATATTAACCTCCAAGCACGCCAAAACGCGTGCAACCGTATGTTACACGCATCCCAACATCGCTTCTTATTCTTATAGGTAAAAACTTACCCTACATATGTAAACTTTTGATTGACAAAATACTGGGCGAAAACGCCCGCAGCGCTCTTTGCCAAGAAGATATAGCTCACGCTACTACCTTAAATCACAGGACAAAACCAAGCATTTTTCGAATTATTCGAACAACTTGTCGATATCGTCCTGACTGATGCCTTCCCCTTCGAGCTGCGGACCATTCAAAAGATCTGCATCCTCGGGCCGTGATTCTTCCTCGACTTCAGGAACCGGCAGTTCGGCAAAGGCCTCTTCACCCCAGATCAGGATCATATTGTGGACGCGTTCTTCAACGAACTCAAGCGTTCTGACCACCTTGTTGATGCGCTGTCCGGTAATATCCTGGAAGTTACAGGCTTCAAAAATCTTGGTCACGATAAACGCAATCTGTTCGACGTGATCGGCGACAAAATCGCTCGGCGCCGAGTTTTTGAGCGTCATCGTCAGATCGTCAATCTGCTCGGCGGATTCCAGAATGGTATGGGTCGCCATTTCGGTATCCTTGACAATGGCATCAAGTTCCGAGGTCGCACTTACCAACCGGTCATCCTGTGCCTTTGGATGGCGCAGCGACGCAATCTGAACCTTGGCCCGGTGGATGTGCTCGTTCATTTCCGCGATCTGGGTACGGATCAGTTCCAGATCGTCACGATCAGGCTCTGCTGCCCCCGGGCGATTGGCATGCGTCGGATTACTTGAAACCGGTTCGGGCAATTCATCCATCGGCGCATCGTTTGACGCAAACGGGGTGGAAACATCACCAGCTGGAACTCCACCCGATGCCACTGCCTGACGCAGCTGCGAAACTTCACCACGCAGTGCTCTGATTTCATCAAGAACAGCCTGGGTAATACCGGATGTTTCCGGGGTACGCGTCGCTGCTGGCAAGGATGCCTGCATCGGTTCCCCAGCCCCCATGCCGCTTTCCAGCGTCGGGTCAAAAAAGGAGTCAGACCAATCCTCAACAACACCACCGGTGCGTTCTTTAAGACGACGTTCAGCAGTGAATACTTTTTGCACGCGACGAGACATAACTGACTTTAACCCTCCGGAACGGACATCAGCCCGATCACTAAATCCCCAAACGCACCTTTATGACGGCGTTCATTACTATTACGGCAAGTATAAGGGTGCAGATTGCGACAAGTCCAATGGGTTTCAAGTCCAAGTCTTTGAAAAAGAACACCCCGGCCAAAAGACCGGGGTGCTCCAAAAGGTCAGGTTGCGTTGGTTATCAAGCTGTTTCAGGCTTCCAGCGCAAAACCGGCTTACGGGCAGCTGCCGTTTCATCAAGACGTCTGCGCGGGGTCAGATACGGCGCATTCTTGAAGAATTCCGCATCGCCCGACTCGGCCTTGGCCACAAGCGACAGAATCGCATCACAGAACTGATCGATCGATTCCTTGGTTTCGGTCTCGGTCGGTTCGATCAGCAACGCCCCATGCACCACCAGCGGGAAATACATCGTCATAGGGTGGAACCCTTCGTCGATGATTGCCTTGGCCAAATCCAGCGTCGAAACCCCGGTATCTTTCAGGAAGCCGTCATCAAACAGGGCTTCATGCATGCAATAGCCCGGGAAGGCGACACTGAGCTTGTCCTTAAGACGCGCCAGCAGGTAGTTGGCATTGAGAACCGCATCACCCGATGCCTGACGCAGGCCATCTGCACCGTGGCTTTTCATATAGGTCAGCGCACGAATGAACATGCCCATCTGACCATGGAAGCCTTTCAGACGGCCAAACGGCTGCATGCCGTCTTCTTCGTCTGCGGTTTCGACCAGATGGAACCCATCACCCTTTTTAACGACATACGGGATCGGGGCAAACGGTGCCAATGCCTCGGAAAAGACAACGGGGCCTGAACCCGGTCCACCACCGCCATGCGGGGTCGAGAACGTCTTGTGCAGGTTGATATGCATCGCATCAATACCAAGGTCCGCCGGGCGCACCCGACCAACAATGGCGTTGAAGTTCGCACCATCGCAATAGAAATACCCACCCGCTTCATGCACCAGATCGGCAATCTTGCGCACATCACGTTCAAACAGACCGCAGGTATTCGGGTTGGTCAGCATGATGCCAGCCACATCGTCGCCAAGCTTGGCTTCAAACGCGGAAAGGTCAACACGGCCATCTTCGGTCGCGGGGATCGAATCAACCGTAAAGCCACAGGCGGCTGCGGTTGCCGGGTTGGTCCCGTGGGCTGATTCCGGCACCAGAACACGACGACGGTTTTCACCGCGCGCATCAAGGGCGGCGCGAATGGCCATCATGCCGCACAGCTCGCCCTGTGCCCCCGCTGCCGGGGACATGGAA
>ENA-ORCZ01000452-ORCZ01000452.1-marine-metagenome-genome-assembly--contig:-NODE-452-length-18150-cov-3.936756_pt1 | contig 18150 bp, 12 predicted proteins | sample MGYA00237785_ERZ508519 | MGnify/ENA primary metagenome ERZ508519 (study PRJEB26189, sample SAMN06268790) | marine metagenome | isolation source: Bioluminescent Bay, La Paraguera, Puerto Rico | place...
AAGGCGCGCCGCCTGTTGCGTGCGCGCCAGTTGATTGTCGATAGCAACCTGACCATGACCGAAATCGCCGATATTGCCGGGTTTGGCAGTTTGCGCCGCTTTAACGATGCGATGAAACAAGCTTATGGTCAGGCCCCAACCGCCTTTCGCCGGGGGGTGAAAAACGTTACCCCGGAAAAACCGGGGTCGGATGATCCGTTTGCTGCGCGCAATGATGATTTGATCCTGCGCCTGCGTGCCCGCCAACCGTTTGATGCCGACTATCTTCTGGCCTTTTTCCGCGCACGTGCAATTCCGGGATTGGAAACCGTTCGGGAGCGCACTTATGCACGCGGTTTCAAGATTGAAGGTCAGCTCGGCTTGATGATCTGTCATTTCAGCGCGGACCAAGCCGGTGTGGATGTCATCCTGCGTGGCCCGGCCCGCGAGGCGGTGCTTGAAATCGGCGCAAGGGTGCGCAGGCTTTTTGATCTTGATGCCGATGTGCCGTCCATCACCGCACAGTTTTCCGACGATTCCTTGCTGGCGCCGTTGGTGCAAAAACGCCCCGGCCTTCGCGTACCCGGATGCTGGGAGCGGTTTGAACTCGCCCTTCGGGCCGTTTTGGGCCAACAGGTTTCGGTGGCGGCGGCACGTACCTTGGCCGGGCGGCTTGTGGCCCGGTTTGGCGATGCCTTGCCCGATGATCTGATTGCGGGCACAGGGATCACGCATGTTTTTCCGACACCGCAAATTCTGGTAGGGCAGGAACTTATACCGATTGGTTTGACCACGCGGCGGGCCCAGACCCTTGCCGATGTGATTGATCTCTTTGCCAGATCAGATTGTGATCAGCTGTCTGGGGATGAGCTGATTGCCGCCATGACCGCGATCAAGGGCATTGGCCCCTGGACGCTGAACTACTTTGGTCTGCGCGGGCTTGGTGACCCGGATGCTTTCCCGGCCGCTGATCTTGGTATTCTGAAGGCATCTGGCATGGGCGGCGGCCCGGACAAGGCGAAGGCATTGGAAAGCATTTCGGAAAACTGGCGGCCATGGCGGGCATATGCCGCGCAATATCTTTGGTCCGCATTGGAAGGAGAATGACGATGTCCACCCAGATCAATGTCGTGCGTTATGCCAGCCCGATCGGGAAACTTTCCCTTGCCAGTATTGATGGCAAGCTGGTGCATCTTGATTTCGAAGACAATGACGACCGCCTGCACACCATTCAGACCCGTCGGTTCAAAGACCTTGAGTGGATAGAGGGCGGCGCAGCACCTGCCGCTGTCATCAACTGGCTTGATGGCTATTTCGCCGGAAACGTTGGGGCTCTGCCGATGCATGCCGTCAATATGATCGGCACTGATTTTCAGAAATCAGTTTGGAACGTCTTGATCACTATCCCGAATGGTCAAAGTGTTTCTTACGCCGGTTTGGCCGATCAGTTGGGCAATCCCAAGGCCGTGCGCGCCGTGGCACGCGCCAATGCCCTGAACCCGGTTTCGATTATTGTTCCGTGCCATCGAGTCATCGGATCAAACGGCACGCTGACGGGTTATGCCGGGGGGCTTGATCGCAAGAAATGGCTGCTTGATCACGAAGCAGCGATGCGTGCCAACGCAGCCTAGGCCCTTGTGGTCAAGGCATCTCGCCTGAACACGTAATTCCAAAAATCCGAATTTGCCAACCAGCCGATAGCAAGGCTGGAACACCACCCCTTTGTCTTGTGAAAGGAACACCCGTGAAGCTTTATGACTACTCGGGATCACAAAACGCCTGGAAAGTCCGCCAACTTTGCGCCCATTTGTCGATTGAATATGACACCGAATGGCTCTCGATCTTTGAAGGTGAAAGTCATACGGATGCATTTTATACCCGCAATCCAATGGGAGCGGTTCCGGTGTTGGAGCTTGATGACGGGCGATGCATTGCTGAGTCCAATGCCGTCCTACTTTATCTGGCCGAGGGCACAGCATATCTGGCAAGTGATCTTTATGAACGGGCCAAGGTCAGCCAGTGGCTGTTTTTCGAAGCCGATTATATTCAGTCAACGATTGCGACGCTCCGCCATTGGAACCTGACGGGAAAAAATGAACGCAATCAAGCCCAACTTGAAAAACGCCGCGCCGCGGCCAACGGGGTTTTGGGCAATCTTGATCGCTACCTTGAAGGCAACCGTTTCCTTGCCAATGGTCGCTATTCGATCGCGGACATCGCCGTTTACGCCTATACCCATCTTGCCCATGAGGGTGATCTGGATATGACGACGTTTCCGGCGGTAACAGCATGGATTGATCGTATCGGTGAGATTGTCGGTGATCAGGTGCCAGTGCGCTACTACGCAGAAGATCCACACAGCAACAACGATCTCTGAAAAGAAACACGGGCTTCCTTTCAGAAGCCCGTGTTTGGCTATTGCATGTATCTGAAGGTAGTCAGATCGACATGACGATACGGCCATCGATTTTGCTATTGCGCATACGATCAAAGATCGAGTTGATGTTTTCCATCGGCTCGGTCGTGAAGTGGGAATGCACCTTGCCGTCGCCCGCAAAATCAAGTGCTTCTTGCAAGTCGGCACGGGTACCGACAATCGATCCACGGATGGTCTTGCGCGACAGGACAGTATCGAAAATATCAAGTTCGAACGTACCCGGTGGCAGGCCGCAAAGCGCCATGGTACCGCCACGGCCCAGCATGCCGACCCCCTGTTTGAAGGCAGTGCGCGAAACGGCTGTTACCAGCACGCCATTGGCACCGCCCATCTGTTTTTGCACTTCGGAAACAACGTCTGTCTCAGCTGCATTCAGCGTCCAGTCCGCGCCAAGGTTTTTGGCGAGTTGAAGTTTCTCGTCGGCAATGTCAACGGCGATAACTTTCATGCCCATCGCCTTGGCGTATTGCACGGCCATATGGCCCAAACCACCAACGCCGGAAATCACCACGGTTTCGCCCGGCTTGCATTCAGTTTCCTTGAGCCCTTTATAGACCGTCACACCGGCACAAAGCACCGGGGCTGCATTGCCAAATTCAAGCGGATCGGGCAGGTGCCCAACATAGTTCGGGTCGGCCAGGACATATTCAGCAAAGCCGCCATTAACAGAATAACCGGTATTAAGCTGTTCCCCGCAAAGCGTTTCCCAGCCCGTAACGCAATGATGGCAATGCCCGCAGGCTGAATGCAGCCACGGCACGCCGACACGGTCGCCTTCCTTGACGGAGGTCACACCTTCGCCCACTTCGGCAACGATGCCGACCCCCTCGTGGCCCGGAATAAAGGGCGGGTTCGGTTTGACCGGCCAGTCGCCTTCGGCCGCGTGAAGGTCGGTATGGCAGACACCGGAAGCTTCAATCTTGACCAGGATTTTTCCCGGCGTGACCTTGGGCACGGTGACTTCTTCAATCGACAGCGGCTTGCCAAACGCCCGAACGACGGCGGCTTTCATGGTGGAGGGCATGGTGACATCTCCTTGCTGATGATACGGAAAAGAACGTCTTTTCTTCAAATATCGCGAAGGGGAGTGTCGTTGATTTCAGTTTGCACCACCATGAGCTGTATCAATTTTTTGATGAATTCTTATCAGGGGCGCAAAAGCCTTATGCGCTATCACCGTCAATGTCAGGCAATTCAAGGACATAGTCCTGATAATAGTCCGGCGGCATGCCGGCTTCGTAGCGCGCTTCGTCATTAAACGGTGGTTTGAGCGGTCCACGGAAATGCTTGCGCAGCATGTCATGCCAGGTGGTGTAGTAGGGCAGGCCACGTTGATCACAGACATATTCGTAATATTTCCGGCCCGCGGCGACATGGGCAATTTCGTCATGGGCAATGATTTTAAGGATACGGGCACTTTCCGTATCCCCATGCGCCAAAAGCCGTTCGATGGTCGGTGGCGTGGCATCAAGACCACGCGCCTCAAACACCATTGGCACAACGGCCAGACGTGGCAGAATGTCATAGGCCGTATCCATCGATGTCTGCCATAGCCCGTCATGTGCAGGCAAATCACCATAGGCGGCACCCAGTTCACCAAGGCGCTTGTTTATCATTTTGAAATGTCGGGCTTCATCATCGGCCACCTGAACCCAGGCATCGTGAAAATCGCGCGGCATGTCAGCCTCGGGAAAGCGCACACACAAATCCCATGCCAGGTCGATCGCGTTCAGTTCGATGTGGGCGAGCGCATGCAGAAGCCCTATGCGGCCCTGCACACTGCCTTTCTTGCGTTTGGGCATCTTGTTGGGGGGCAGCAATTCCGGCTTTGGCGGGCGACCGGGACGATCGGGCAGATCGGTTGAGCCAACTTCACTGATCTCGCCGTTGCGCCACATCGCTGCCATTTCGGCAGTGACGTCGGCCTTCTCGGTGGCGTCTTCGGTCAGAAGGGCGCGTTTGGCGGCTTCGGCAAGGGTCAGTTTGGTCATGATCGTCCGGGTATGGGATTTGGGTTCACGTGCGCTTTGTCTGCCACTTGGCGGTCATCGGGTCAATTGGCAAACAAAAAGGGCGGCCCGACTTCTGGTTCGAACCGCCCTTTGAAATCGATTGGCGCATGCGCAATCAGGTAATGTTGAAGCGCGCAAGTGCCTCTGCCAGATCCTCGCCAAAGGCATTGCCCTTGCGGATGATCGCGGTCCGGCATGGCAGATCCTGAAGCGACGGATGGTTCGGCGCATCCGAGGTCAGAACCGCGGTCGGAATGCCGCGTGTTTTCGGCATCGCCTGCAGGGCATTGGCCAGATCGACACCGGTCAGTTCATCAATGGTCTTGGCGACAATGATGAAATCCGGGCGGGTGCGCACGGCAAGTTCGATCGCCTCGAACGATGTCTGGGTGACGGAACTGCGATACCCACAAGCGGCCAGTTCGCGTTCTAGAATGGTTGCCAGGGAGCGCTGCGGAATGACCAGCAACGCTTCGACATTGGCCTGTTTCAGCCATGCCGGGTCAATATCAGGGGTCCGTTTGGATGGCAGTTCGCGCACGAATTCGGCGGTATCGGTGCCGCCAGCCGTCATGTCACCATCAAGCAGGGACTGGATCTTGTCGACGAAGGCCTGGATGTCTTCAATTGCGCCTTCGTTCAGTTCCTTACAGGTCGTGACGTAATCAGCAAGACGATGGCTGGTCAGGTTGATCAGCGGCGCTGATACTGATTTGCCCTTGTATCGCAGATTGAATACTTCGCGCTGGATGGCGGTCAGATGGGCGGGATCTTTTTTGCCGCGTGCGTTTTGCAGATGAACGTCAATCGAATTGATGATGTCATGTGCTTCGTCGCGAAAATCCGCCAGCATTTGATCGTCGAGATCAACAACATTGTTATTCATTTGATTACCCGCTTTGCCGGCATGCCGGTGAGTTTTCATCGAACAGGTGAGAATTAAACCTCACCCATCACTCCCATATCCGAATTGTTAGCCCGACAAACAAGGGATGGCAACAAAATCAGCAAAAGGCAATACGGCCAGCCGTCTGAAAGAAAACGATTTTACCGCCAAAAAAACAAAGGCCCGGCAACTTGTCGCCGGGCCTTGATACGAGAAAAATCTGAATTCAAAGGGCTTTGACGGCCTCAAGAACCTCGGCAACGTGGCCTTTGACCTTTACCTTGCGCCAAGCATTGCGAATGACGCCGTTGCCATCAATGACAAAGGTCGACCGCTCGATACCCATGAATTTTTTGCCATACATGCTTTTTTCTTTCCAGACACCGTAATCCTCGCAGGTGGTGCCGTTCTCGTCAGATGCGAGAATGAAGTTCAGGTCATGCTTGGCCCTGAATTTGTCGTGCCGGTCCGCACTGTCCTTGGAAATACCGATGATTTGTGCGTTCACAGCGCTGAAATCGGGTTCGGCATCGCGGAATTCGCAGGACTCGGTCGTGCAGCCCGGCGTCATGTCCTTGGGATAAAAATAGATCACCACCGGCTTGCCCGCCAGATCCGACAGTTTCACGCTGCCATTGCCGTCGGTCGGCAGTTCGAAATCCGGGGCCTTGTCACCAACATCAACTGTCATTGTCTGTCCTTTATCTGTTCGGTGCCATCTCGGCATGGGTATTGTCGGTAAAATATAATGTCTTATAAGCTTGGCAAGGGGGGGCGGATCATTGCGACGCATCAGATGGCGTGATCTTTTCCGCAGGCCCTGCGATCACGCGGTCATAAACCTCTTTGATGCGGGTTGCCGTGCTTTCCATTTTATCCTGCAGGCTTGCGAAATCATCGCACTTCCCGGCATTGGCCAGCATTTTTTGCAAATCCTCGCTGGCCTTTTCAGGATCAAACGGGCCCTCGGTCGTCAAGCGCAGCATCGCCTGCAACGCCAGCCAGAACGATGAGGAATTGGCCAGAAACTCGGCTTCTTCGCTATCAAGGATACCCACCGTAGCAAGATTTTTGAAAACTTCTCGGGTTGTCGGTGACAGAACTTCCGGGTGGTCATGGGCGTGGCGCAGTTGCAGATATTGCGCAATGAATTCCAGATCGACCAAACCGCCACGGCGCATCTTGATCGCCCACGGGTGGTTGTCGCCTTTGCCGGCCTCCATACGGTTGCGCATATCATAGACTTCGCGCACCAGTTTGTCCGGATTGCGTTGCTTGCACAGCACGTTGTTGGTCGTGGCCAATACCTTGTCACATAGCGCCTTGGGGCCATAAACCGAACGCAATCGCGTAAGCGCCATGTGCTCCCACGTCCAGGCTTCGTTGTTCTGATAGGTCTCGAAACTTTTGAAATGGGTGGCAAGTGGCCCTTTGGACCCGCTGGGGCGCAGGCGCAGGTCGGTTTCAAACAACACTCCTTCGGCGGTCGGGGCGGACAGGGCGTTGATATAGCGCTGGCTCAGCCGGATGTAATAATGCCCCGGCGACAGCGGCTTTTCGCCATCTGATTCTTCGGCGTCTTCTGGCACCTCATAGATAAACACCATATCAAGGTCGGACCCGGGTGAAAGTTCCTGCCCGCCATGTTTGCCCAACGCAAAGACTGCAAGTCCCCCATCGGAAAACGTACCGTGTTTGGCGGCAAAGTCATCGGCAATGCGCGGGAACAGGGCACGGATGGCAACATCGGCAACATCGGCCAGGGCACGGCCTGCCTCGTGCGGGGTTTGGCGGTTCTGGATGGTTTGCACATCAATCTGGAATTTCTGGTCATTGGCCCAGCGCCGCGCGACATCAAGCCAGTCTTCGACCATATCTTCACGCGACAGGCGGGCATCAAGCTCCGCCAGCATCGCATCAGCATCGGGCAGTTCTTCGTGGAAGCCCGACATCAAAACATAATCAAGTACCGCAGCATTGCGCCCGATATATTTCGCCATACGTGGGGCGGTTCCGGCAATCTGGGCCAGAAGTTCAAGCAATTGCGGATGGGCGGTAAACAGCGAGAACAACTGCACACCGGCCGGCAGACCTTTGAGGAAGTCGTCAAAGGCACGAAATGCCATGTCCGGGTTGGTTGTTTTCCCAAGTGCTGCCAAAAGAGTCGGCATCAGTTCGGTCAGGATTTCACGCGCCCGGCGTGATCGGGTTGCCCGGTAACGACCATGATGCCAACCCCGAACCGTGACCGAGACGTTTTCGGCATTCTCAAAGCCCATCTCGCGCAGATTGACCAGGGTTTCCGGATCGTCTTCCGTACCTGTGAAGACAAGGTTGCCACTGGCACCGGCAAGGGTCGTGTCGTCTTCAAACAATTCAGCATAATTGTTTTCGACATTGCGCAGATGAAGCAGCAAGTCCGCCTTGAAGGCATCAAGCGTCTCATAGCCAAGGAAGGTCGCCAGTGCCAATAATCCCTGATCAGTATCGGGCAGGGTTTGGGTTTGCTGATCATTGATCATTTGCAGGCGGTGTTCGACCGTGCGCAGGAAATCATAGGCTGCCAGCATTTCATCGCGGACTTGCTCGGATACCTGACCGAACTTGGTCAGGGTGCGCAACGTGTCGCAGGTCGCCTTGCCGCGCAGCGCAATCTCGCGCCCGCCCCAAATCAGTTGTTGGGTCTGGGCAAAAAATTCGATCTCGCGGATGCCGCCACGACCGAGCTTGATATTGTGGCCGGGGATATTGATCTTGCTGCCGCCCTTATGGGCATTGATCTGGCGCTTGATCGAATGAATGTCCTGAATGGCGATGAAATCAAGATGTTTGCGCCAGACAAAGGGCCGCAGGATTTCAAGGAACTCGTTACCCGAAACACGGTCGCCACCGACAATGCGCGCCTTGATCATGGCAGCACGTTCCCAGTTTTGACCAACCGTTTCATAATATGTTTCTGCCGCAATCATCGACAGGATCGGTGGGGTGGAGGCCGGATCAGGACGCAGGCGCAAATCGGTGCGGAAAACATATCCGTCGCCGGTGCGTTCTTCCATGATCCGGGTGATGTCGCGCACCATGCGCACAAGATCCTGATGAATGCGATCCGGGTCGATATAGGTCACCACATCCTGATCATAGAGGAAGATCAGGTCGATATCCGATGAATAGTTCAACTCCCCGGCGCCGAGTTTCCCCATGCCAATCGCAAAGATCCCGGATCCCTCAAGCGGATTTTCCGGGGTGGGCAGGTCATATTTACGTAGGCGCGCCATGGCGGATAAACAATGCGCCATGGTGAAATCAAGGGTGTATTCGGCCGTCTTGCTGATCGCTGATGTGACCTGATCAAGTTTCCAGGCCTTGCAGATATCGGCAATCGCGATCACTAACGCCGCGCGGCGTTTGGCGTGACGGACAGTCGCCATGGTGGTCGTCTGATCAAGGTCGCGTGCGTGCGCACTGACCTTCACGGGCTCAAGCGCATTGGCAAATGCCTGATCAAGGCCGCTGTCAAACACGTCACAGACCGTATCGGGATCGCGCAGGCAAAGATTGGTCAGATAGGGGCTGTTACCAAAAAGCGCTTCAAGAACCGCACGTTTTTGGGGATTGGACGCAATCTCGCCAATTTTGTCTGACAGGCTTTCAAACGCTGGTCGACCCGCCAATGTGTTCCAGCGTTCGAGCGCATTGGTGACACGGTCGGCGTCAAAGGCTTTGGGCAGGTCCTGAGAAATCCAGGAAAGAGACACTTTTTGCGTTCCTTGTATTGCGAAATGGTCACAAACCGCGCTATGCAAAGGATTGAGCCTGATTGCATAATCTCTGCAAGGAGTAGGATGTCCTGATCAACAGGATGACTTATATATTTCTAGCTTTTCTGTGATCGGACAAAAAGGGGTATAGATCAATAACTGTCTGGTATTTTAGGATCCAATGATTCATCGACAACCATGCCAGACAAGAGAAGTTATTGATATCGCTGCATATGACATCGGGAAAACAAGGTAAAATGAGTGCGCCACGTTAAGACCTTTGCCGGATGGCTGGCGCTGACTTTATCAGCCATCGTCCTGTTTGTCGGCGTATTTGCAGCGGTCACGATCTGGCGGCTGTCTCAGGAACCTGTGTCCCTGCATCGTCTGACCCCGTACCTCGTTGATCATCTCAATAAATCGATGGGCAGTAATCGGCTGGCAATCGGCGACGTCGTTCTGCGCTGGCGTGGCTGGGACGAAAAGTTTGATGTCGGCTTGCGCGACGTCAGCATCTTTGGCCCCGATGATCAGGAAATGCTTCACGTCCCCGAAGCCGATGTCGTGTTTTCCAGCAAGGCGCTGTTTGAAGGTGTGCTTGCCCTGCGCGAGCTTAACCTGATCGGCCCGCGCATTCGCCTTGAACGGCGTGCTGATGGCACGATTGATGTCGGCTATGTTGCCGAAGAAACCGCTGCAGATGTCGCGAACCAGTCGGAAAATACGCGCAGCGATGACAGTGCGGCAACCGGACAAAGTTATGACAAGGGGCGTGGTGCGTCCGTTACGATTGAGCTCCCCGATGCACCGGACGTGACCGCCGATCAACTTCCGGCTGAACCTGAAAACGCCACGGGTGAAACCGAAACTGTCGAACGTTCCGGCAATACCGTCTTGCAGGATGTCTTTGCCATTCTTTCGGGCGAACGCACCGATATTCCGGCGGCGGCCTATTTCGAAAGTTTCGGGGTGGTGAATGCCGATCTTGAAGTGCGCGATGACAAGATCGGCATTGTCTGGGCGGCACCGCAGGCTGATATTTTGTTATCACGCCGGGCCTTCGGAATCGGTGCGGAAGCCTCGATGCAGGTCAGTGCCGGGGATATATCGACCCAGGTGCGTGTCACAGGCGATTACAGTATCGAAACCGATCAGGTCGATCTTGAAGCCGAAATTGGCGAGGTGCAACTTGCCGATCTTGTCAGCATCTCGGATCTGTTTGAACAATTGCGCGATGCCTATGTCCCGGTTTCCGGAAAGCTGCGTGCAAGCTTTGATGCGAATGGTGAATTGCTTTCGGCGGCCACGGACCTGTCGGTTGGCAGTGGTGTGATCACCTTCCCCGACGAAATACGGGCAACCTATCGGGTTTCGGACGGACAGATTGTCACAAGCTATGTGCCAGGTCGGTTCAGCATTGATGATGTTGTCCTGAATGTTGGTGATGCATCCGCCAAACTTCAGGGGGTCGTACTTGACCCGTTCGGGCAGTGGCAGGTTAATCTTGATGCGTCTGCCAAGAACGTTGCAACCAACGATCTGGATCGTCTCTGGCCCGAAGGGGTTGGCGTGGATGCGCGGACTTGGGTCGTCACCAACCTGTCCGAGGGGATTGTTCATCAGGCAACCTTGCACACCGAACTGCGCCAGGATGATGCGGGCGAGGTCATTGTTGATGATCTTGGTGGTCAGATGACGATGTCGGGTGTGACCGTGCATTATCTGGGTGAAATGCCAGAAGTGCATAATTCTGCCGGACGGGCCGAATTTGATGAAACCAGTTTCAGCATCTTTGTAAATACCGGCGAGGCCGATGGCATTCAGGTAACCGATGCCAGCATCATCTTCACCAAACTTGATGAACCAACCCCCTATGCCGATATCGAAATCGTCGCACAGGGAAGCGCGCGCAAGGCACTGGAACTGATTGAGGCAAAACCACTTGGCTTTGCCACCCGGCTTGGCATCGATCCGGCCCAGATCAGTGGCGAACAGGCAACCCGTGTGCGCCTGCATTTCCCGTTGCTTCGCGATGTGACGTTTGACGATGTTGATGTCGCAGCCGCATCACGCATTGAAAAGGCCGGGATCGTGGGTGCGTTTCGCGGCATGGATGTCACCGCGGGCAGCTTTGAACTACAGGTCAACACCAAGGGGCTTGAACTTGGCGGCACGGCCACGATTGGAAACGGCAAGACCAACATCAACTGGGTCGAAACCTTTGCGCAAGAGGCAGAAGTCCGAAGCCGTTATAAACTATCGGGCGATCTTGATCTTGCCGTTTTGCCCGATATCGAACTTGATCCCGGCCCCTACCTGAAAGGTATGGCGAAGGGGGATCTTGATATCCGCGTCGGCTCTGATCAGGTCCGTGTGGTTGGTGACCTTGATTTGACCAATTCGGCGATTTCGGTTCCGATCGAAAAGGTGGGATATCGCAAGGAGCCCGGCGCAAATGCTGCGGCGAAGTTTGACGTTGCCGTGCAGTTTGATGGCGGTGGGGTGCTTGACAGTTTCTCATTGATTGCACCAGCGCTTGAGGCAACAGGACGTGGCAACTGGCGCGGTGATAACGCCATGGCCGACAAATGGTTTGTCGAGCTGCAAGACAGCCGTTTTCGTGAAAATATTGATCTTTCCGGCACCATCCGCATGGAAGAGGGCGATCGATTGCTGGTCGATCTGCGGGGCGCGCAATTCGATTTGCGTCCCTTCCTTGAGGATGACGCATCCGGTGAAATGCCCGCGGACGGCGAACCGGATGAACAGAGCTATCTTGTGACGCTTGAAGCTGGCGGTTTCCTGCTTAAGGGGGCTGAGCCATTGCTAAATGATGGCAAGATCACCTTGCGTCAGGAAACCGACAAGCGCGAACTGGAAATCTCGGCACGTCAATTGATCGCGACCCCATGGATCGTCGGTGACGAACAAAGCAATGATGACGCAGGCAAAGCCGCGTCGGAAACGAATACCGGTGGCATTGGCGAACGTGCCGAACGGACCGGCGGCACCACCGAAGTGTTCCTGAATATCGAACAAATGGTGATGGCCAACGGCGAACTTCTGGCCGATCTGCGCGGATCGATCCATACGGTTGGGCAGGAATGGGACCGTCTTGTTCTGAACGGTGCATTTGGTGACCGTGCCAATGTGTTCGTGCAAGTCGCCCGCGAAGACTCCCGGACCCGCAAGGTCACAATGACAAGCGAGGATGCCGGGCGTTTCCTGCGTGCGATCGATATGTATGAAAATCTTCTGGGCGGGCGCCTGACGATTGAAGGCACGGTTGATGAACGCGACATCGCCCAACCGTTCACCGGTCAGGTCAAGGTCAATGAATTCCGCGTGGTCAATGCGCCGATTGCGGCCCGCGTGCTCAGTGCAGCCTCGCTGACCGGGCTTGGCGATGTGTTGCAAGGCAATGGCATTGCCTTTACCGAAATGAACGGCGACTTCACCTATGTCAATGATGTGCTGTCACTGTCAAAGGTGGCGGCAAACGGCGCAGCCGTCGGGGTAACCGCCAACGGGTCGATTGATTTGGCGAAATCGGAAATCCGACTGGCCGGGTCGATCGTGCCGATTTACGCACTGAATTCCGCACTGGGTGCCATTCCGATCCTTGGTGATATTCTGGTCGGCGAAGAGGGCGGTGGCATATTTGCCCCGACCTACACGGTGGAAGGCGATCTGAACGACCCCAGCATTACGGTCAATCCGCTATCGACCTTTGTGCCTGGCGTGTTTCGCAACCTGATCACCGGTGCCGAGCCGGGCTAAGTCGGCAACAAGACGCAAAAAAGCCCCGCACGATGATCGGCGGGGCTTTTTGATTTTATGCGGGTCTTCTTTGATCAGACCGGCTTGATCAGGACGTGGCGTTTCTTGCCGGCAGATACCTTGATCACACCATCTGCATTTACCGCATCGGCGGTGATATTGGCGTTTTCGTCGCTGACCTTTTCGTCATTGATCTTGGCGCCGCCACCCTTGATCAGACGACGTGCGTCACCGCCCGATTTGGCAAGGTCGGCACGGCGGAACAGATCAAAGGCCGGGATACCGGCATCAAGATCGGCCTTGGCGATTTCCACGGTCGGCAGGTCATCGGCCAGAACACCTTCTTCGAAGGTCTTGCGCGCGGTTTCGGCTGCCGCAAGGGCTGCTTCTTCGCCGCGGCACAGTTTGACCGCCTCGAATGCCAGAACTTTTTTGGCTTCGTTGATCTGCGATCCTTCAAGCTTCGCGTATTCGTCAATCTGATCAAGCGACATCTCGGTGAACAGACGCATGAACTTGATCACGTCGGCATCTTCGGTGTTCCGCCAGAACTGGTAGTAGTCATAAGAAGACAGGCGTTCTTCGTTCAGCCAAACCGCACCAGACGCGGTCTTGCCCATCTTGGCGCCCGATGCCGTGGTCATCAGCGGGGTCGTCAGGCCAAACAATGATTTTTCATCAACGCGGCGACCAAGTTCAACACCATTGACGATGTTGCCCCACTGATCCGATCCGCCCATCTGAAGTGCGCAGCCATAGTTGCGGTTCAGTTCGACAAAGTCGTAGGCCTGCAGGATCATGTAGTTGAATTCAAGGAAGCTCAGCGACTGTTCACGTTCCAGACGCAGCTTGACCGAGTCAAATGCCAGCATCCGGTTGACCGAGAAGTGGCGACCGAAATCACGCAGGAATTCGATGTAGTTCAGCTTGTCCAGCCAGTCGGCATTGTTGACCATGACCGCATCAGTCGGGCCATCGCCAAACGTCAGGAACTGCTGAAACACCTTTTTGATGCCGGCCATGTTGGCTTCGATGATTTCATCGGTCAGAACCGGACGTGCATCATCGCGGCCAGTCGGGTCACCAACGCGGGTGGTGCCACCGCCCATCAGGACAATCGGTTTATGGCCGGTTTTCTGTAGCCAGCGCAACATCATGATCGACACAAGCGATCCGACATGCAGACTGTCTGCGGTGCAATCATAACCCACATAGCACACCACCGTATTTTCCGATGCATAGGCATCAAGGCCTTCAAGATCAGTACATTGGTGGATGTAACCGCGGTCATTCATGACGCGGAGAAAATCAGACTTCAGTTCAGTCATGGTTTTTTGCGCTATGTTGGTTGTGATAGAAAATTTGATCCGCCATTTGGTGCGGAGGCGATGATCTAGCACAGAAAACATCCGCTCGGCAACGCATCGGCGAACAGATCTGCCATACGGGTAACGAATTCGCGATAATTTCCTTTTAGGCTGCTCAAAACCAACAGCGATCGCGTACGGAGCACGACATGAGACACGGCTGGATAACAGCAATCGGCATGATGAGTGGCACCTCTCTTGACGGGGTGGACGCAGCCCTCATTGAAACCGATGGCATCGAAGTGCGCCGCACCGGGCAATCGGTTTTTGTGCCCTATGCGCCGGAGTTGCGCGAACGCATGCGGGCCTGCTTTGGCAATCGCAGCGCGACCAACACCGAACACGTGGTTGCCGATGATCTGACACAGGTGCATGTTGATGCTGTTAACATGCTGATGGATAAATCCGCTATGTCGGCCGCCGATATTGGCGTGATTGGCTTCCATGGGCAGACCGTGTTTCATGAACCGGCATCGGGCCTGACGCGCCAGATCGGAACACCGCATATGCTGGCGGAAAAAACCGGTATCCCGGTGGTGGCCGATTTCCGGTTGGCCGATGTCGCCGCTGGCGGGGAGGGTGCGCCACTGGCGCCTGTCTATCACGCCGCCCTGATCAAAAGTGCCGGTGTAGAGCTACCCGTGGCAGTTCTGAATATCGGCGGGGTTTCCAACGTTACCTATATCGACGCGGATGACGGCTTGCTGGCCTTTGATTGCGGGCCGGGCAGCGCGCGGATTGATGACTGGATGTTGCGCCACACCGGCAATCCGGTCGATTTGAACGGGGCAACAGCCGCTTCGGGCAATGGTGACCCGATGGTCGAGATCAAATTCCTCGAAGACCCGTATTTTGACCGCACCCCGCCGAAATCACTGGACCGCGAAGATATGGCGGCCCGCATCGACGGGCTGGTGGTTGAGGCCAAGCTTAATGTATCCGACGGGGCGGCAACGCTTGCCAATTGCACGGTGGCGGCCATCGTTGCCGGTGTGAACCATCTGCCAGCTGCGCCGAAAGGCTGGTTTGTTTGCGGTGGCGGGCGTCACAACGATTATATCATGGAAACACTCGCAACCCGCCTTGCTGTGCCGGTGCAACCTGTTGACGTGCTTGATTGGGATGGTGATGCGGTGGAGGCCGAATGTTTTGGCTTCCTTGCTGTGCGCCATTTGCGCGACTTGCCGCTCAGTTTCCCGGGAACCACGGGCGTGCCAGAGCCCTGTTGTGGTGGCAAGCTGTATCCAACAAAAAAGGCCGCCTGATCAGGCGGCCTTTTATTTGTGTGGTCAGGCTGCGGGCGGTTTAGGCGCCGCGCTTGTCCAGATAGGCGATTGAGTGTTTGATCACTTCGTCTTGCTGTTTGGCAAAATAGTGATCGGCACCGTCAATCGCGCACATGTCAACTTCAATGCCTTTCTGGGCATTGAGCTTGTCGGCAAGCTTGTTGACCGAGGCGACCGGAATGTTGGTGTCCTGTGTGCCGTGGATTAGAATGCCGGATGACGGGCAGGGGGCAAGGAAGGTGAAGTCATGTTCACTTGCCGGGGCTGCAACCGAAATAAATCCGTCAATTTCCGGACGGCGCATCAAAAGCTGCATGCCGATCCATGAACCGAACGAATAGCCGGCAACCCAGGTTGCGCGCGCGTTGGCGTTATAGGTCTGCATCCAGTCAAGTGCGGATGCCGCATCCGACAGTTCGCCGATCCCCTGATCGAATACGCCTTGCGAGCGGCCGACGCCACGGAAGTTGAACCGCATGACGGAATAGCCGCGATCCTTGAACATGTTGAACATGTTAAAGCACAACTTGTTATTCATTGTGCCACCCTGTTGCGGGTTCGGATGGAGGATAAGTGCGATGGGCGAATCGTCAGCGCCGTTATGGTGGTAGCGACCTTCAAGGCGACCTTCGGGGCCGTTAAAAATGACCTCAGGCATGGATCAGACTGCTCCTGTCCACGAATGGAAAGATGTGTGTAACAAAAATATCCGAGTGTTTTTGTAAGTTTTTTCGTGTTTGCGCATAAATTGCTTTGGGCAAATACTTGACCAAGTTACTCGGTTATCCTATATTCCGGCTAACCCGATGGTGCCTGTCGAACCCGACAATTGCTTATGTGCAAGGACGGGGCTGGGCGTGGCTGCCGGGAATCGAAGGTACTAATTACACAGTGGACCGCCCCATGTTCAAGCTAATTCGTCAGGAAATTGACGCGATGATCGCCCGTGACCCTGCGGCGCGATCCCGTTGGGAAGTCGTGATCAGCTATCCGGCGTTTCATGCGATCATGGGCTATCGCGGGACACATTGGCTGTGGCAGCGCGGTTTTCGCCTGACGGCACGCTTCCTGTCGCAGATTTTGCGCTGGTTGACCGGGATCGAAATTCACCCGGGTGCGACGATTGGCAAGCGCTTCTTTATTGACCATGGCATGGGTGTCGTGATCGGCGAAACCGCCGAGATCGGCGATGATGTCACACTGTATCAAGGCGTTACCCTTGGCGGGACTTCGCCAAGTGTAAATAGCGACGGTCAGCGCGGCCTGAAACGTCACCCGACCCTTGAGGATGGTGTGATTGTCGGTTCCGGCGCGCAAATTCTGGGGCCGTTTACCGTGCGCAAGAATGCACGTGTTGGCGGCAACGCCGTGGTTCTGGGTGAAGTGCCCGAAGGTGCAACAGTGGTTGGTATCCCGGCCAAGATTGTCCGCCGTGAACAGGATGACCGGTTCTGTGCCTATGGTACGCCGCTTGGTGACCTGCCCGATCCGGTTGCCCGTGCGCTTGAAGAACTTGGCCGTGAGGTCGAAACGCTGCGCAACAAGGTGGTCGCCCTTGAGGGTGAAAAGGCTGCATCTGACGCCACACCGGAAAAGCCGCGTATCGTCGCATCATCGGAATAGAATACGCGCCACCGCGCAACATGAATGAAAAGCCCGCTCGGGGTTAACCCCAAAGCAAGGCAGGAGGACGCACCGTGAAGCTGAGTACCAAAGGCCGCTATGCCGTTATGGCGATGGTCGATCTCGCTGAAAGCAGCAAGGACCGACCGGTCGCGCTGGCAGATATTGCGGACCGCCAGGAAATTTCGCTTTCTTATCTTGAACAGCTGTTTGGCAAATTGCGCAAGGGCGGTCTGGTCCGTTCGGTGCGCGGCCCGGGTGGCGGATATTTGCTTGCACGCAATGCCACTGAAACCCGTGTTGCCGATGTCATTTTGGCAGTTGATGAGCCGATCCGTGCAACCCGTTGCAAGTCCGGTTCCCCCAAAGGCTGCAAGACCAACAAGGGTCGTTGTCTGACCCACGAATTGTGGGAAGAACTCGGCAACCAGATTTATCTTTATCTGGCCTCTGTCAGTCTTGCCGACGTGGTGGATCGCAATGTGGCGGGGACGCTTCGGACTTTCCCGGGTAAAACGACCCAGATCGAAGAGCCGTCACAGGTTGCGGCACAGTAGTTGGTCCTCTATATCGAGGGCAGATGCGAATAAGGATGATTTTAAACTGATGACCGACCAGGTTTATCTCGACTACAACGCCAGCGCGCCGCTTTGCGAAGATGCAAAGCAGGCCATGATCGCTGCGATGGATGTTGCAGGTAATCCGTCCTCGGTTCATGCCAGTGGCCGTGCGGCCCGCAAGATCGTTGATCATGCAAGACGCACCATTGCCGATCTGCTGGGCGGTGATTCAGAACGGATCATCTTCACCAGCGGCGGTACTGAAGCCAACAATCTGGCGCTGAACGGGTTGGAAGATGTCACCGTATTTACCAGTGCGGTCGAACATCCTTCGGTCATCGAAGCAAGACCGGACGCCAAACGCATCCCGGTGGATGAAAATGGCGTGATTGACCTGAATGCCCTTGAAGCGATGCTCAAAGACGCATCTGACGCCGGGCAAAAGGTTCTGGTTTCGGTCAT
>ENA-ORCZ01000454-ORCZ01000454.1-marine-metagenome-genome-assembly--contig:-NODE-454-length-18105-cov-4.551198_pt1 | contig 18105 bp, 18 predicted proteins | sample MGYA00237785_ERZ508519 | MGnify/ENA primary metagenome ERZ508519 (study PRJEB26189, sample SAMN06268790) | marine metagenome | isolation source: Bioluminescent Bay, La Paraguera, Puerto Rico | place...
GGCGACGGCGGCGGCATGGTCGCCCGCGCTGGCCTGCCGCTCCAGGACATGGAGTTTGTTCAGTTCCACCCGACCGGCATCTACGGCTCCGGCTGCCTGATCACCGAAGGCGCTCGCGGCGAAGGCGGTTATCTCGTCAATTCCGAGGGTGAGCGCTTCATGGAGCGCTACGCGCCATCGGCAAAGGACCTTGCCTCCCGCGACGTGGTCTCGCGCTGCATGACGATGGAAATCCGCGACGGCCGCGGTGTCGGCAAGAACAAGGATCACATCTTCCTGCACCTGGATCACCTCGATCCGGCTCTCCTGGCCGAACGTCTGCCGGGCATTTCGGAAAGCGCCCGCATCTTTGCCGGCGTCGACGTCACCAAGGACCCGATCCCGGTCCTGCCGACCGTCCACTACAACATGGGCGGCATTCCGACCAACTACTGGGGCGAGGTTCTGAACGCCGACGGCGACAACCCGAACCGCATCCAGGAAGGCCTGATGGCCGTCGGCGAAGCTGGCTGCGCGTCGGTCCACGGTGCCAACCGTCTCGGTTCCAACTCGCTGATCGACCTCGTGGTTTTCGGCCGCGCGGCCGCAATCAAGGCGGGCGAGGTCGTCGACCCGAAAGAGGCCGTCCCGACGCCAAGCGAAGCCTCCTGCGACAAGATCATGGACCGCTTCGACCGGCTCCGGAACGCTTCCGGCGCGATCCCGACCGCGGATCTGCGCGACAAGATGCAAAAGGCCATGCAGGAAGACGCCGCCGTCTTCCGCACCCAGGAAAGCCTGGAGCAGGGCTGCCAGCGTCTCTCGGCGATCTGGGGTGAGCTGAAGGACCTCAAGGTCACCGACCGCTCGCTGATCTGGAACTCCGACCTTGTCGAAACGCTGGAGCTGGAGAACCTGATGGCCAACGCCATCACCACGGTCTATGGCGCGGAAGCCCGCAAGGAAAGCCGCGGTGCCCATGCGCGCGAAGACTACAAGGACGGCCCGTTCTCCGGCCGCGACGACGAGAACTGGCGCAAGCACACGCTGGCCTGGGTGGATGAGGCCGGCAACGTCAAGCTGGACTACCGTCCGGTCGTGCTCGATCCGCTGACCACGCACGAGCAAGGCGGCATCGACCCGAAGAAGATCGCGCCGAAGGCGCGCGTCTACTGACGACAGGTGGGTTGCTGACTTGCGCAAGGTATTGACCATATTCGGGATGACGGCCATCGCACTGACGCAGTTTCTTGCGCCAGTGCGAGCTGAGGAGAACGTGTCTCCCGGCGGTTCCGCCATCCACCGCTATGGTGCACCGAAGAGCTTCGAGGCCGCGGAGAACAGCGGCAGGTACCTGGACGAGATTTCGGCACATCTGGAATCCATGTTCGGCGACGATTACTACGTGCTGCATGAAGTTCTTGCCGACAAGATCCGTCTTGATATTCTCGTATTCCCGCCGTCCAGCAGCCGGGATACTTGGGTGCTGGTCACTGCCGGTATGAGCGATCTGCCGATGTCGGTGCCGGAAGATCTCGAAAACTCGGAAGCCTACCGCTTCGCCGAAATGGCGATCACGCTTCCGGGCAACTGGTTCGATACCGATGGAAACAACCGGATTCGGGAAGATCAGTTGTGGGACGACAGCAGGTACTGGCCGGTCGGGCACATGAAGGCTCTCGGCCGCTTTCCGCACAACTACGAGACCTGGCTCCATTACTGGCATACCATTCCCAACGGCGTTCCGGCGAGTCCCCTGACCGAAAACACCCGGCTCAATGGTTTCCTCCTGCTGCCGCCATTCAGTTGGCCGGATGAAAAACTGTCGCTGATTGCAGGCGACGGCAACAAGATCACTTTTCTCGCCATTTATCCCCTTTATGAGGAGGAGATGCAGTTCAAGCTTGATCAGGGTGTCGATGCCCTGATCGATCTTTTCACTGCCGCTGGTGTTACGGAACTGGTTCAAGTCGACCGGCCAAATGTGATGGACTCCCTTCAAGAAGGAGGCTCCAGCCAGTGAGCGCGGAAATGACCCTTCTGGACACGCACAGCCCGTTTGGCACTTATCCCGCCGAACGGATGGTCCGGGCTGCCTGGCGGCTGGCCGACCGGCATGACCTCTCCAGGGGTCTGCGCCGGCGCATTCGGTCGCTGGTATCGAAGGTCTTCAAGGGACCGTACGACCTGGAAGCGGATGGTCTGAAGTTCCGCATCTATCCGGGCGAAAACTACGACGACCGCAAGATCCTGGCCAAGGGCCGCCTGCCGGAGCGCGAGGAGCACAGGCTCATCGAGCCGCATCTGGGGGCCGGCAAGGTCTTTGTCGATGTTGGCGCCAATATCGGTTCCTATGCGATCTTTGCCGCCGGGCGGGGCGCGCAAGTCCTGGCGATCGAGGCAAATCCGCAAACGGCGGACAAGCTGCGCTTCAACGTGAGTGCCAACGGCCTCGGCGATGTGGCCATCGTCAACACCGCCGTCGGCCCGCGCGACGAGACGCTGCCCTTGTGGCAGGAGCCGAGCAATTGCGGTTTTGCCACGTTCGTGGAGGACCTGACCACCGGCGAATGGGCGGGCGACTGGGCGCCGACCTTCGTCAAGGTGCGGCCCTTGACCGCCATCGCCGACGAACACGGCCTGAAGCGGATCGATGTCCTGAAAGTGGATGTCGAGGGCTTCGAGGACCGGGTGGTCCTGCCTTTCCTCAGGCACGCGGATAAGAGCCTCTGGCCCCTCGTGATCCTGCTTGAAACGAATTGCCGGCCCTACTGGACCGAGGATTGCCTCAGTGAACTGGCAAACCGCGGCTACGAGGTGACCGGCCGGACAAATGACAACATGGTCTTCGAGCTCGCACCCTGAGCCTGGAGACGATACGGCCCTGGACGCGAACCCTTGGGCCCAACGCGGAGCAGTAACGATATGGTTCAGCTGACGCTTCCCCGGAACTCCACGGTGACGGAAGGCAAGGTGTGGGACAAGCCGGAAGGCGCTACCAACCTGCGCGAATACCGCATTTACCGCTGGAACCCGGACGACGGCCGCAACCCGCGCGTGGACACCTATTTCGTCGATGCGGACGATTGCGGGCCGATGGTTCTCGACGGTCTCATCTACATCAAGAACAAGATCGACCCGACACTGACCTTCCGCCGCTCCTGCCGCGAAGGCATCTGCGGTTCCTGCGCCATGAACATCGACGGCACCAACACGCTCGCCTGCACCAAGGGTACGGACGAGATCGCCGGCGACGTGGTCAAGATCTACCCGCTGCCGCATATGGCGGTGGTCAAGGACCTTGGCCCGGCCCTCCCCCGCTTCTACGCCCAGCACCGCTCCATCGAGCCGTGGCTGAAGACGGTCTCCCCGCCGCCGGAAAAGGAATGGCGCCAGTCGCATGAGGACCGGGCGAAGCTCGACGGGCTTTACGAGTGCATTCTCTGCGCCTGCTGCTCGACCTCCTGCCCGAGCTACTGGTGGAACGGCGACCGCTATCTCGGCCCCGCCATCCTGCTGCAGGCCTATCGCTGGCTGATCGACAGCCGCGATGAAGCCACCGGCGAGCGCCTGGACAACCTGGAAGACCCGTTCCGCCTCTATCGCTGCCACACCATCATGAACTGCAGCCAGGCCTGCCCGAAGGGCCTCAACCCGGCCAAGGCGATTGCCGAAATCAAGAAGATGATGGTCGAACGCCGGGTTTGAGTGTCCGGCCAGCCAAGCATTCAGAAAGGCCGTCCGATCATGGGCGGCCTTTTGTTTTGATCACTTCACCCGTCCTTCCGGGCACACCAGTAGCGAACTGTTGCGCCAACTGCGCAGGCCCGGCAGGTGTTCCAGAGCGTCCGGAAGGATAAATATACGGGGGAGCCCTGCCGCGACCGATGCGACCCCGCCCGGATGGGGCATCTGCGCGGTTTCTGCAAGCAAACTGCTGAATCTTCCCACGTTGCCGCCCTGCCACCCCCGCATTGCACCCGGAACATCAAGCTGTTGACCGGGGGCGCTGTGGCCGCCCGGATGGCAGAGGACTTTTCATGACAGACGACAGCAGTTTCTCTTCACCAGGTACTCGGGCGCCTCAGCCGCATCCGCTGTCGCGGCTGCGAATGGCCTTCGACACACCGGCCGTCAAATTCGTCCTGATCAGCGCGCTCACCATCGCCTTGCTGGTGCCGAGCGTGTTTGTCTGGGCACTGGTCGAGGAACGGGCGGAGCGCGCCCGGGAAGTAGCCCGGGACATTGCCGGTTCCTGGGGCGGAATTCAGGAGATCAACGGCCCCTATCTGGTCGTGCCCTACAGCGAGACGGTGACCATCGGTTCCGGGGAAAAGGGCAGAACCGAAGTGCACTGGCGCACGGCCCTGTTCCTGCCGCAAAAGCTGGACGTGAGCGGTGCGGTCGGCGTCGAGGAGCGGCGTAAGTCCATCTATACGTTGCCCGTCTATTCCGGCCGTTTCACGTTGAGCGGCAATTTCACCCCGCTGCGCGAGGATCTGATCAAGCCTGTCCGGGGCGGCATCATCGACGTCAAGGCGGATGCGGCAGCGCTCGTGATCGGGATCGGCGATATCAGGGCGCTCAAGAGCGAAGTCGCCTTGAAGCTCGACGGCGGCCGCAAGGTTGAATTCGAGCCCGGCCTCGGTCCGCTCGCAGCGCAACCGGCATCAGGCTCCGGCCATGTGACCGTTTCCTCCGGGATCGCCGCCGTGGTTCCGGCATCCGATTTGCGCAAGGGTTTCGCCTTCGACCTGCCGATCGATCTCAACGGCTCGACAGGTGTCTTCTTCGCTCCGGCGGGCCAGACGACGACAGTCTCGCTGACCTCCGACTGGCCGCATCCCGGCTTCACCGGCGCGTTCCTGCCCGACAGCCGCAAGATAACCGGCAGCGGCTTCGAAGCCTCCTGGACAATTCCCTCTCTCGCCCGGGGCGTCCCGAAAGTGGTGGAGGCAACCGGGTTGCCGCTGCGGGACACCTTGCTCGGGGTGAAATTCGTCGAACCGGTCAATTTCTACCAGACCATCGCCCGATCGCTGAAATACGCTGTTCTCTTCATCAGCCTGACCTTCCTGGCGGTCTTCGTGCTGGAACAGCGCTCCCGCTGGCAGGTGCACTGGATCCAGTATGGGCTGGTCGGGCTCGCGCTGATCGTCTTCTACGTCATGCTGCTCGCCTTTGCCGAGCATGTCGGCTACGCGCTCGCCTATCTTGGCGCAGCCACCGCCGCGACGGTCCTGAACGCGGTCTATATCGGCACGTCGCTGCGCAGCCGTATGGCGGGTGCGGTGATGTTCACGGTGCTCGCGGTCGTCTTCGCCGTGCTTTATGCGCTGATGCAGGAGCAGGACTTCGCCCTCCTGATCGGCTCGCTCATCGCCTTCCTGGCGCTCGCCGTCACGATGTTCGCAACCCAGCGGCTCGACTGGTCGGGTCAGTCAGGTACGGCAGGAAGACCAGCGCCGGAGCCGGCTTGACCGGACAGTGTCTGCGGCGGCGGGAGGGATCCCTCCCGCCGGTCCCTCGAGCATGCGGGCACCCTCTGCCGAGGCTCTCTGTTGGGGCGGGTTGAAATTGCGGCTTGCAATAAAGGGCATTTTGTTCCTTATTTGTTCTAATTGCAGTTCGGGAGATCATCATGTCCATTCTTGATCACGTCGGATTTTCGGTAAGCGATTATGCGGTTTCGAAAACCTTTTACGAGAAGGCTCTGGCGCCGCTCGGCATCAAGGTGCTCATGGAAGTGACGCCGGAGATGACGGGCGCCTCTTCCTATTGCGGCTTCGGCAGGGACAAGCCGGACTTCTGGATCGGCGACGGTACGCCGCCCGGTGCGCCCCTTCATGTCGCCTTTTCCGCGCCGGCAAGGGCTCAGGTCGACGCCTTCTACAAGGCGGCAATTGCCGCGGGCGGCAGGGACAACGGCGCTCCGGGCCTGCGTCCGCAATATCATGAAAACTACTATGGCGCCTTCGTGTTCGATCCGGACGGGATGAACATCGAGGCCGTCTGCCACCTGCCGGAATGAAGCCGGCGATCGAACCACAAGGGAGAAGGCAATGCATAGAAGCCGGCTGGGAGAACTGGTCATCGACTGCGAAGGCGGCGACATCGACGCCAGCGCCAATTTCTGGGCGGGCGCCCTCGGGCGCAAGGTCGAGGAAACGCCGAAGAACCCGCGCTACCGCCGGCTGATTGGCCGCGACGGCGAGATCGGCGTGCTGCTTCAGGCAGTGAACCACGCTCCGAGGGTGCATCTCGACATCGAGACCGACGACCGCGACCGCGAGGTCGCCCGGCTGGAAGGGCTGGGCGCGAAGGTCGTCGAAAGCTTCGAGAAATGGACCGTGATGGAAGCCGTCACTGGTCACCGGTACTGCGTCGTGCAGGTCGACCTCTCCGCAGAGGGGAACACAACACGCAATTGGGAGTAACCGCCGCAGCCTTGAATGCGTTATGTCCTGACGGTTGCTACAGGCGTCCCGAAGCGGTCAGCCGGATATGCATGAAGGCACTTCGTCGGGCGGTACACTGCAAGGATACTCGGAACATGCCGGTGGCCCCTGTTCTCACCACGCGCTCACGCGCATGTGCGGAAAAGCAGAGGGGAGTTGAGTTGCCAAGGAAGCAGGATGCGTTACTTCTTGCCCCAACGATGGAGGACCTGACATGAAACGCCTGCTGCCACTTTCCCTTTTCGCCATCCCGGTTGTCGCTCTGGCCTCCGTCTCGCCGGTTTCCACCGCACAGGCGGAAACAGCGATCCTTGCGGGCGGCTGTTTCTGGTGTGTCGAGGCCGATCTCGAACAGCTTGGCGCCGTACGCGAGGTTGTCTCCGGTTATGCGGGTGGCCAGACGCAGAACCCGACCTATCAGGACTACGAGCGCGGTGGTCACCGGGAAGTGGTCAGGGTTGATTTCGATGAAGCCAGGATCAGCTATGCCGACCTCGTCGCGGTTTTCCTGCGCACGATTGACGTGACCGATCCCGGCGGCCAGTTCTGTGACAGGGGCCATGGCTATTCCAGCGCCATCCATCCGCTGGACGAAGCCCAGGAACGACAGGCGAAGGCGGAAATTGCCAGGGCCGAAAAGGCGCTCGGCACAAATATCGTGACCCCGGTTGAAGGACCGGCTCAATTCTGGCCGGCGGAAGACTATCACCAGGACTACTACAAGAGCGATGTCAGGACACTGACCCGCTTCGGCTATGTCACCCGCGCCGACGCCTACAAGGGCTACCGCAAGGGCTGCGGGCGCGATGCACGGGTGAAGGCCGTCTGGGGCGCCGAGGCCTTCAAGGGGCTGCCCAAGGCCGGATCATGAAATCAAGGTCTGGGCTGCCTCAGAAGCGGTAACCGAGACCGAGATTGAACATGTCTGCCTGACCGTCCACGGTGAAGGGGGCAAAACCGGATAGCTGGTACTGCTTCTCTTCGAACTCGTAGTGTTTGTAGTCTGCCCGCAGAAAAAGGTTGTCGGTGAGGCGGGCCTCGACACCGGCACCGGCGACGAAAGCGAGATGCGTGTTGGAATCCGATAGGCCGTCGGCGTCGCGCTCGATCTTGTAATTGCCAAAGCCGATGCCCGCGGAAACATAGGGCAGAAAGCGGCCCGCGTCGTAACCCATGCGCACCGTGGCGGCCCCCAGCCAGTTCGCCGATTGCTGCGCGGTGCCGGAACGCGTTGTCTCGTTGAAATTCACATATGTTCCTTCAAGGTCCGCACCGAAGACGACCCCGTTGAACTGCCGACTGTACCCGACGGATCCGCCGAGAGAGCCGGACCGGAAAAAGGCATCAAGGCCAAAGCTGTCGATGCCTTGCATGAAGCCGCCGCCGAAGAAGACCACGCCGTTGAAGCCGGTCCAGTCCTGAGGGGTCAATCGCAAGTCCTCGACCGAGCCGAATTCCGTCACAGGCGAATCCGCGGCCGAAACAGCCTGGGGGGCTGCGAGAAATGCGGCAAGAAAAAGCAATGGCAGACGCAAGGTGAAACTCCTCCAGATACAACTCCTGAGGGGTCTTATCGTGCGAAGACTATCAAGAAACCGTTAAGGTAAACGGAGTTCAAACGCCGGCCTCGAACGCTTCGACCAGTTCGAGGAAGGCATGCCCGTATTTTTCCAGCTTCGACTGTCCGACGCCTGAAACTGCCAGAAGCGCTTCTTCGCTCACGGGACGCGCCGCGGCGATGCCGGCAAGGGTGGCGTCCGGAAACACCACATAGGGCGGCACGGACTGGTCGCGGGCAATCTGGGTCCTGAGGCGCCGCAGACGTTCGAACAACAACTTGTCTTCCTCGCCGAGCTCGTCGGCGATGGAGGCGGTCCGCGAATTCCGTGTTTTCTTGAGGCCGGCCGCGCTCCGGTCCTTGCGCAAAGCCAGTCTTTCTTCACCGCGCAGGACCCCGCGCGCCTTTTCCGTCAGCACGAGGGCGCCGAACTGGGCGTGGTCCACATCGACATAGCCCGCAGCCACCAGCTGGCGCGCGATCGACTGCCAGGTCTTCAGCGGCACATCCTGGCCGATGCCGAAGACGGAGAGACTGTCATGGCCGAAACGGTTACTCTTGTCGTTGCTCTTGCCGAGCAGCACGTCGATCACATGTCCGGCGCCGAAGCGCTGACCTGTTCGGTAGATGGCCGACATCAGCTTTTGCGCCGCTTCCGTACCGTCCCAGGTCTCCACCGGCGACAGGCACGTGTCGCAATTGCCGCAGGGCTCGGGATAGGTCTCGCCGAAATGGGCGAGCAGTGCCTGGCGGCGGCAGCCCGACGTTTCGCAGATGCCGAGAAGCGCGTTCAGCTTGGCGTTTTCCGCCCGCTTCACCTCATCCGGCGCATCGCCTTCGGCGATCATGCGCCGGCGTTGCACGAGATCCGCCATGCCGTAGGCCATGAAGGCTTCCGAAGGCGCGCCGTCGCGTCCGGCGCGCCCGGTCTCCTGGTAATAGGCCTCGACCGAGGACGGCAGGTCCAGATGGGCAACGTAGCGCACGTCCGGCTTGTCGATGCCCATGCCGAAGGCGACGGTCGCGACCAGGCAAAGGCCTTCTTCCAGCAGGAAGGCATCCTGGTTCGCCGAGCGCTGCTCTGCGGGAAGACCGGCATGGTAGGGAAGGGCGCGGACGCCGTTCGACGACAGCCAGGTGGCGATGTCCTCCACCTTGGCTCGCGACAGGCAATAGACGATGCCGCTTTCGCCCTCGTGTTTCTTGAGGAAATCCAGAAGCTGCTGGCGCTGGTTGGTGCGCTCGACGATCTCGTAGCGAATGTTCGGCCGGTCGAAACTGGTGGAGAAGACCTGTGCGTCTTCCAACTGCAGCCGTGCCAGGATGTCTTTCTGCGTGTGCGGGTCTGCCGTCGCCGTCAGCGCCACCCGCGGCACGCCCGGATAGCGCTCGCGCAGACACGAAAGCGAAAGGTATTCAGGCCGGAAGTCATGCCCCCACTGGCTGACGCAATGGGCCTCGTCGATCGCAAAGAGCGCGATCTTGAGCGTGTCCAGAAAACGGCGGAAGCTCTCCGTGCCGAGCCGTTCTGGCGTGACATAAAGCAGATCGATCTCGCCCCGGCGCAATGCGCTGCGAACGGCATCCTGGTCTTCCGGCGACAGGGTCGAATTCAGCGCTTCCGCCCGGACACCGGCGGCCCGCAGCGCTCCGACCTGGTCCTTCATCAGCGCGATCAGGGGAGAGACCACGATGCCGACGCCGCGCCGGCAAAGGGCGGGGATCTGGTAACAGAGCGACTTGCCGGCCCCGGTCGGGAACAGCACCACGGCATCGCGCCCGTCGACCAGCGTCTCGATCACCGCCTGCTGCTTGCCGCGGAAACTGCTGTAGCCGAATATTTTCTGCAGAACTGCCAAGGGCTTCGGCTCGACGCGCACGTCCGGCGCTGTGTTCGGAGCGGGCGCGGCAGCAGCGGCAGACTGCGCGGAAATGGCTTCTTCCGCGGCAAACGCGGGCGAAACGGACATGGGTCAGACGGTTCCTTCAGGTTTCCCGAACCATGGCTTATTCGCTCGTCGAGGGCAATGAATCGGCCGGCCGGTCGCGCCAAGGCCTGTGGATGACCGGACCTGCGAGGCTCAGAACTCCGCGTCCGGGTCCTTTGCCAGCGTCTCGGCGCAATGGATCCGCATCTGTTCCGTCAGTTCGGTAAGGTCGCCGTCGAGGCGATCGGGACGGATCGGCTTGCCGAAATGGACGCGGAACTTCGCATTCTTCTTGTTGAGCAGCTCGTTGAAGACGGTCATGTCGCGCAGTTCCGTCGAGACCCGGGCGAGGAAATAGAAAAGACCGGAATTGCGCCCGCCCATATGCATCGGGATGATCGGCGCCTTGTTCTTGCGCGCCAGCGCCAGGGCGGAGGTCATCCAGGGCCGTTCCGTCAGCCGGCCCTCGTGCCAGTAGGCAAGGCGGCCGGAGGGAAACAGCACCACCACGCGCTCCGTGGCAAAGGCCGAGGAGGCGAGCTTTAGCGTTTCCTTGGATTTCTCACGGCTCTTGAAATCCGCGCGCCATTCGACCGGAATGATCATCTCGGCAAGGCGCGGATTGATGCGGATGGCGTCGCGGTTGGCGAAGATGGCAAGGTCCTTGCGCCGGGATTTGATCGCATCGTAGAGCACGATGCCGTCTGCAATGCCGGTGGGGTGGTTGGACACCAGCACCACCGGGCCCTCTTGGGGCACGCGGTCGAGGCCGAGCGTCGTGACGTTCAGGGTCAGGAGGTCGCTCAGATGTGCGAACACGTCCTGCGCTTCCATGAGCGCGATCGTGTCGGCCATCTCGACTGCGGAGCGGTAGCGCAGCACCGAATGGGCGAACGGTTTGATCAGCGGCCACCACGGGCTCGCCATCACCTGCTTGCCCCGCTCGGCGATCAGAACGTCGACGATATGCTGCTCGGCTAAAAGCCGCTGGGACGTGGTCTGCCGGCGCGCCGGGAAGGTGCCTGTCGTCTGGTCGGTTGTCCGCACAATTTTCACCTCTGCCCTTCGGGAAACTGCGTCTCACACCTGCATCGTTATCGAAATCGGTCGCGGGGTGCAAATGCTCGTTAAACGCCATCACAGCGCGAAAGTTGCCTCTATGCGGCAAAATGCCAGCGTTCCTGCGGCCTCAGCTCCACAGGGAACTGGTGAAGATTGCCAGCGTCGTCAAGAAGGCAGCCCCCCAGGCAAGCGAGCGTGGCGAGGCCCGGTCGGTCCAGTAGCAGAAGATGTAGATGATCCGCAGAAGGACGAAGAGCACAGCCAGCCGGTCGAGCCAGTCGGAAGAAGCTCCCTGGCTCATGGCGACGAACACGGCGACCGCGAAAAAGGGAAAGGCTTCGAAACCGTTCGCCTGTGCGCCCTGGGCCCGGGCCCGGAACCCTTCGCGCCAATAGTCCGGATCGCGTGGGCGGGAATTGTCGAAGTCGCGGTTCATTTTGGCGGGAAGGACTGAAAGCACCGGCAGGATGGCGGCGACAAGGACGCACCAGAGGGCAATCGGCATAAGGGCTCCTTCACGGGATCTGAATTCGGGTGTCGACGCCGCAATTGCGGTCAAATGCGCTCGCGGCGCTTTCGCGGCACCTATCGGCATCTTTAACAGGTGCCGTCAAGATATCCTCATGAAATTCGGCTTTGCCCCGGCATTGTCATAAAGATTTCCTCTCGCAGGGGTAGTGGAGGCGCGCCGGAAGGCGAGAACGAACCCTATCCAAGGCCGCGAAGGATCTGTGCCCCGTGTCGAAAACCACCGTCCTGTTCGTCTGCCCGGACAACAGTCTGCTGTCGCCGCTGGCCGAAGCCTATCTGAATGCGCGCGCTCAGGGACTGATGCGGGCGTTTTCCGCCGGGCTCGATCCGTCGCAGCCCCTCAACCGGCACGTCACCCGGCTTCTGTCCTCCCGCGGCATCCCGGCCGAGGGGCTGGCGCCGAAGCCGCTCGACATCTTCCTGATGCCTCATGCGGAAGTTCCGGACCGGCTGATCTACCTGTCGGACCTGAAGCCGATCGCCCTGCCGCCGCAGTGGAAGGCGACAACGTCCAGCCATTGGTGGAGCATCGCCGCCACGCCCCCCTTTCCGGACACATTCGCTGCCTGTGCCGCATACTTCGAAAGAATCGTGGGGGCGATCGACCGGCTGATGGAGCCGCCGCAAAGCGTCGGCAGGTCCATCGTGGGCGCTCTGGCATGACCATCGTGCGCAGACGGCCCGCCTTGAGGCCACGGGTTTTCCGGGAAATTTGCGCGATTTTGGATTTTCGACAAATTGTGGGCTAAGAGATGCATTCATATGGGACGAAGGTAAGGGATTGATTCGTCATGAAGCGAGCGGGAAAGATTGTTTTGGTTGCCGGAATGGTGGTTCTGGCTGCGGCATGCCAGCGGACATCGGGCGGCTCGAACTATGCCGAACCGCTGCCTGCTACGCCGACGACGCCGGTCGGCTCCGGCAACCTGGCACCGCTTGACCCGAACGCGGTTCCCGGAAGCGGCGTCGGTGATCCGAACGCGCAGACGACCGACCTTGCCAGCAATCCGGTTGCAGCACCGGCAGGCGCCAACGAAGTCGGCAGAACCGACCTCCTGGGCGGCTGGAAACTTTCCTCCGCCGGCGACAGCTGCATGGCCTTCATGACCCTGACCACCTGGTCCGGCGGCTACCGCGCAAATACCAGAGGTTGTGCTACCCCGACCCTGTCCGGCATCGCCGCATGGGATCTCAACGGCAATCAGGTGGTCTTGAAGGATGGGTCCGGCCTGATCGTCGCACAGCTTTATTCCAGCGCTCCCGGGCAGTTTAACGGTCAGACCTCGACCGGATCGCCCATCTCGCTCTACCGTTAAAGCTCCTCCGTATTTTTTCTGGACACGACACGCTATAGGTGTATATTTGCATGGCTACCGGAAAGGCTGTGCAAATGTCGAAATACGAACCATTGCGTGAACACCTTGCGCGTCTGGAAGACGTGGTCTGGGCCGCCAAGCTGAATGAAGTCGAGGAGATCCTCGGCTCCTCCCTGCCCAAGAGCGCCCGGGAACACCGTACCTGGTGGGCGAATTCGGGTGGCAGTCTGGTCCACCAGAACGCCTGGCTGGATGCCGGATGGCGGGTGGAGCGCACGGACCTGATGCGGGATGTGATCGTCTTCCGCCGGCTGCGGATCGGCGGCACTATCGTCGGAGGCTCTGCCCGGGTCGACCGCGCGATGAAGAACCCCCAGAAAACCGCCGAAAAGCGCCTCAGCAAGGAAATGGCTGCCCTGCGCCAGCCGGCAACGGTGACGCTGCGCTCCGAATGGACCGCCCTCGGCGATGTTCAGAAGACACCCTGTTCCAACACGACCATTCCCCAGGAGGGTGGCGTGATCCGCTTTGCGACGCTGGAGGGAGACGAGGTCGTCACCGTCATCGTCGCGACCCTTTCCGTGCACAAGGCCTATCGCAGCCTGCGCATGGAAATGAAGGGGCTCGACAACGACACGGACAGCCGTGTGGGCCGCGATCTCATAAAGAAGGCGGGGTTCGACCCTTCCTCTCCGATCGAATGCGACGTGGTCAAGTCCGGCAATGCCTGGCTTTTGACGGACGGGCGCGGCCGCAAGGCCAATCTGGACGACCAGTCCGAATGCTATCTGGTGGCTCAACTGCTTTACCTGCAGGAAGTCCAGAACGGCCGCAAGGCAACGCTGTTCCTGCGCTAGACCTGCGGTCGTTCGACCGGAACCGTCAGGCGATCAGCAGTTGATCTCATCTGACGGGTGACGGCGTCCGCCGCCGATCGACTGCTGCAGGCGGACTGTACTTCGGAGCATTCTGGCATCTTGCCGGTGGTCCCCTTCGCCGGCAGAGCGCAGCAGAATCCTCCCGCACGGGGCAAGCCCCCTCGTGCTTCAGGCGTCCGCAACCAACCCACCGGTTGCGGGCGCCGGAATTTCAAAGAAGCTGCGTCATTAGGCTTGAAGTTGTTGGCGAGAGCGGCAGCAATAAAGGCCGACGTGCCCACTGTGCACTCTTTACCAACTTTCGGTGCTGCCGGACCTATTGGATTGGGTTTCGATCATGCCTCGCTGCCGGTTACAAAATGGAAGCAACGAAAAGTTATTCAGAAGAAATGGCTTTTGCTAAAATTTCTAAATCTTTAATTCTCATGTCAATTTCATTAGTATGAACTCTAATAGATTCCTCAGAGTTGCGTGAGTATTCAATAATTTTTCCTGTTTGAGCACTAACTCTTTTTTCTATAACCTAGATATCTTCTCTCAATTTCTTCATTTCGACGATCTTCGCACTCAACTTGACAAGTTTCCGGTTCACGATTTCAAGCTCTTCTTTGAGCTCCGAAAATTCACTGTGATTCCTGTTCATTTCGAGCTTGAGTTGGGCAGTTGCAGATACGGATGCAATCAATGCAATGCCAGCGATCACGAGTCCGATTTTACCAAGCACACCAATTCGTTTTCCATCCTTCATCAAGCAGTTCCCTTATCACTTCACTCAATCAGTAATTGCGCCATGACTTCATCTATCACAATCCGCGCATAGAGTAACGTCGTTCATTTGCACACCGGTCAGAGCGGCCGCGATGAAGGTAGACTTGCCTTGCGCGTAGCCACTCCATCCGATCGTTCCGTTGGAGCACTCTGCCAGGCGTCGCTTCAGCCTTTCATAGGCCTCTGCCAACTCTGTGTCCCGCTGCAGGGCATCACGAAAACGCTTCCGGTCGAGTGGCGAAGGACACCCTGCACTGCACAGGGTGAGGCGGTGCGGCATTGCCACTTTCGGGCGGACACCTTCATCGGCGCCAAACCAATTCCCCGCCGGACGTGTCAGCTGCACTTCGTCTGCACGAAAACGATGTCCGTGATCGATGTAGCCGAGGCCGTTGAGCTTCGCCTTCGCGGTCTCCAAAAGGACGCCTGCTGCAAGCGAAACATCAAGGTGCAGCTTTGACTTTGCCGCAATGCCGGGTATGGCGGTGGACCCCACATGGTCGATCCGCTCCGCCAGCGGGCCGAAAAGCGCGACAAGATCCCGGATCAGAAAACCCGCCTGGATCCGCCACTGCGGATCATGGGGCACGAAGGCAATCGTCACCAGGAACATCCTTAGATTTCAAACGGTTGAAATACGAGGCCGTTAAGGGCTACGGTTGCCTAAGACGATATCATGACTTGCATCTGCGACGTTTTGACCTTATTCCGCCGTGCACATAATCCTGTCCACGACCCCATGAGCTCTCATGGAGGGAGCAGCACCCTTGAAGATGGAACTGCCGGTCAACCGCGCCATGAGCGCCCGCTACGATGCCCTGATAGCATCCGGCGAGATCAGGGAAGACCCCGTGCAGCGGGAGGCGGTGCGCCAGCTCGACCTGCTCAACACGCGCCTTGCCGAAACCAGGCTTGCCTCGAAGAAAAGTTCCCTTGGCTGGCTCTTTGCCAGCAGGAAAAACCAGCTCTGGGCTTCCGTGCAGGGCCTCTACATGTGGGGCGGCGTCGGTCGCGGCAAGACCATGCTGATGGATCTCTTCTACGAGGTCACGGTCATTCGCCGCAAACGCCGGGTGCATTTCCACGAATTCATGACCGACGTGCATGAGCGCATCCATGCGCACCGTCAGGCGCACAAACGGGGCGAAGTGAAGGGCGACGACCCGATCCCGCCGGTCGCCGCCCAGATCGCCGAAGAAACCCGGCTGCTGCTCTTCGATGAATTCTCGGTCACGGACATTGCCGACGCAATGATCCTCGGGCGCCTGTTCACCCAGCTTTTCGAGGTGGGCGTCATCGTCGTCGCCACTTCCAACGTGGAGCCGTCGAGGCTCTACAGGGACGGCCTCAATCGCCAGCTGTTCCTGCCCTTCATCCGCATGCTGTCGGAGCGCGTGGTGATCCTGCACCTCGACTCGCCGACAGACTACCGGCTGGAAAAGCTTGCCGGCGCTCCGGTCTATGTCACCCCGCTCGGCCCCGAGGCGGACCAGCAGATGGATACGCTCTTTGCCAAGTTGACCCACGGCATGGAGCCGCACGCCGAAGAGCTGGAAAACAAGGGCCGCAAGATCAATGTGCCCTGTGTCGCCGCCGGCGCTGCCCGCTTCACCTTCGACCAGTTGTGCATGCAGCCTCTCGGCGCGAGCGACTATCTGCGCATCGCCCATGCCTATGGCACGGTGTTCATCGACCATGTGCCGGTGCTGTCGAAAGCCCGGCGCAACGAGGCCAAGCGCTTCATCAACCTGATCGACACGCTTTACGACAACGGCATCAAGCTGGTCGTCTCGGCAGAGGCCGAGCCGAACAAGCTCTATGTCGGCGAGGACGGCACGGAAGCCTTCGAATTCGACCGGACAGCCTCCCGGTTGATCGAAATGCGGTCCGAGGCGTACCTTGCGGGAGAAAGGCGGCAGGTGCACGCATAGGTCTGCATTCCGTATAGGGGAATAATGCAGGCGGGAAGATTTGAGAAAATTTGCCCGGGATCGCGCAATATTCTTTTGGCGAGGTTGCGCGGGCGAACCAAAGGGAGTAGTGCCATCCTCGGTCATCAGAGGATGGCATAGAGTTCCATCTTACGTAAAGGGAAACTTTCGATATGGCTCGGAACAAGATTGCCTTGATCGGCTCTGGACAGATCGGTGGCACGCTCGCGCATCTGGCAGGTCTGAAGGAACTGGGAGACATCGTTCTCTTCGACATCGCGGAAGGCGTTCCGCAGGGCAAGGCGCTCGACATCGCCGAATCTTCCCCGGTCGACGGTTTCGACGCCAAGCTGGCAGGTGCCAACAGCTACGAAGCCATCGAAGGCTCCGACGTCGTCATCGTTACCGCCGGTGTTCCGCGCAAGCCGGGCATGAGCCGCGACGACCTTCTGGAAATCAACCTGAAGGTTATGGAGCAGGTCGGTGCCGGCATCGCCAAGTTTGCCCCGAACGCATTCGTCATCTGCATCACCAACCCGCTCGACGCCATGGTCTGGGCCCTGCAGAAATTTTCCGGCCTGCCGAAGAACAAGGTCGTCGGTATGGCCGGCGTGCTCGACAGCGCCCGTTTCCGCTATTTCCTCGCCGATGAGTTCAATGTCTCGGTCGAGGACGTTACCGCCTTCGTGCTCGGAGGTCACGGCGACACCATGGTGCCGCTGACCCGCTATTCCACGGTTGCCGGCATTCCGCTCCCCGATCTCGTCAAGATGGGCTGGTGCACGGCCGAGCGCCTGGAAGAGATTGTCCAGCGCACCCGTGACGGCGGCGCCGAGATCGTCGGCCTCCTGAAGACCGGTTCAGCCTTCTACGCGCCGGCGTCCTCCGCCATTGCCATGGCCGAGAGCTATCTGAAGGACAAGAAGCGCGTGCTGCCCTGCGCGGCAGCCCTCGACGGCCAGTACGGCCTCAAGGACACCTATGTCGGCGTGCCGGTCGTGATCGGTGCCGGCGGCGTCGAGCGCATCATCGAGATCGACCTCCAGGGGGACGAGAAGGCCAATTTCGACAAGTCCGTCGGCTCCGTCGCCGGTCTCGTGGACGCCTGCAAGAAGATCCAGCCGGCGCTTGGCTAAGCGTCTGCCAGTGAAATAGCGGCCGTTCCTCGGGTACCTTGGGACGGTCCTCCGACAACGGGGGAAACACATGAACATTCATGAATACCAGGCCAAGGCCGTCCTGAAGGAATATGGTGTGCCGGTCGCCGAAGGCGTCGCCATCTTCTCCGCCGACGAAGCGGAAGCCGCTGCCAAAAGCCTGCCGGGCCCGCTCTGGGTCGTGAAGTCCCAGATCCATGCCGGCGGCCGCGGCAAGGGCAAGTTCAAGGAACTTGGCGCCGACGCCAAAGGTGGCGTGCGCCTGGCCTTCGAACTGGGCGATGTTGCCAAAAACGCCAAGGAAATGCTCGGCAACACCCTGGTCACCAAGCAGACCGGCCCGGCCGGCAAGGTGGTCAACCGTCTTTACATCGAAGACGGCGCTGACATCGAGCGCGAGCTATACCTCTCCATCCTGGTTGACCGCACCGTCGGCCGCCCGGCCTTCGTCGTTTCCACCGAAGGCGGCATGGATATCGAGGCCGTTGCCGAAGAGACCCCGGAAAAGATCGTCACACTACCGATCGACCCGGAAACCG
>ENA-ORCZ01000455-ORCZ01000455.1-marine-metagenome-genome-assembly--contig:-NODE-455-length-18017-cov-3.688071_pt1 | contig 18017 bp, 12 predicted proteins | sample MGYA00237785_ERZ508519 | MGnify/ENA primary metagenome ERZ508519 (study PRJEB26189, sample SAMN06268790) | marine metagenome | isolation source: Bioluminescent Bay, La Paraguera, Puerto Rico | place...
GCCATTGGCGCGGGTTTCGTTGATCAGATCGGCGATTTCCTTGCTGATCGACCCCCATTCGGCATGCATCTTGTGGTCATCGGTGTCATCCACCTTGACCGGCAGAAACGTGCCCGCCCCGACATGCAGCGTAATCGTGCGGCGATTGATCCCGCGCGCATCCAGATTGGCCAGAAGTTCCGGGGTGAAATGCAAACCCGCGGTCGGGGCCGCAACAGCCCCATCCTTTTGTGCAAAGATGGTCTGATAGTCGGATTTGTCCTGATCATCGCCGCCTGCTTCGCGCCGGATGTAAGGCGGCAAGGGCATCACACCGTATTTTTCAAGGGATGCAATCAGGTCTGCACCAGATTTATTAAAGCGCAGGGTGACTTCGCCGCCGTCCTTCTTGGCAAGAACTTCGGCTTCGAATTCGTCATTGACCTTGAAGGTTTCCCCGATGCGCAGCTTCTTGGCTGGTTTGGCAAATGCCACCCATGTGCCAAGGCCTTCCTGTTTATGCAGGGTGACCTCAACCTTGGCATCCCCGCGTTTGCCAAACAGGCGGGCCGGGATCACGCGCGTATCATTCGATATCAGCAGATCACCAGGCCGCAAAATATCGGGCAATTCGCGCACGATGCGGTCCTGCATTCCTTCGCCTGACAGATCAAGCATTCGGGCGGCGTCCCGCGGGTTGGCCGGATGTTCGGCAATGCGTTCGCGCGGCAATTCAAAATCGAACAGATCGACTTTCATGGATTAGGGAAATTCCGCTCAATTAAAAAACAAATGAAAGGGCGTGTTATGCGCCCCTTCGCAATAAATCACAAGGCCACGGACGGCATATCTGATAAGCCCAAGCCTTGCATCAAACCGATATCAGCCGCGGGCCGGTTCCGCATCGGTGCGCGGTGTGATCACCGTCATCAAAAGACGGAACGGCGCCAGACAGGTAAGCGCCATGATCATCTTGGCTGCGAAATCACCCATCGCCCACGTATCCCACGGAAGACCAGTACCGGCAAACGCGATCGAGAAGAACAAGGCGGTATCAACCGCCGACCCGATGCCGGAAGACACCAGCGGTGCTTTCCACCAGCTTGCCCGGCGCAGTTTGTCAAACACGGTCACATCAAGCATCTGGGCAATCAGAAAAGCCGAACCCGATGCGATGGCAATGCGCGTATCCGCAACGATCAGGGACAGACCAACCGCCAGCGCAAACCCGGCCAGCACGACAACACGTGCCGCCGCCGCACCGCGTGCGCGGTTGGTCAGATCGGTGACAAGAAAGGCGACTGGATAGGTGAACGCACCATAGGTCAGCCAGTCCGCCAGAACGCCGGGCAGCGGGTATTCGACCAGAATGTTCGATGCGACAACGGTCACCGCCATGGCGAGGACACCGAAAATGATCGCTTTCATCTGTTAGCCCTTCTCATCAAATGAACCCACGCATAACAAATCTCGCGGCCCACCATACTGGGCGACGATCACGAACGGATTCTGTGTAACTTTGGTGCGGCTGTTTACGCGCAGACCAAAGCCCGGTCAAGGAAAAACGGCGATCAGGAAAACCTGATCGCCGCTGCAGATCGCTGCAAGTCGCCCCGGGGAAAATGGGGCGCCGCGCCGCGAAACCATATTCGTTTTAAGTTACAGCATGATGCCGCGAATGGTGAAGAACAGAAGCGCTCCGAGGAAGGCACCGGCCGGAACCGTCACCACCCACGCGGTTGCGATAGTCACCGCATAGCGACGACGCACCAGAAGACGCTTGCGCATTTTCTTCTCGGCCTTTTCGGCCTCACTCGGGTCAATCTGACGAAGCGCTTCGATATGTTCGTCGCCCTGTTCGTTTTCCGGACGATCCACCAACATCGGTGATGCGACCTTGCGACGGCGATGCGACAGGCTTTCACGCAGGAAACCAACCCCGAACACAGCACCAACCGCAATGTGCGTCGAACTCACCGGAAGACCCAGTGCAGATGCGACAATCACCGTAAGGGCCGCCGACAATGCCACGGTATAGGCACGGATCGGATCAAGCTTGGTGATCTTTGATCCAACCGTCTTGATCAGTTTCGGACCAAACAGGATCAGACCGGCAGAAATACCAAGCGCGCCAATGACCATCACCCAGATCGGGATCGGGGCCGAGGTCACGATCTGACCGCTATCAACACCGGAAACAATGGCGGCCAGCGGACCAATCGCGTTGGCAACATCGTTCGAGCCGTGCGCGAAGGACAGGAGGGCTGCTGAGACGACAAGCGGAATACGAAACAGCGACGCGATTTCCTTGCGACGGCCGGTCATGCTGGCCGAAGCACGGAAAACGGCCTTGCGGACCGGGATCACGGTCAGGAAGAACGCGGCAACACCAATGGCGATCACAACCGGTGTTTCGGCCTTCCAGATTTTCTTCACACCCTTCATCATCAGATACATCGCAAAGGCCGAGACCATGACACCGACCAAGATCGGAACCCATTTGCGCGCAGCTGTCACGCGGTCTTCGGTGTAAAGAATGCGGAATTTGATAAAGGCCAGGAACCCGGCAGCAATCAAACCACCCAGAACCGGCGAGATCACCCAACTTGCGGCGATTGTGCCCATGGTCGGCCAGTTCACCGCCCCAATGCCAACGGCGGCCATACCAGCCCCCATGACACCACCAACAATCGAATGGGTGGTTGAGACCGGCGCGCCGAACCAGGTGGCCAGGTTCAGCCAAAGGGCTGCGGCCAAAAGGGCTGCCATCATCGCCCAGACAAAGGTTTGGGCATCGGGCATCTGGGTGGGATCGATAATGCCGTTCTTGATCGTGCCGACAACATCGCCACCGGCAATGATCGCACCAGCGGCCTCGAAGATGGCCGCAATCAAAAGGGCGCCAACCATGGTCAGCGCCTTGGAACCCACCGCCGGACCAACATTGTTGGCAACGTCGTTGGCCCCGATATTCAGCGCCATGTAACCACCGATAACGGCGGCGGCGATCAGGAAGCCACTTTGCGGCAGTCCGCCCATATGAAAGGCGACAAACGCACTACAGGCAAGCAGGAAGACAAGTGCCAGACCAAGCTTCGCACTGATCGATGCTGTTTCACCCAGCCCCGCATCCATGCGTTTTTGCCACTTGAGATCCTTATCCAGAGCAGTTTTCTTTACCGACATAATCAACCATTGCCATCACAGGGAATCGACGGGCGGATCATGTCGAAGCCGGACCTCTTTGTTAAGGTTTTTTTGCTGTTTTATGACGACCTTCGGTCAAGTCGTTGAAGATAAAGAAAAACGGCCCCACAAAACGGGGCCGTTTTCCAACATTTTCAAGGGATTTGATATCAGCGACCGAACTGGTTCAAAAGCCCCTTCAGCAGGCCTTTGGCCGCATCCTCGGCAGAGCCGCCACCAGAGCCCCCCGTTCCCGATGAATCATTGCTTGATCCGCTGCCGCCCAGTGCCTTGTCGATCAGGTTGTCGAGAACCCGAACGGCAACCTTGTCCATGCGTCCGGTGATGACCGGATCATCGATCTTGCCTTTGGCATAGACGCTGAACGGCGGCAATTCTTCGATCTTTTCAGAGAAATCGAAATCAGCCTGCGTATCCATCACCCAGCGCGGCAAATCAAGGGTCGCATCCGCATCCGCAGTGCCGACCCGCGACAGTGCTTCGACACGGGTGGTTCTGGCAATGCCGTTGGTGATGGTCATGTCCGCTTCAAGCGATTGCATGAGATCGTTGTTGCCAACACCTTCAACCACCATCGCTTGCGGGCCCTGACGCAGAAGGGCTTCGATATTAAGACGCGGATCTGGCGACCGTTTATCGGCATTGCTGAACCGCACATTGTTCAGAACCAGATTGGCCGTACCGTTCAGGGCCGACACCAAACGACGCGACGTGTTGCCCTGCGCATTGGCATCAAATGTCAGTCCAAGCCCACCAAGGATGGTGTCACTTGCCACCCGGATTGGCACCAGACTTTCGATCCGAGCACTGTCCAAACGACCGGTAAGGGCCAGCTTGGGCACATCGTTATTGCGCGCATCAAAAGTGCCGTTAATCGCAAGGTCCCCCTGCCCCAGAAGCCCGGTAAAGCTCGGAATGGTCAGAAGCCCGTTAACCAACGTCGCCTTCAGGTCCGGATTGATCAGGCTATAGGTATCGAAATCAAGCTGATCCAGGGCAACCGCAATATCAGCATCAATCGAACGAAGGGCCGAAACATCAATCACGGTGTCATCCCACGGCGTGCCATCACGGGCATCAACGCGGGTTACCATCGTAGTTTTCGGTAGATTGAATGCCGCCTTGCGCGGGCCGCTGCCCATACCGGGCATCAGGCTTGCGCGCTTGTCTGCTGGCAGGAACGGATCCACCACAAGCTTGCCACCGGAAAGTGCGACAGAAAGCTTGGGCTGTGCCTGTGAACCATCAAAGCGTACGGTGCCCGACGTTTCAAATGCGCCGAGGATAAGCTTCAGGCCGTCGACCGCAACATTCTGCGCATTGCCCTTCACAGTGCCGGAAACCGCCAGTCGGCCAAGATTGCCCGATGGCGTGTAGGTTGGAGCAAGAAGCTCCAACGCACGGTTCAGGCTAGATGCCTGAACGGCAAGCTTGCCATCAATGCCCGGATTGCTGCCAAGCATTTCGGAAACAACACCATCAAGAGCAACCTGCAACAGCGGGTTGGACACATCAAGTGCAACCGTCGGCCCGGTGACAGGGCCATTCAGATCCAGATTTGCCTGAACACTCTTGTAACTGCTTGCCGGTGCCGGAAGGGTAATGCCGGTCAGCTTTGCCAGCGGCTCCAGCGTTTTGGCCGTGATACGCACGGACAAATTATCAAATGCCGGCACATCGGCCGCACCGTTGAATGCGCCCTTTGCACTGGCGGCAAGGCCTGCTGCATCGGCAACCGCAAAATTGGTCAGGGTAATATTCGGACCATTGAGGCTGCCATCAATTGAAATGCCACGCACCGACACACCAGAAGAGATGATCTCATCAGCGGCCAGTCGGTAATTGGCGGCCATGCCTTCAAGGGGTGCCAGCGCATCCTTGATGATCTTGACCATATCCTGCTTGGCAGCAGAAGCATTGCCCGCATCCGATGAAGATGCAGCACCGGACGATGCAGTACCGCCCGCCTCAGAAGTCGTAGAGACGGAAACGTCCGCATCCGGCGCAGCTGCGATATATTGATCAAGGTTGATCCGGTCGAGCTTCAGACCAATGCCCAAGGCAGGCAGGCCCGATCCGCCGAGATTGGCAACAACAGCCCCGCGAATGGCGGTATCATCGACCCGCAGATCAAGATCGGAAATATTGAGTTGTTCGGATGTGCCCTTGATCCCGCCGGTCAAGGAGAACCGGCGAAGACGGTCGGCACGAATGCCGTCGACATCGACACCCAACCAACGCATGACCGCACGAATGTTTTCGGACGCCACTTCATAGCTAAGTGCGGCACTCAAGTCCGGCGTATTACCGGAAATACTGCCAAAGACAGATACATCTGTCCCGCCGGGAAGACCGGCAGAGACTTCGTTCAGCGTGATCTTGCTATTGGCGATTGCAGCATTGATCCGCGCATTATGGACCGGCGTCTGGTTGTAGATCAGGGTTTCGACTTCGAAATCGATCGACGCCTTCAGATCCGCCGGGATCGCCGGTGCATTGGCAGCACCGTTTTTCTTGACCGAGCTTTGCGACGGGATGGATTGTGCGCCACCTGCCGCGTCGCCTGATGCTTCCGGCGCACTGTTGGCATCACCGGCCGCAGGCGATGCGCTTGTATTGCCCATATCGGCCAGAACAAGGATGCTATCAAGATCAAGCTGGTTGAAGCGCAGCGCGACATCAGCATTGAGGCTTGGCTCCTGATCAATCGCAATCGCGCCAGACCCGCGGGTTTCGCCAAACCGGATCGAAAGATCATTGAGCGTCACCGATTTGGCATTGGCAGTGATATGCCCACCAAGATCAAGCGGCTTGGCCGCGATATCGGGAATGTCGGCATCATCACCGGCAATCCGAAGTGCGGCTTCACGCAGATCATCGAACTTGCCATTAATCTCGCCATCAAAACCGGGATTATCCGCTGAAAGATCGACACGTCCGGCAACGGTGACACCGCCATCGACCTCGTCAATGCCCAGTTTCAGGCTGACCGGGAATGGCGCAGACTGGCTGATCTGCCCGACATTCATCGCAAATGTCAGCGGAATACCGCGATAGAAGACATACCCTTCACCCTCCATCGGACCATTCAGGGTCTCTGCCGATATACCAAGGGTAAGCCCCTCGATCCGTTCTTCGGAGCCCGGCGCGCGATAGATGATGGTCGCGTTTTCAATTTCCAGACGGTCGACCTGAATGGTGCTGGCGAAATCACTTTCGGTGCCCTCTATGGCATCAGCCGTGCCCTCGGCACTCTCGGTTGGTGCCGGTGCGCTTTCCGCACCCGTACCCGGCGTGCTGATTGTTCCCGCGTCCGGGCCGGAACGTGCGGCCTGCGCTGGATCAAATACCAGATTGTTCGAACCATTTTCAAAGGTCTCAATCGCGATCACCGGATTGATCAAACTGACTTCTGTCACCTGCACATTGCCGGTCAAAAGCGGCATCAGCGCAACGGAAACCCGGACCTCGTCAATCGACACCATTTCGGCATCCTGTGCGCCCGGTACATTGCCAAGGCTGACATCCGTTGCCGACAGGGATGGTGACGGGATCAGCGACATCGACAGATCGCCCGCAAGATCAAGCTCACGTCCGGTCGCCTCGCGAACAGCCTGGCTGACCTCGGCCTTATAGCCATTCCAGTCAATCAATGACGGAATGATCAGCAACGCGGCAACAAGAACCACGAGAAGTGCACCAATTGCGACAAGGATTTTTTTCAACAGTCAGGCTCCGCTAGATCGCATGGTCGCCCCGCCAGAAAAGGCCGCGACCCACAAAGGTTTGATTTCTTGTTCGAAAGCATAAGGCTCGTGATGACTCTCGCAACAGAAAATGGCCAAAGATTATAGCTAATTTCAGGCAAGCTTGATCCATCCGTAACGCCGGGATCGTTCGATGTGTTCCATCGGCACCATCTTCATGTGTGTCAAAGCAGCGCTTTGATCAAGCATCCGGAAGATATTGCATTGTTTTGAAACATTAAAAATAGAACCGGAATACCCGGAAAGAAAACCTTTAACGCCATTTGCGAATTTACCAAACGGCGAAATACGTAGTTTAAAATCAATTGGATGGTGGAAATCGGCCTCCGAAATGATACATTTTATAAAACAGAAAAAGAATTCAATCCTGACTTTCATTCCACCCGGATGATCGTTGTACGCAATCGCGACAGGGAGGATTAAAATGACCGATACAATAATCGAAACGCCGGAAAAAGCGGTCGACGCCGGTCAACGCGGAATCGTTGTACGCACCATCACCACCGACCAATCAGGCGCCTGGCTGCAAGCGGGCTGGCGCGATTTCCAACGAACCCCTGCCATCGGCCTGACTTATGGCGCGCTTTGCACCATTGCCGGCTGGTTGATCGTGCTTAGTATTTTCCAATCCGGACAACCTTATCTGACCCTGCCACTTGCGGCCGGCTTCATGTTGCTGGCCCCGCTGGTGGCTGTCGGGCTTTATGAAACAAGCCGTCGCCTTGAAATGGGGGAAAACGTTACCCTGTGGCACAGCCTGAACGGGTTTCGTCGCAATCCGGGGCAAATTGGCGCAATCGGCATTTTGCTGATGCTGTTCTTTTTGGCATGGACGCGGATCGCGATGCTGCTGTTTGCCCTGTTTTACAACGGCACCATGCCGTCGCTTGATGTGCTGGTCTGGCAAACCTTCTTCTCGCGCGATGCAATCACCTTCCTGATTACCGGCGGTTTGCTGGGTGGGGTGTTGGCGGTGATTGCCTTTGCGGTATCGGTGGTATCGATCCCGCTTCTGGTTGATCGCGATGTCGATGTGATTACCGCCGTCATCATCAGCGTTTCGGCGTTTCGCAAAAACTGGAAGGTTTTGATTGGATGGGGGGCCGTGATTGCCATCCTGTCTGCTTGCGGGATGGTCGTCTTCCTGTTCGGACTTGCCATCACCATGCCGCTTCTGGGCTTTTCAAGCTGGCATGCCTATCGCGGGATCATCGATGAAAGTCAGGCTGATGTCGCCCGCCTGCGCCGTCAGGTTCCCTAAACATCTCTCTGCTAACTGATCTGTAAACGCCGCCCCTGGAACGGGCGGCGTTTTTTGTTGCGCAAATAATTTCCGTGGCACCGATGCATGCATGGGAACAAATATCGCGACCAGCAGTTTAAGCTTTGTGGCGATTGACCTGCGTATAAGACAACGAGATATCGATCACGCATCCGCAAACTTCACTGGCGTCGTTGCCATAAATTGTCCAAGATCAGTCGGCAACAGATCAGCATCTGGCAACCATCTGCATTTACGAGTTATTTTTGATCATGCATCAAGCCCGTGCGCTCCGCCACGTTATCGCCGTTTCCGCGTCCCTGTTCGCGCTGCTTGCGGGTACCCAAGGGGCTTCTGCGCAAACCAATACGGCCGATGGCCCGCAATCGACCCGGACCCCGGATGACAAATGGGGTGTATCGCTTTCGGTTGAAAACGATCTGTTCACGCCAACAAACAGTGATCAGCATTACACCAACGGTGTGCGGCTTGCCTTTATCTCGCCCGAAGACGACGCCCCGGCGAGCTTTCTGAACGTTGCCAAGCAAATCCCGTTTTTCGCATCCGAGGGGCGCATTCGCACCAGCTATTCGCTGGGCCAGACCATGTACACGCCTGACGACATCACGATTGCTGAAAATCAGCCCAATGACCGCCCATGGGCAGGCATGCTGTATGGCACGGCCGGGCTTTTGTCGGATACCGGTCTGCAGAAAAATGGGGCTGATAGTAATTATTCGCGCATTGATACGCTGGAACTGACCCTTGGCGTGGTTGGTCCGGCATCGCTTGCCGATGAAACGCAATCCTTTGTCCATAAGCAAATCAACAGCCCCCACCCCGAAGGCTGGGACAATCAGATCAAGAACGAACCGATCATTGGCCTGACCTATGAACGGAAATATCGTGGCTGGTTTGAAGCCGATCTGTTGGGTGTTGAATTTGACGCCACTCCGCACGGGGCCGTGACGCTGGGTAACGCCTTTACCAATGCGGAACTGGGCACGATGTTCCGCATGGGCTTTGACCTGCCGGCCGATTATGGCCCGCCGCGCATCCGCCCAAGCCTTCCGGGATCGGATTTCTTTGTCCCCGACACCGATGGCTTCCCGCTAAGCGGTTATGTGTTTGCCGGTTTTGCCGGGCGCTATGTCGCGCGTGACATCACCCTTGATGGCAACACCTTTGCCGATAGTGCCTCGGTCGATAAGGAACCATGGGTTGGTGATTTGCAGATCGGTCTTGCCGTGATCATCGGCCAGGCGCGTCTGACCTACACCCATGTTTATCGCACCCCGGAATTCACCGCCCAAAGCGGGGCGGACCAGTTCGGGTCGCTTTCGCTTTCCTTCCGGTTCTGATCCGAAAACAAAAACGGGCCGAAATGGCCCCGTTTTCAATGAGATAACCCTATTGGTCTGATGATATCAAAGACCCGGGATCAGCTTGCCCGGATTCATCAGACCTTTGGGATCAAGCGCGTTTTTGATCGCCCGCATGACGGCAATGGTGTCTTCGCCATGCTCGGTCACCATGAAATCAAGCTTGCCATAGCCAATGCCATGTTCGCCGGTGCAGGTGCCGCCAAGTTTAAGCGCCCGTTCGACCATGCGTTTGTGCAGACGGTTGGCTTCTTCCATCTGGGCCGGATCTTCGGGATCCAGCAGGATCAGGGTGTGGAAGTTGCCATCGCCGACATGACCGATGATCGTGCAGGTCAGCGGGCTGGCATCACAATCAGCACGGGTTTCAGAAATCGCCTCGGCCAATTTGGAAATCGGCACGCAAACATCAGTCGGCATGCCGGCCTTGCCCGGTTCAAGCTGAAGCGACGCGTAATAGGCCTTGTGGCGCGCGGCCCAAAGCTTATTGCGGTCTTCCTGGCGGGTGGCCCACTGGAATTCCTCGGCACCAAATTCCTCGGCAACTGATTGCACGAATTCTGCCTGTTCCTTCACACCGGCCTCAGTGCCATGGAATTCAAAGAACAGGGTCGGGGCTTCCTTGTGGTCCAGCTTGGAATAGTTGTTCACCGCACGGACCTGCAACGGATCAAGGAACTCGATACGCGCAACCGGAATGCCAGCCTGGATGGTCAGGATGACGGTATTGACCGCATCTTCCACCGTCGGGAAGGCACAGACGGCGGCCGACATTGCTTCGGGGATACCATAAAGCTTCAGGCCGATTTCGGTGATAACACCCAGCGTCCCTTCGGAACCAACGAACAGACGGGTCAGGTCATAACCGGCTGATGATTTACGCGCGCGGTTGGCCGTTTTGATGATTTTACCATCCGGGGTGACGACGGTCAGGCTAAGGACGTTTTCACGCATGGTGCCATACCGCACGGCGTTGGTACCCGATGCACGGGTCGCCGTCATGCCACCGATGGAGGCATTGGCACCCGGATCAATCGGGAAGAACAACCCGGTATCACGCAGATGATCATTCAGCTGTTCACGGGTCACACCGGCCTGAACGCGGCAATCAAGATCTTCGTTATTGACTTCAAGGATGTTGTTCATCTGTGAAACATCAATACAGATACCACCGCGAAGCGCCGCAACATGCCCTTCAAGCGACGATCCGGTACCAAACGGCACAATCGGTACTTCATGGGCGGCACACAGCTTGACCACCTCGGCCACTTCCTCGGTCGAGTGGGCAAAGACCACCGCATCAGGAGGCGATGCTTCATGCCAGCTTTCGTCCTTACCGTGCTGTTCAAGTACGGATGTGGCCGTTGAAAGCCGATCACCAAGCATTTCGCGCAAGGCATTGATCAGACTTTCCGGGGTTTCGATACGTTCATATTCACGAACTGACATGATTTTACTCTTTCGGCCTGTGTGGTCCTGATGGAGGCTGTCGCTTCCCGGTGCGCCTCAAATCTGTGGGGAAGACAGCACCGGACAGAAATTTGGCAAACACCCTACGCCGAGATGCCCGAAATTGGTATTACCTTTTGCCCAAACCATGCAAAAAATTCTTACGGTCGGGATCTGAAAAGGATGTGGAGATATCGCGCAAGCCCAAGTTCTGACGATATCCCCACCCGTTTTTGACACCATGAAACGGCATCAGATTACGCAGGGCCCGATGCCCTAGCCCTTATTGCGATCCTGCGGCAGTGCGGCGGCAATCCGATCCGCCAGACGTGCGAATGGCAGACTTTGCAACCAGACCGTCCCCGGTCCTTCCAGGGTCGTTACGAACAGGCCTTCGCCGCCAAACAGCGCGTTGGTGAACCCGCCGACAAACTTGATCGAATAATCAACCGATGGCGTCATCGCGACCAGCGCACCGGTATCCACCCGAAGCGTTTGGCCCGGCTTAAGATCCTTGCGAATAATCGTGCCGCCCGCATGCATGAAGGCCAGGCCATCGCCGCTCAGCCGTTGAAGGATAAAGCCCTCCCCGCCGAAAAGACCTGCGCCGAGCTTTTTGGAAAAGGCGATATCAATATCAATGCCGGATGCCGCACACAGAAACGCATCCTTCTGACAGATGATCTCGCCACCATGTTCACCCAGATCAAGCGGCACCACCTTGCCCGGATAGGGGGCGGCAAAGGCAACATGCCCCTTGCCCGATCCTTCATGGACAAAGCTTGTGATAAAGAACCCTTCACCCGTCAGCATGCGCTTGAAGCCGGAAAACAGCCCGCCACCGGTACCGGTCTGCATGGCGATGCCATCGCTCATATACATCATGGCGCCGGCTTCCGCCCGGACGCCTTCGCCCGGATCGAGTTCGATTTCAACCAGCTGCATCTCTTCGCCATGGATCGTATAATCGATCACGTCTGCCATCTGGGCGTCTCCTGTTTTTCTGAATTAACCGTGCTTTACGGCCAAGTTTGGAACCTCGCGGTTTCAATCGCAAGAAAAAGGGGCGAAAACACGACAAGCGCACCCAAACCCAGCGAAAACCATCAATTTTGCAGAACTATACGTGAGACTGAAACACCATCGTCAAGATGTTGAAGCGAAAGCATTTTGTTAAGAGGTTTCGTATAGTCCTAATAATACCATGCTATAATGTATATTACAGCGATCAGGGTGATTGATCGGCTTCGGACAAAGGCACTTGCGATGGTCTTGCTTAGGAAATTCGACTGGATCACTCAGGACGAGGTCATGAAGGCGTCGCTTGATAAGTGGCAGCGTGTCGTCGACCTGATGACGCAGCTTCTTGGTGCCACGGCCGGATATGTTGTCGAATATAATGACAAGATCGGTTTTCGCGCCGCCCTGACAAGCAAGAACCCGGAAAATCCGTTTCCCGAAGTTTCGGGAAAACCGCAATCGCTTGACGCCAATTTGTATTGCCGGCGGGTGATTGCCACAAAGTCAGCCTTTTACGAACCCGACGCCAGCGACAAGCCCGAATGGGCCGACAATCCGGAAGTCGTCGAGGAAGGCTATATTTCCTATTTCGGGGTGCCGCTTTTGTGGCCAAACGGCCTGGTTTTCGGGACACTTTGCGTTTTTGACACCAAGGCCACGCAGTATGAAAACCCGTTGCAGGAATTGATGGAGGTCTTCCGCGACCTGATCGAAGCCGATTTGCGCCTGTATGAGCAATACGAAATCATGCGCAACCTTTCGATGACCGATCCGCTGACCGGCATGAACAACCGCGCCGGGTTTGAGATGCTGGCCCATCAGAAAATCCGCATCGCCAAACGCTATCACCACAATATCGGGATCATCTTTATCGATCTTGATGACATGAAACACTGGAACGATGATTACGGCCATGCCGCCGGGGATGCTGCCCTTCGTGCAGTCGGCAAGGCGATCACCGACAGCATCCGCGAGGTTGATATTTGCGGGCGCATCGGCGGGGATGAATTCGCCGTTCTGGGCTATGTGCGCAATCGCGGCGATCTGACGACCATTGTCACCCGTGTGCGCAACGCCCTTGATCACGTCAAACTTACCGTGCCGACCGCGAAATCCCCGATCCGCGAAACACCAAAAATCAGTTCCGGTGCGTCGGTCTTCTTCGAGCCGCTTGATAAAAGCCTTGATGACATGATGGCGATTGCCGATCTCGAGATGTATCGCGACAAAAAAAGCCGCCGCAGATAATCACGCAGCAGCGCTTGGCCCAATGACTGCGCATTCATATCAGGACTGTAATCCCCACCCTTGAGGGCAGTGTGTCATTAACCTCCCGGTATTGTTTTTGAGTGAAACTGACCTCAATGGGTCAGCCCCGAAAGAACAATGACTTAGAGCGCACGACATGCAAATACGCAAAGGCACCGCAGACGACTTGCCTGAAATACGTGCGATTTCCGAACGCACGATAGAGGTCGGCTGTCTGGTCGAAGACCTTGATGAGACAAACAGCATCCATGCCAGCAATGTAATTGAAATGGCGGTTGATGCCTTTTCCGCCAGTGTGCAGTCTGACAATCACTCGGTCTACGTCGCCGCCCGCGACGATAATCTTCTGGGCTATGTCATTGCCATCCATGATGCCCCTGAAATCCGCTGGATCGTTGTTGATACCTCGGCGCAAGGCACTGGTGCGGGCAAGGCATTGATGATTGCCGCCCTTGATGCCCTGGCCGAACGCGGTGTGCGCAGCAATGTGCGCCTGACCGTCCCGGCGGCCAATGAACGCGCCAAGGCGTTTTACCGCAAGTTCGGCTTTATGGTCACCGGCCCGATCAATGACCAGAAAGTGCCGATGATTGAAATGCAGCGTGCGGCTTGACAAATGCGCGCAATCGGACAATTTTTCGTCCGAACCTTAATCGGAGATTTTATGTCAGAGTCCCGGCACAGCCGCTGATCGCGGTTTGACAGCCTAGCGTCTTTCCTGCTTCCAGACCGCTGATCAGCAGATCGGACCGCCTGCCCGACCTTAAACCGGGTGCGCGTGACCGGTACTGTTGTGCCCGTCCCGATCGAAAACCGTTTTCCCAACTGGTTTTCGGACTCTGACCGATGAATATTTCAAAGAATGAACAGCGCGTGCTGCATGCACTCGCACAAGGCGGCCTGATCAAAGTGATCAAGGACGACAAAAACCATGTTCTTGAAGCAGATTGCATCACCCGCGACGGCTGGTTTCTGACCGCCTGTACGCTTGATGTCTTCAAGAAGCTGCGCAAACGCCGACTGATCCGTTCACAAGGCGGCGGACCTTACCGCATTACCCGTGAGGGATTACTCGCAGTTCGCGCAGAACTATGTCAACGCTAACAGCAAAGCCCGGCTGCCATGGCAGCCGGGCTTACGATCTTTGCCCTTTTGCGAGCTCCTTCATAACAGCAAATTCCTGAGTTCCTCGCAGTTCGCGGTTCAAAACAATAAGTGGTGCACCATCTTGAATCTTCAGCGAATTGAATGGCTCCGGCATTTTACGTCTATCCGTTTTAATATGCAGAACATAGCCAGCTAGATAGATCACAGTGAACCGAACTCCCTCCAAACGCACTTGAAGAGGTGAAATAACTGCTGTCCCAAATCTGCGATCATCGAAGCGTGCTAAAAACGCAGGGAAGTCCAAATCGCTCCCAGTCTCCTGATTAAGAACAAGACTTCGCAGCGGCTCCGAGTATTTTCCCAAATTAACTGCAGAAAAGAAGGGGTGTTCTGTTTCGGCCGCACGCCACAGCAAACTGAGCCAAAACCGCTTGAACATATGAGTATCGATAGTCTCAAAGACTGTTCCCAATAACTCACCATTGGTGTGAAGTGACCGTCCACTTCTCAGGCCATCAACAAGAAGGCGTTTTGCATAATCATCAGGAGAAGAAAACGTTCGCTCACACCTCAAGCATACGAGATCTCTGTCATATATTCCTTTTGGTGACTTGTGAGGATAGATATCGGGATCATTCGAACGGACTTCTAGTGGAGTTCGCTCTCGACCCATACGGAAAGGGTACATGCTTTCGGGGATAACATGTGCCTTTATTAATTTCGTATCTTCTCCGCACAACTTACAGAGCATTTTCAGAAGAAGACCTTCTATTTAACTCACAAAAGGGCTGCAGCTGTGAAGGGTCACTGCGCGGCCTTTTCCCCCGCAATCGCCTGTGCCCGTTTATAGGGGCCGAACGGGATTTCCTTGGGATCAAAGGTTTCAGCGGAGGCACGTTCCCAACGGGAATGCCATTCATGGAGTTCCGGAAGTTCGGTATCCTGCAACAGGAAGCCTTCGGGCAGGTACGGATAGGCTTCGTTGCCATCGACAAACTCGTTGTCTTTCTGGCGCACCATGAAGTGATAGGGCATGAAGTTGCGCGGGTCGGTCAGACCAGCCGCCCCGGTGATTTCCGCCAGTGCATGCATGGTGTTTTTGTGGAAGCGCGCGACACGTTCGCTTTTGTCGCCCGGATCAAGGGCGCGTTGGCGGATTTTATCCTGTGTTGCGATCCCGACCGGACAGCAGTTGGTATGGCAGCTTTGGGCCTGAATACAGCCAAGTGCAAACATGAAACCACGCGCGGCATTACACCAGTCCGCTCCCAACGCCAGCGTTCGGGCAATATCAAAGGCCGAGACAATCTTGCCCGCCGCGCCAATTTTGATCTGATCGCGGACACCAGCACCGCGCAGGGCATTATGGACAAAGGTCAGGCCTTCTTGCATCGGCATGCCAACCCGGTTGGCAAATTCGACCGGGGCGGCACCAGTGCCGCCTTCCTTGCCATCCACGACGATGAAATCGGGCGTGATACCGGTTTTAAGCATCGCCTTGATGATCGACATGAATTCGCGGCGGTGCCCGATGCAAAGCTTGAAGCCAACCGGCTTGCCCCCCGAAAGGTTCCGCAGGCGGCCAATGAATTCCATCAGCCCAATCGGGGTTGAGAAAACACTGTGTGCCGCAGGCGACACGCAATCCTGCCCCATCGGGATACCGCGGGCTTCGGCAATTTCGGCGGTAATTTTGGCCGATGGCAACATGCCGCCATGGCCGGGTTTTGCGCCCTGACTAAGCTTTACCTCGATCATTTTGACCTGCGGGTCGGCGGCGGTTATGGCAAATTTTTCCTCGGAAAAGCTGCCATCTTCGTTGCGTGCCCCGAAATAGCCCGAGGCGACCTGATAGATCAGATCACCACCGCCTTCGCGGTGATAGCGTGAAATGCTGCCTTCGCCGGTATCATGGGCAAAGCCGCCCTTCTTGGCGCCCTTGTTGAGCGCAAGGATCGCGTTGCCGGAAAGTGCGCCGAAGCTCATGGCCGAGATATTATACAGGCTGCAATCATAGGGCTGCTTGCAATGAGGGCCGCCAACGCGCACCCGAAAATCGGTATCGGTGATGTGTTTGGGCGCGACGGAATGGGTGATCCATGAATAGCCGGATTTATAAACTTCCTCGATCGTGCCAAACGGGCGTTTGTCTTCGACACCCTTGGCGCGCTGATAGACAAGACCGCGTGCCTGACGGCTGAACGGGATTTCGTCCTGGTCGCTTTCAAGAAGGTATTGGCGGATTTCCGGACGGAAGCTTTCGAGGATGAAGCGGATATGCGCACTGATCGGGTAGTTGCGCAGGATGGAATGCTTGTTCTGATACAGGTCGTGGATACCAACCAGCACCAGCAACCCGAAAATGACCGCAGGCACCCAGAACCAGACATCAACGGCCGTCGCCAAGATCACAGAGGCCAAAGCCAAAACCACAACACCCGTCATCACGAAGTAGCGCTGGTTCAAAATGAAGAATTTCACGGTGCTCTCTTCCTGTCCTGTTCAGGCCGATCTGATCCACGAAAAGCCGCCTTGTACGGGGAGGCATCTGACCCTTCGTATCCGAGATAGCAGCAACATCCATGATCATCGTTGATTTGATCACGGGCCTCAATGGCAATGTCGTTGATTTTTAATGAATCCCCATTTGATCTGAATGTGGGAACGTTTGAGCCAACATCAAGAAAAAGCCGCCTTGCAACAGGGAAGCAAGGCGGCTTTGCGGACCGGAAACATCAGGTGTTTAAGGGGGGAACACATCCCCGGTCCGAGACATCTGGTTGTGTCGGCGATCAGGCCTTGCCGTAGCCCCCGCCACCCGGGGTTTCGATGACAAAGACATCCCCCCGATGCATTTCCGCACCATCGGTGCCCTTAAGCTCGATCACGGTGCCATCGATGCGTTCAACAGCATTGCGGCCAAGCTGTCCGGGCTCCCCGCCCGCACAGGCCTGAACCGGCACGCGACGATGGTTGGACAGGATTGATGCGGTCATGTCTTCGAGGAAGCGCACACGACGGATCGCACCATCGCCACCCTTGTGTTTGCCTTTACCACCTGATCCTTTGCGGATTTCAAAGCTTTCGAGCAGGACCGGGAAGCGCCATTCAAGCACTTCCGGATCGGTCAGGCGCGAGTTAGTCATGTGCGAATGAACAGCCGCCGTTCCATCAAAGTCGGGTCCGGCACCGGTACCGCCACAGATGGTTTCGTAATACTGGTGCGTATCGTTGCCCCAGGTGAAGTTGTTCATCGTGCCCTGACCACCCGACAGTACGCCAAGGGCGGCATACAGCGTATCGGTGACATGCATGCTGGTTTCAACGTTACCGGCAACCACGGCGGCCGGATAACGCGGGTTAAGCATCGATCCTTCGGGCACGATCAGATTGACCGGCTTCAGGCACCCGGCATTGAGCGGAATGTCATCATCAACAAGCGTTCTGAAGACATAAAGCACAGCCGCACGGGTCACCGCAGACGGGGCGTTGAAGTTGTTATCAAGCTGATCGGACGTGCCGGTGAAATCAACCGTCGCCGAACGGGTTGCCTTGTCGATGGTGACCTTGACGCGG
>ENA-ORCZ01000456-ORCZ01000456.1-marine-metagenome-genome-assembly--contig:-NODE-456-length-17981-cov-4.444873_pt1 | contig 17981 bp, 17 predicted proteins | sample MGYA00237785_ERZ508519 | MGnify/ENA primary metagenome ERZ508519 (study PRJEB26189, sample SAMN06268790) | marine metagenome | isolation source: Bioluminescent Bay, La Paraguera, Puerto Rico | place...
CCGAGGTCGCCCCAGGCAAGCGGGCCATCGCCCGCCCACCGACAGATGTCACTGAGTTCAAATGCGAGTTCACTGTGGTCAGGGAGCGATAAGCATGACCATCGCCATCACTATGAAAGGCGCACGCCAGATTGATACGGACAACCGGTTAACGGTTGCCCGTATCGACAACGCCATGAAGATCCTCGCGCGGATTATGCGCGATCAGGGTGAATTGTTTGATGATGGTCAACTAATGCGTCTGGCACAAAAGATGTTCGATGAACGCGCCCGGATCAACCAACCCGATCAATTGGAAAACCTGATGAACGATCTGATGAAAACGGCATAAGCGCCATCTTCATCAGCCAATCGCGCTTTTGCTTCAAGGATGGGCCGGACCCGTATTTTTCCCGGTGAAACTTGTGCCCCATCATCGATGCCGCCACCTTGTCTGGCACTTCAAGCATCGTCATCCTGTCTTCAAAGCAATGCCGCAGAGAATAAAGGCTTTGCTGGCGATTTTCAAAGGCATGATGATCGTTCAGGAACTTGTTCACCGCCGTTGAAAACACATCATTCTTGCCAAGATATCGGATCACCCCGCCAGCCTTGATCAGCGCATGCGCTGCGGGCAGCGCAGCCCCGACCAGCGGTAATTTCCGATCTGACCAGATATTCTTGATTTCCCGGATGCTGTTATGCTGGATATGGATGTGCGGGATCGCGTGATCCAGAATGAATTCATCTGGCAACAGGCCGCAAATCTCGCCGGGCCGGGCACCCGTTTCCGCCAGAATGGCCACAATAAGCCGCGCTTCGTCATTCATCCCGGCCATCACGCCAGAAGGCGCCAGCATCGTGTCATAAACCCACTGTGCGGGCACCGTCGCACCACGTTTCTTGCCCTTTCCCCCGCCCTTCATCGCAAAGCTGACATCACGGAACGGGTTATCTCGGGTATATTGGTGCGCATCATTCACGGCCCGGTACATCGCGCGCAGGCAGTTCATTTCCTTATTGGCCGACTTGGCCGTCAAGCCTTCGGCTGTGATGCGGTTTGACCACCACGCCCGGAACAAAAGTGCATCGTTGCGGTCCATATCCGCGACACGCTTGTCACCAGCAACTTTCATGAAGTTCCGCACCGATCGCGCATAGGGCTGCAGGTTCTTGCGCGCCTGATTCTCGGATTTACCCACCCGCCTGTCATGGGTCAGACTGACATATTCATCCATCCATGACGAAACCGTAAGATCGGGCTTCGCCGCAGCCCCCAATACCGCCGTTGTCACCCGCAGATCGCTGACATCGGCAAGCGCTTCAAGCCGTTCAACAACGTCAAGTGCAGGCGCATCTTCAATCAATTCATCGATCGGGCGATACGCCCAGCCAAGCCGCGCCGCCAGATCACGGGCCTTGGCATATCGATCCTTGACCGCTTCCGCCTTGCCGGTCGCGCGCAGGCTGTCCCAATAGGCAACGACTTCGGCATTGACCCGAACGGCGGCCTGCCGTGCGGCTTCCATGCTATCGGTTTTGAGTGAGATTTTGACATATCCACCAAGCACATCGGCAAGGTCAACAGGAACCCGACGCCGGAAGGTAAAACGCCGTCCGCGCTGAACAATATATGCCCCGATATCATTCGCCATGAATGCCAATGTGACCCAAAATGTGACCCAAAATGTGACCCAAAATCACGGACAAAGGGTAATTCAAACCCCGCATCACTGGCAAGAAGATAAGACAAACACCGTGCAACGCCTTGGTTTTACTTGATTATTTGGCGGAGAAACGAAAAAAAGCACCCTTTAGGGGTGCTTCAATCTCTGGCGGGCAAGGAGGGATTCGAACCCTCGATAGGGCTTTTGACCCTATACTCCCTTAGCAGGGGAGCGCCTTCAGCCACTCGGCCACTTGCCCTTTATGTCCTTGGTGTTCCCTGCGGAACGACGCCTTTCTTAAACATCGCCATGGCGCATGTCAATGCCCGAAACCGGCGTTAAGGTCGTTTTCTTTTTAACAGTCCTTACAAATAAAACCAGCAGCTTTTTGCCTGCATTGCTCACTGCATTTCACGGTTGATTGGGAAAAGAGTCTTCAAACCATCACATGGCTGTCATCGGACAGAAAAAAACAGCTGTCATAACGTTGTGGTCGATTGGTTTTCACCGTCTTTTGACGTAAATGCTGGTTGGAGAAAAATGCGTACGATCTATCAAAGCACGGATGATTTCGGTCATACCCTTCGCGCCCTCAAAATGACCAAGGAAGGTCATAATGACCCTGTTTACATGGGTCTGGTCATTCAGGACCGCGAAGTACTGTTCCGTACCCGCGAAAACAGTTCACGCGATTTCGTTTTGCAGAAGATCAAGGAATTTGTCTCAGGCAACGCGACAACACTGACATCCCAACCGGCCTGATGGCCGGTTTTTTATTGCCTGCGCAGTTACTGTCCACCCGATATCGTCACTTGGTGCCGGGCTGGTTGGCTGACACTTTCAGTCGCGCCGGGGCGACACTCCCCGTTCGCCCTGCAACTTCACCGCCGGTCACATTGCGACCGGCGGTTTCTTTTGACTTCAGGCCTCGGCTGCTGATCGCCCTGCGGCATATCCCCGCCACATCAAAATCAATGCAACAACCAAAACCGGAAGAACACCATAGTTCACCGGGACCCAACCCACACCGATGATCAATGCGCCGCTGGCAATCGATGCAAGTGTGCCGGTCATACTGTTGCCAAGCTCCATCAGGCTTTGCGCATGCCCGCGTTCGGCCGCATCATGCCCCTCACCCAACAAGGTTGTTCCTGCCAACAACATCATGTTCCAGCCAATCCCCAATAGGAATGAACTGATCAGGAAGGCCGACACCGAAATACCCGAGACGGCAACGCCAACACTTATCACCAACACAAACGCCCCGAGCAATGCAACCCGGCGTGGACCAAACCGGTCGATCATTGGCCCCGCAACGAAAGCCGGCAGGAACATCCCGATCAAATGCCAGCGGATAACGTTGGCCGACACATCGACATCAAAGCCGCAATATTTCATCGCAAGCGGTGTCGCCGTCATGACGAGAATCATTATACCGTGCCCTGCGGCACTGATGGCAATTGCCCCGCAAATAACGGGCCGACGCAGCAGATCGGACATGACCGCCCTACTTGACCCGGCACGTTCTGGAACGCCACCGTCTGGCAACATTGTCATCAAGGACGCACCAAAGGCAGCCAAGCCCGCAAGTGCGACATAGGCACCAGCAAACGGGACCGGCAACATATCGCGGCTGGCCGTCGCAATTTCCGGGGCAACCAGTGCGGCCAAAACGCCGCCACCGACAACAAGCGATGCTGCACGTCCCTTTTGAATGGCATCTACTGCTTCAAGGGCGGCGTAACGGTAATACATCGCGGACGCCTGATAGGTTCCAATAAGGGCCGCGGAAAATGCGACCAGCCAGAACGACCCGATATAAATGCCCCACGCCATCAACAGGCCACCGACAACCCCAAACAGCGCCCCGACGAATAGCCCCAAACGCCGCCCACGACGCTGCATCAGCATGGCAAGTGGATGCACAGAAAACAGATTGCCTACCATAAGCATGCCAAGCGGCAGCGTTGCCAATGTAGCCATGGGGGCAAGCGATACACCGACAATCGACGTCAGCGTTATTCCGATCAAGGAACAGGACCAATAAAGCGCCTGGGCAAAGAAAAGCAGACGCACTGGTCCATTGGTCAGCAACAACATGTTCCCAACTCCTGAAATTCAAACTGTGATGAAAGCCGTCAAACCATCGCTAGTTTGCGGTGACTAATGATTTGCGGGCAAAGCGTTCGGCGTATTCCTGAGGACTGACAGAAAGATGTCGCTGAAACGCACGGCGCAGCGTTTCCGGATGCCGGAAGCCACACAACTCGGCAACCTGCCCAATCGCAAGGGCCTCGTCCTGTAACAGCGCCCGGGCGGCTTCCACCCGGACACGTTCGACGTAACGCGCCGGGCTCATCCCCAGATCGCGCGCAAACACCCGTGAAAAAGTGCGCGGTGTCATCCCGGCCCGTTCGGCCAGTGTTTCAAGCGACAAATCCTTGGCGATATTGCCGGGCAACCATTCAAGCAGATTTGCAAGCCGCGCTGTCGCCCCTGTTTCAGGGATCAGATAGGCACTGAACTGTGCCTGCCCGCCAGGACGTTTTAGGAACATCACAAGCCGGCGCGCCACAGACAATGCCAAGGCACGCCCAAAATCGGCCTCGACAATCGCCAGTGCCAGATCAATCCCGGCGGTGACACCAGCTGATGTAAAAACATGTGGATCGCCATCGAGACCCGTGGGATCATAGCTATGCAGCCGATCCCCCATCATTTGGATTGCCGGGTAATCCCGTGCCATTTGCTCGCAACGCGACCAATGGGTTGTGGCCATTTTGCCATCAAGCACTCCCGCCTCTGCCATGATAAGTGCCCCAGAACAGATTGAACCAAGTCGTGACACGATGCCTTCGGCCTTTCTAATCCAATCAAGGATTTGCGGTTCTTTGCATTCCGTCAGAACACCGACACCACCTGGCACCAGCAAGGTATCGACCGTTTCCAGATCAAGGTCGCGCCACGCCATATCGGCATATATTCGCACACCACAGGATGTCCGTACCGGCCCACTCGCCCCGGCGACAACGATCCCTTCGTATCCTTGCGGCCGTCCCAGTGCGGAAAGTTCGTCATTTGCCGAACCAAACACCTGAAGCGGTCCGATGACATCAAGGCTCATGACACCATCAAAGGCGTGGCAAGCGACTAATTTTGCGATGTGGGGTGAATTGGACATCATCGTAGCTCCTTGTCAGAGATACATGATGCCGAATTCCGGTTATGGCAACAATGACAAACACCCCACGAATCTTGCCAATCGGCTTTCGTGGGGTGTTTTGATCATTCAACGCCAAAAAAGGATGTATTTGGGTCAGAAGCCGCTTCGTTGCAACAATGCATAGAAATCGCGGATCGTGCCTTCCTTGGTCGTCATGTCCTTGATGTCGTCCACCAGCTTGTCGGTGAAGTTGGGCTGCTTGAGATACCCGACAACCCTTTTACGGGCCATGGCAGCGGATTTACCTTCAATCAGGACACCACTGGAACAGAACTGAACCAGCATATAGGCGCGCTTGCGCAGATGCAGGGATGGATTATCAATGCGTTCGATGACCTTTTCACGAACAAGATACTCTGCCAGACCGTCATCAAGCTTGGCGCCGATTTCGGCCTTGTGTTCGTCAGGAACATTTGATGATGCAAGCACGTCGTTCATATGCTTGACGGTGGCCATCTTGTCGCGTGGCTTGGCATCAGGTTCGCAGAACGCACGCAATGCACGCATGTCACTGACGGACTCGCGCATCATGTCATAGAGTTCGTCGGCAAAGTCTTCGACGATACCACTATTGGCAACCGCAATAAGCCAGGTCAGCTTCCGGAAGTTCGGGATCAGGCGACTGTTGATTTCTGCCACACCTTCGATCAGCGCCCTTGGGCCGCCAACATTGCGTAACCGAGCCCCACGTTCGGCAATCGCGCTGACCATGGGCGTGCCATAAATCACGCCCTGCTCTGTGATTAGGCGTTCAAGGATACCGTCCAGCGGATCCGGATCGCTTTCGTGGCGTTGCAGGCTATTGGCACTGCGCAGTTCACGAACGATGTAATCAAACATCGCTTCCTGACTGTTGGCCAAAAGGCCAGACCCAAATAGCGGGTTCAGAAGTTCAAGAATGTCATCGGCAGCACCGCGATTACCCTTTGCACGGCCAAGTGCGAGATCAATGTGAAGGGTCACCGCTTCGCCAAAGCTGCGTGAACCGCCAAGCAGTTCCTTGAGTGCGACGGGAGAACCGAGAATATCGGCGATCACGTCATCAATCATCTTGCGGGCGGCTTCGTCTTTTTCATCGCCCTTGACCTTAAGAGCCAGGTCAAGCTTGCCTACCCAATTCCGTGTGGACGACAGAACGCGTGTTAGCGCTACCATCGTCAGGAAATCAGTGTCTTCGGCAAGGTTAAGACGGCGGATTTCGTCGCGGACTTCCGATATGGTGGCGTCTTCGAAGGCCGGCAGGTCGACTTTTTCAACTTCGCGTGCGCGCGCAGAAAGCTGCTCGATCGCGCCATGAAGATTGTTCATCGCCTCAATGTGATCACCTTCGGTCGCCTTGGCATGAAGCCCGGCAACCTTGTCAACCGCAGTTGGCATCAAGGTGTCATGGAACATCAGCTTGCGCAGGTTCTGGTAATTATACATTACCTCGCAAGGCGTCAGAATTTCCTGTTCGAAATACTTGCGCAGCAACCGGTTGATGGTCGCGCGGCTTTCTTTCTGCAAAAGGTCGTTATCCGTCTCGCACAACGGCGCTTCATCAATCGAGGTGACCCGAACGTCATCGTCCTGATCATCGCCCGCGCCTTGCTTCTCGAGAAGTACTTTTTCGATATGACGACCGTCGCCGCGTTCCCAGTTACGAATAACGCGCACGGCAGAGATCTTGGTTTTCACAAGCTTTTCAGCTTCTGTAACCGCCTCCTGTTCGACATCAAATGTCGAATGGATTATCCAGCGATCCCCACGCTGGACCATAACTTCAAATGTCGTATCCGACATGACGCGCTCTGGCTCCCTAACTTCCTGTTTGGGCGGCATAAGTCTGCCGTTTAACTAGTCAGGCGCGTGTCCCAATTTTTATATTTATTCTTACTTATACTGCTAATCGGGGTCCTAAAACAATAGTTCGATGCAGATGTTTTATATACTTTCGGATATTTCTTCAGATTTTCCTGAATTCCCCAGCCCTTGGAGCTGGAAAATTCTGAAAATCAAACTGCGTATTCACCCTTCAACCGTCCTCTTGCGACGCATCACGGTATCCGCGCCGCAATTTCGGCAGTCAAATCGGCCAATAAGCTGCTCATGGCGATCACGGTGTTATCCAGTGTTTGATCGACTGGTGTGCTGACCTTGTCATACTTGGCTGCGGTGACGATTTCGCCGCTTTGGAAATGCACAAGCTTCCAGCGGGCTGTCAGGTTAACATTGCCATCGGCCTGCCGTTCGAAACGGTCGATATCGACAACCACCTGCCATTCCACCATATCCCGTGAGTTCCAGGGAAAGACTTCCAGCCGCGCGGCAACCCCAGTCCTGTCGAGGTTATCCATAAGAACGCGATTGATGTTCTCGCCCAGCGGCTCGGCCCAGCGGTATCCGGAATTGACCTCCGGCCGATTGGCGGCACTGCGCGTGACGATCGTCGATCGGTCGAGATATCTCGGAATTGTCACCGGCCCCACGCCAATGACCGTCGTTTCACCGGGTGCTGGCGACACCGGCTGCACCATTGGTGACAGCAAATAATATTGGTCAGGAACCGAGGGTGACGCGCAAGCGGCCAAAAGTGGTGCGACCAGCAGCAACACCCATCTGGAGATCATTTTTCGGACTGTCTGTCGCATCATTTATTCTCCTCCGGGCCGCTCTTGCCAAGGATAAGGGCACTCGGGTTCTGTTCGAGGAAATCGGTCAGTTCACGCAGGGAACGCGCCGTTGCGCCGAGTTCTTTCAGGGCTTGTTCCAGGTTGTAACGCACAGGTGACGTTGGCGCCGTGACATCGCGAACACCGCCAAGTGCCTCACGCGCCGCATCCAGTGCTGTCTGGGTTGCGGGTAACACACTCGCATCCAGATTGGTGACAAGCGTATTTATGCCCGCTGCGGCCTGTTGCAGGCTGATCATCCCGTTATTCAAGGCCGGCGAAGTGACGATATTCTCCATGCCCTCAACTGTCCCAAGCAGGCGAATTCCGATTTCCTCAATCGGGAAAGTCTCGACCTTTTCAAGAAGACTGGTCAGTGAATTGGCGATCTCGTCAAGCTTCTGGGGCAACGTCGGCAGTTCCGGCAAATTGCCCTCTTGATTACCAAGATAGCGCGCCGGAGAAACCGGATGCATGGACAGATCGACAAACAGCTGACCTGTAATGAAACTTCCTGTCTTGAGTCGGGCACGCAGGCCGTTATCAATCAGGGTTTCAATGGTTTCCTGCGGATTAACATCGCCCAATCGCCCACCGACAACACTGACCCGTTCGGGTTCAAGTGTTACTTCAACCGGCACCCGGAACGTACGCTCAGATACGACATATTCAAGGTCAACGCTTTCGACCGTGCCAACGCGGATTCCGTTAAATTCCACCGGCGCACCGCGCGATAGGCCACGAACCGATGAATCGAAATAAAGGATGTATCGCTGACTGTATCCTTCTGCCAGTAACTCGGCCTTTTCACGGCTTTCCTGAAGTAGGAATACCGTATCGGCCTCCGCCATTTCGTCGTTTTCATGCCCTGTCGGCGTATAGAAATTGATCCCGCCAGCCAAAACGGAGCGAACCGACTGCGCGCGCACAGAAAAACCCTCAGCATTCAGATCAAGTGCTATCCCGCTTGAATTCCAGAACCTTGTTTCACGTTTCACCAGGGCATCAAACGGTTTTCGGATGAATACCGGTATTGAAACACCGTCTGCATTGCCATCGAGTTCGGTATCAACGACCTCGCCGACCTCGACCCCACGCAGCAAGACCGGTGTCCCTTCACCTAATGAGCCGAGTTCTTCTGCTTTCAGAACAAATCGGGTGCCATCCTCGGTACCGGGCACGAACTGGGGCTCTTCCTCGCCAATGAATTCGCGCGCCTTCTCGCCGCTTTTGTCGGGGACAACTTCGATATAGGCACCCGAAACGATGGTTTCCAAACCGGAAATCCCCCGTGCACTGACACGTGGCCGCACAACCCAGAAGCGCGTTTTGTCGGTCAGGTAATCGCTGAAATCCGCATTCATGCGGATCGTCAGAACAACTTGTTCAAGATTATCCGCAAGACTGATGGCGGTTACCTGTCCGACATCGACATCGCGATAGCGTACAGCAGTTTTGCCGGCCGACAGCCCTTCGGCTGTCTGAAAACTGACGGTAATTTCAGGCCCCTTTGACATGACATCGCGCCACAAAAGCCAGCCACCAACAATCAGCGCGACAAGCGGCACAAGCCAAATAATTGAAAATCGGGCCCAGCCTTTTCTGACGTCCGGAGCTTCCGGATTTTGGCCCGTTTCTGAACGTCTCGCGTCACTCATGACGGAATCCCCCGATTTTCAAGACGGCCGCGATCTGTCTTTGAATTGCCTAATATTGGCAGTTTGCCTGCTTCAATACCAGCTCGGTCCCATATCAGCCGCGGATCAAATGCCATGGCAGATAGCATGGTCAAAATCACCACGCCGCAAAATGCAACAGCGCCAAAGCCCGGCTGCACCGTTGCGATATTGCCAAGCTTTACCAAGGCCGCAAGGATCGACACCATAAACACGTCCACCATCGACCAACGGCCAATCAGTTCTGTAATGCGATAGACCAATGTACGTTGTTTAAGAGGTCCAGATAACCCCAAGGCAGTTGTAAAATAAACCCACCCCAGAAGTAAGATTTTTATGATTGGCACCAGAATGCTTGCGGTGAAGACAACGATGGCGATTGGCCACTCTCCGGCCCGGACCAGCGCGCTGACCCCGGAGAGTATTGTGTCTGCCTCTGCCCGGCCAAGATAGGTCACGGTCATGATCGGAAAGACATTTGCCGGCACATACAAAATGACAGCAGCCAGCAACAATGCCCATGAACGCGACAGGCTGCGTGGCTTTCGATGATGCACCGTCGCACCACAGCGAGGACAACGAACATTTTCGTGCCCGCCGCCCAGAACAACCATGGAGCATGTGTGACAGGTCAGAAGTGTTCTGTCTTGCTGATCTGAACCTTTTTGGTTGCCAATATCTTCAGATGTCGGATAACGCAGGTTTGCCGGTGCCAACCGCCGCCAAACGTAGCGTGGATCAAGCGTGATATTCGTCAAAAGAACCGTCGGAATCAGGCAGCAAATCGCAAAAAACGCAGGACCGGCAATGACGTCAGCAAAATCCGTCAGCTTGGTCAAAGCCACCAGCAACCCTATCAAAAAGACATCGAGCATCGACCAAGGCCGGATGATCGCCAGAACGCGCCAGACCTGCTGCATACCGGGCACTTGCCTGTTCATGGTAATAGGCAGCAATACATAGATGTGCGCCACAATCAGGGCCAGCGGTGCCAGCACAGACGTGACGGCGACCATAATGGCCAAAAACGGAAACCCTTCGCGCCAGAACGTCAGCACGCCACTGCCCAGTGTGTTGGTCTCAACCCGGCCTTCCATGGCAAAGGTCAAAACCGGGTAGCTGTTGGCAATCAAGAACAACAGAAAGGCCGTGACAGCCAGAGCCAACGGTTTATCGAAGCGCACCTGTGCCGCGCGGTACAACGGCGATCCACATCGAACGCAATATGCGACACTGCCCGTCGGGATTTCTTCCTCGACATGGAGATAGTCGCAATTTTCACAGGCGATCAGTCGATGAGACATTGTTTTCCTGTTTTTACAATCCGTTATACGGACTGGTTCGCACATCAAAGTAAGCGACACTTTTCCTTGCAAGTCAAATCGGGTCACTTGGCAGCGGTGAATGTCCTTGGCAAATGAGACAAAACAATGTTCAGAGAGACATGATTTTACTGCGGAATTTCAGGCAGATGACGCCGCGCCTCCGACAGGACGACATCGTTGACCTGATCAAGAAGCCGACTGTTGATGGTTTTGTGATGCCAATATAATGGACGATCAATTTCAAACGGACACGGCCGAACCAGCTTTCCCGTGCGAAGCCCCTCTTCCGCCTGATGCTGTTCGACAACGGCATAGGCCACACCCTGTTCGGCAAGGGTCACGAAACCCTGTGAACTTGGAACAGTATGAGCGGGGAATTCCCCGGGGTTTAGTCCGAAATATTGATGAAGGAACTGGTTTTGCAGTTCATCATGTTCGGAAAAATTGACCGCCGGACAGGCGCGCAAGGCATCCGCATTTACGCCATCCTTGAAATAGCGTTCCTGAAATTCTGGTGAAACCACCATAAAGTAACGCATGGAGCCCAGCGGCCGTACCCGACATCCCTGAATGGGTGTATCGCGCAAACTGACCGCACCCAGCACGTTTCCTTCCTGCAGGGAGTGATGATTAAGCGATTCATCATCGACGACCAAATGCACCAGAACCCCAAGCTTCTCAAACAGAAGCTTGGGCACATCAACAAACCAGGTCGCCAGACTGTCGGCATTAACCGCAAGGGTTACCTGACCAAATTCACCCTCGGCCCGGACCTCGGGCAGTTCCGACCCCAGATCCTGTTCAAGCAGTCGGACACTCTGATAATGCGCAAGCAACCTTTGGCCTGCAACGGTTGGGACAATCGGCTTGGCGCGCACCAACACTGGCTGACCAAGTCGCTCCTCCATCAGCTTGACCCGTTGGGATATTGCAGACTGAGTTAGTCCCAGCGCTCGCGCCGCCTTCTCAAAGCTTCCGAAACGGATAACCTCCGCGCAGGCCTCAACCAATTTGTAATCGAGCATGAATAACCATCAATTTTACTAATCCATGTTTAATATAATTCAATTTTCTTAATCCACAAAGGTGCTATCAACGGCGGACCACAGTACAAGGAATGCCACGAATGCTTTTAACCTATGTCACCGGATTTGGCCTTGGCGGCGGGCTGATCATTGCGATTGGCGCGCAGAATGCCTTTGTTCTCGGTCAGGGATTGCGGCGCAATCATCCGGTGATGGTGGCCTTCGTCTGCGCCTTGTGTGATGCCGTTTTGATTGCGGCGGGTGTCGCAGGGCTTGGAACGCTGATTGCCGCCTACCCGCTTCTGACCCGCATTGCAGCCTGGGGTGGCGGCTTATTCCTGATCTGGTATGGATTTGGTGCTCTGCGGCGGTTGTTTGAAACCGAAACATTGTCGGAAAAAGCGATTTCAAAAACTGGCTGGAAGGCGGTTCTTACGACCACCCTCGCGGTCACGCTTTTGAACCCGCATGTCTATCTTGATACGGTGGTCATGCTTGGTGGTATTGGTGGGCAGTATCCGACGGACGAAAGATTTGGCTTTGCCTTGGGCGCCATGAGTGCCAGTTTTGTCTGGTTCTTTGCCATTGCACTGGGGGCTGCATGGCTTGCACCCTATGTCGCACGCCCAATCACCTGGAAGATCATTGATGGCGTAACCTGTGGTGTTATGTGGCTGGTGGCCTATAGCCTGCTGGCACCGGAAATACGGGCGCTCATCGGGAACTAGGACGCCAAGTCTAGTGCGCCCTACTCGTCCATTGCTTCCTTGAAATGCCGACGACAGACCGGGACATAACGGTCATTCCCACCGATTTCGACCTGCGCCCCTTCGCGGACAGGTTTCCCATCTTCATCAACCCGCAAAACCATGCCGGCTTTGCGGCCGCAATGGCAGATGGTTTTAAGCTCGTTAAGCTTGTCCGCCCACGCCAGCAGCCATTTGGAACCTTCAAACAACTGCCCCTGGAAATCAGTGCGGATGCCATAGCACAACACAGGAATGCTATGGATGTCGGCGATATCGGAAAGCTGCCACACCTGTTCTTTAGAAAGGAACTGGGCCTCGTCAATCAGAACACAATCGACTTTTCCCTTTTTGACCTGCGCCATGATCAGCGCTGTCATATCGGTGCTGGCATCAAACAACAGTGCCGGGGCTTCCAGACCAATGCGCGAGGCAATTTTGCCTTCTCCGAAACGGTTATCAAACGCCACCGTCATCAGTAACGTTTCCATACCGCGTTCACGGTAATTGAAACTCGCCTGAAGCAAGGTGGTCGATTTCCCCGCATTCATGGACGAGTAATAGAAAAACAGATTGGCCATGCGTCTCCCCCGAAAGTCGTCACAGGGGAATAGCCCAACAATCACGAATGATCAATATGGCTGTCGCTTTGAACTTGCCCATTGCGCGAAATATCGATTTCGCGCATTTCACGCCGCATGTAATCCAGAAGAGACTGAACCTTTGCACTGCGGGTCACACCGCCCGGATAAACGGCATAAATCTCAAGATCCGGCAGCTTGCAATCGGGCAAAACCCGGATCAAGTCGCCGTTATCAATTTCCTGCTGAACATCACATAGCGGAACAACCGCCAATCCATGACCACCCCGCAGAAACTGTAATCTGGCTGTCGCGTTATCCACCCGAACACTGCCCGACACCCGGATGTTTCGGGTACCTTCCGCACATTGAAGCGTCAGCGTTTCAGGAACACGGCTATACATCACCCATTCATGTTCGGACAAATCATCCGGGCTTTCGGGCAACCCGAACTTGCTGACATAGGACTGGCTGGCTGCAATGATCCTGTGTGTCTGATAAAGTTTGAAATTCTTGAGTTCCGAATTTTTCAATGGTCCTGAACGCACGGCAATATCAATGCCGCGACCAATCAGATCGACAACTTCGTCGCTGAGATGCACATCAATCGAGACCCCCGGATATGTTTGCCGGAACCGGTCAAGGATCGGCACAATTCGCAGCGTGCCAAGATGAACCGAACAGGTCAGCGATATTTTGCCCACCGGATCGTCACGCAGTTCTTCGACGCGTTTTCGCGCTGCCTCGGCTTCAAGGGAAATGGTGCGGCAACTGTCGTAATAGCGGGCACCCGCATCAGTCAGACTGAAACTGCGTGTGCTTCTGCGCAACAAAGGCACGCCAAGGCGGGTCTCAAGCTGGCGAATTTGATGGGAAATAGCAGCACGGCTGAGCCCCATTTTGCGTGCAGCCGCAGAAAACCCGCCTTCGTCAACAACGCGGGCAAAAATCATCATCGCCCGAACTTCATCAAGTGCCGACATTCCATATGCTCATTAAATTTGACAATGTGTTCACTTCATCAATCTTTAGCAAATTCTGTCAGCCAGTTAAGATGAGCGCAAATGAATTTCACGCATGGAGGAACTGATGCGTATTTTGATGATTGTTACGTCGCATGATCAGATGGGTGATACCGGACACAAGACCGGTATCTGGCTCGAAGAGTTTGCTGCCCCCTACTATCGCTTCAAGGATGCCGGGGCAGAGATCACGCTGGCATCCCCCAAAGGCGGCAAGCCGCCTCTTGATCCCAACAGCCAAGTGCCCGACGCCCTGACCGACGCTACCGAACGGTTTGAAAAGGACGATGCGGCAAACGCGGCTTTCGCCAACACCGTCACCCTTGACGGTCTGAAAGCCGATGATTTTGACGCCCTATTCTATCCGGGTGGGCACGGTCCGCTCTGGGATCTGGCAACTGATCAGAAATCCATTGCCTTGATCGAGGCGTTCGTTGCCCAGAACAAACCGGTTGCGGCCGTCTGCCATGGCCCGGCCGCCTTGGTGAACGCCAAGACGCCAGATGGCAAACCGCTCGTTTCGGGCAAACGTGTTACCAGCTTCACCAATGATGAAGAAAAGGCCGTCGGCCTTGAAAACGTTGTGCCGCTGTCGATTGAGGACGAATTCAAGAAGCACGGCGCAACATTTGAGCGCGGCGATAACTGGGCTTCCTATGCGGTTGTTGATGGCAAACTTGTCACCGGTCAGAACCCGGCATCAAGCGATGCAACGGCCGATGAAGTCATCAAACTTCTGTCTGCATAAAACCGCTTGACCTTCCATCTACTGGAACCTCCATACTGCGTTCATAGACACCGATCATATGGAGAAATCTGATGGTGAAACTGAAGGTCGAAAAAATGAGCTGCGAGCACTGCGCAAGTGCCGTGACAAAGGCAGCAACCAAGGTCAGCGGCGTAGAAGGTGCCGAGGTTGATTTGGCAAATGGCGAAGTCGCCGTTTCCGGGAACCCGGACGTCAATGCCCTGATCGCGGCGATCACCGATGCCGGTTATCCGGCATCGGAGGCCCGCTAGGATCATACGCCCGTGTTGGCGTCCCCCATCCGTACGTCAGAGCCGCCAGTATTGAAAATATGCTGGCGGCTTTTCTTTACCCTGCCCGCTCGTTTGTGCAAACATCGCCACAAACAGATAGTGGCACAAAATGACTTTTCATATCACAGCCCTGTGCGGAAGCCTTCGCCAAGCATCGATCAACAGAACGCTCCTTCAAGCGGCACAAAAGGTTGCAGGCTCCCATGGTGCAACCATTCATCTATTTGATGGCTTGGGCCACCTCCCGATCTTTAATCCGGACAATGAAGATACCGATGATCGCAATGTTGCGGCGTTTCGAAATGCACTTCGCCGTGCGGATGCAGTCCTGATCGCCAGTCCTGAATATGCACATGGTGTCACCGGCGCGATCAAGAATGCCCTTGATTGGGTGGTGGCCAGTGGCGAATTCATGCAAAAACCGGTCGCCTGCCTGAATGCGTCCGGCCGCGCAACAATCGCACAGGCGGCATTGATTGAAACCATTCGCACCATGGATGCACGCATCGTCACTGACGCGTGCATAACAATCCCGCTGAACGGCAAGAACTTTGACGTGGATGATATCCTACGCGACCCATCCAGCCGGGCATTACTTGAGACCGCGCTTCGACACTTAACGGACGCTATTCCAAGCGAAATTCTAAGCCTGGCCAATTAGTCATACAAAAAAAGCCGCCCAAACGGGCGGCTTTTTCTTTGGTCTGATGATTACAATCAGCCGAGGATTTTATCGCGCAGCAGCTTGTTGACCATGCCCGGGTTGGCCTTGCCACCCGTGGATTTCATGACCTGACCGACAAACCAGCCAAGCATCTTATCCTTACCAGCACGGATCTCTTCAACCTTGTCCGGGTTCGCGGCGATGACTTCGTCAATTGCCGTTTCAATCGCACCGGTATCAGTGATCTGCTTAAGACCTTTTTCCTCGACGATTTTTTCCGGATCGCCGCCGGTTTCGATCATGATTTCAAAGACGTCCTTGGCAATACGGCCAGAAATGGTGTCATCAGAGATCAGATCGATCAGCTTGCCAAGGTTTTCGGCCGTTACCGGGCTATCAGCAATCCCGACTTCTGCCTTGTTCAGCGCACCGAACAGGTTGGTGATCACCCAGTTCGCCGCCAGTTTGCCATCACGGCCCTTGGCAACAACTTCATAGTAATCAGCCTTTTCTTTTTCGGCGACAAGAACACCGGCATCATAAGCCGAGAGACCGTTTTCACGCATGAAGCGGGCTTTTTTCTCGTCTGGCAGTTCCGGCAATTCTTTTTCGATTTCCGAAATGAACGCATCATCGAAAACCAGCGGCAGCAAATCCGGATCCGGGAAATAGCGATAATCATGTGCCATTTCCTTGGACCGCATCGAACGGGTTTCCCCCAGACGCTGATCATAGAGACGGGTTTCCTGCTGGATTTCCCCGCCACCTTCGATCACTTCGATCTGGCGTTTTGCTTCGATCTCGATCGCCTGCATCACGAAACGGATGGAGTTGACGTTCTTGATCTCGCAACGGGTACCAAAGCCTTCGCCTGGACGACGTACAGAAACGTTGGCATCACAACGCATGGAGCCTTCGTTCATGTTGCCATCGCATGTGCCAAGATAACGCACAATCGCACGCAGCTTGGTCAGGTACGCGCCGGCTTCTTCCGGTGAACGGATGTCTGGCATGGAAACGATTTCCATCAGCGCCACACCCGAACGGTTCAGGTCGATATGCGAGTATTTCGGGTCCTGATCGTGCATCGATTTCCCGGCATCCTGTTCAAGATGCAGGCGTTCAATGCCAACCGACTTGGTCGAACCATCAGGCATATCCAGAATGATCGTGCCTTCGCCGACAATCGGTTTGTCGAACTGCGAAATCTGATAGCCCTGCGGCAGATCGGCATAGAAATAGTTTTTGCGGGCAAAAACGCTTTCCTTATTGATCTTGGCCTTAAGACCCAGACCGGTTTTAACCGCCTGACGCACGCATTCTGCGTTCACGACCGGAAGCATGCCCGGCATGGCCGCATCAACGAGGCTGACGTTGCTGTTGGGCTCGTTACCGAACTTGGTCGAAGCACCTGAAAACAGCTTGGACTTGGAAATCACCTGGCAGTGGACTTCAAGACCGACAACGATTTCCCACGGGCCGGTAGAACCTTCAAGAATATAGCTCATGGATCAGCCCTCCTGCCCGGCAGGTTTTGCGGTAAAGTTGGCAGCACTTTCAAGCACGCCGCCAACACGCAGAACGGTTTCTTCATCAAACGGCTTGCCAATCAGCTGAAGCCCAAGCGGCAAACCTTCGGAAGAAAGACCGGTCGGCACTGATAGCCCGGGAAGACCCGCAAGGCTTGCCGGAACGGTAAAGACGTCATTGAGATACATCTTGACCGGATCACCTTCGTTCTCACCAATCGCAAAGGCCGCGGACGGTGCCGTCGGGGTCAGGATCGCATCGACCTGACCGAATGCACCTTCAAAGTCCTGATAGATACGACGACGGACTTTAAGCGCCTTGTTGTAATAGGCGTCATAGTAACCAGCCGACAGCACATAGGTACCGATCATGATACGGCGCTGGACTTCCTTGCCGAAACCGGCAGCACGGGACTTCATGTACATGTCATCAAGGCTGTCGCCGTCATCCATGACACGCTGGCCATAACGCAGGCCGTCATAACGTGCAAGGTTCGAGGACGCCTCTGCCGGGGCAACGATGTAATAAGTCCCAAGCGCATATTTGGTGTGCGGCAAGGTAACATCGACAACTTCGGCACCGGCATCGCGCAACATGGCAACACCGTTATCCCAAAGCTTGCTGATTTCTTCTGGCATACCATCAACACGATATTCCTTCGGAATACCGATTTTCATGCCACGGATGTCACCGGTCAGGGCCGCCTCGAAATCAGGCACAGCAATCGGTGCAGACGTGCTGTCCTTGGCATCGTGACCCGCCATCGAACCCAGCATGATTGCCGCATCGCGCACGGTTTTGGTCATCGGACCAGCCTGATCAAGCGAGCTTGCAAAGGCAACAATGCCCCA
>ENA-ORCZ01000457-ORCZ01000457.1-marine-metagenome-genome-assembly--contig:-NODE-457-length-17945-cov-3.837755_pt1 | contig 17945 bp, 16 predicted proteins | sample MGYA00237785_ERZ508519 | MGnify/ENA primary metagenome ERZ508519 (study PRJEB26189, sample SAMN06268790) | marine metagenome | isolation source: Bioluminescent Bay, La Paraguera, Puerto Rico | place...
GGCCGATGTGCTTGCCGGGCAACTACTTGCCAAACGGGCCGAGGCCGCCGGACTTGTCTATTCCATGGCCTATGGCGATCAACCGGCGTTGATTTCGGAAATGGTCGATTGGGCACGCGCGATTGGCCTGCCGGTAACGTGTGCTGGCAAGGGTACGAAATATCTTCCGATCTATCACCATGTCACGCCCGATGATGTCTGGCATCACTATGGCCTGACATCGGAACAGGCGCAGGCGGGCGGCATGAACCCGCAGATTTTCAACAGCTTCCTGGACGGCACCAAATCGGCCATCGAAATGGCCGCAGTTTCCAACGCCTGTGATCTTGTGCCACAGGATTGCGGATTACAGTTCCCGGCCTGCGGGGTGGATGATTTACCCCGACTGCTTTGCCCGCGTGAAAGTGGCGGCATATTGGACCGCCAAGGCACAGTCGAGGTGGTTTCAAGCCTTGAGCGCGATACCCGCCCGGTATTCCGAGATCTGCGCTGGGGCGTTTATGTCACGTTCGAAGCACCCAGCGATTATGTCGCCCGCTGCTTTAACGAATACGGCCTTCTGACCGATCCAAGCGGGCAATATTCCACCATGTATAAACCCTATCACCTGATCGGGTTGGAACTTGGCATTTCAGTGGCGTCCGCCGCCCTGCGCGGGGAAGCCACCGGCACGTCACGCGCATGGTCAGGCGATGCCGTCGCCTCCGCCAAGCGCGATCTTAAACCCGGTGAAATGCTGGATGGCGAAGGCGGCTATACGGTTTATGGCAAACTGATGCCGGCTCAGACGTCAAAGTCGCGCAATGCACTGCCCATCGGGCTTGCGCACCATTTAAAAATCAAACGCCCCGTCGCCATGGATCAAACCCTGACCTGGGACGATGTCGAGTTTGATGCCAAGGACCCGGCAATTGCCTTCCGCAAGGAAATGGAAGCCACGTTTGGCTAACATCGCAATCATCAGACAAATAAAAACCCCGGCCAAACTGGCCGGGGTTTTGTATGACTATTGCCGTTAATCAGCCAAATGGCGATCAGGCAGACAGTTTGGCTTCGAGCTTGTCGGCAGCTTCCAGCGCCATCAGCTCGTCACAGCCGCCAATATGTTCGTCATTGATGAAAATCTGCGGCACGGTATGACGGCCATTGGCACGGTCCATCATTTCCTTTTTGCGACGCGGTTCCATCATCACATCGATCAGCTGGTATTTCGCACCCTTTTCCTCAAGCAGCTTACGCGCACGCTTGCAATACGGGCACCATTCGGTGGCATAGACTTCAACTTTTGCCATGAGGCAGTCATCCTTTCTTTGGCAACCGATCATCGCTGATGCCCCGAATTATCGGGCTTTCTGCGCTTAATACGGTGCGGAATTTCAGTCAGATGACGGCTGTATAACAGAAATCTTGCAGCGCGTCATCGCACGACGCGTGCAACCGTGATCACAGATACGTGCATAACGCCTGATTGCTTTAACGCCCGGACACAGGCATTGGCCGTCGCCCCGGTGGTCAGAACATCGTCAATCAACACAACCTGCGTCCCGGCAAGATTGCGTTTCTCGGCACGCGCTTTATCAATCACAAACGCCCCGCCAACTTCGCGTTTGCGCGAAGACGGACCAAGCCCGCCGAGGCTTCTTGTGTTGCGGTGACGCCCCAAAACCAGCCCGTCCCAGGGCACGCCCGTCATCTGCGAAAGCTTTGCTGCCAAAAGGCCTGATTGGTTATAGCGCCGTTTCAAAAGCCGTCTTCGATGCAACGGCACCGGCACGATCAGATCGGCCTGATCCCAGATCCCCCTGCCCGCCTGGTAGACCCAGCGCGCAAGAAGCGGCGTCAAGTCACCGCGATCCGCATGCTTGAACCGCAACAGGTATTCGCGGCTGTGATCGTCATACACCAGTGCCGCCCGTGCCTGATCAAAGGCCGGTTTCTTTTGCAGACAATTGCCACACAAAATCGGTCCGCTTTCATCAGGATCACCACCGATGTTAGCGCTATCATCAAGTTCGAACGGATAGCCGCAACAGGCACATTGTGGGGCCGTGATAAACCTTAAACCCGCCCAACACTCGGCACAGACAGCATGGGTGGTATCGGTCACATCGCCACAGCCCCCGCAACGCGGTGGTAAAATGGCGTTAACGCCCATGGTTGCGACGGTGCGGACCCATTCGATCATCTGCGATGCTATCCACGATCACCTTAAGGAAAAGGCAGCATAGCACACGCGGTGATTGAATTAGCCAAAATCAAATAACGGATTTTTCCGCAAGGTATCCGCCGCCAGATCAATAAACGCCCGAACCTTTGCCGGGGCGTGGCGTCCCTCGGGATGGATCAGATGAATTGGCACCGGATCAGGATCATAATCGCCAAGCACGGCCACCAATCGCCCATCCGCAAGATAGGGGGCTGCCTGATAGGACAACATGCGCACAATCCCCCAACCAGCAACGGCGGCATTTCGCGCGGCCTCGATCGAATTGGTTTGCCATCTGGCATCCGGCGAAAAGCCGATCTTGCGCCCGCCTTCCGGGGATCTGAATTGCCAATCAAGCCGCGCGGAGGATCCGGTGGTGGCAATTAGGCGATGCGCGGCAAGCTCAGACGGCTGTTGCGGCATTCCGTATTCCTGAAAATACGCTGGTGAAGCGCAAAGGGTCTGGCTGACCTGCCCGACCCGGACGGCCGTTAATGATGAGTCGGCAAGATCACCGATGCGCACAGCAAGGTCGATGCCCTCCTCGACGATATTGACGATACGATCAAACAGCAAAAGACGGGCGTGCATGTCGGGATATTCATCCAGATATGCACCAACAATCGGCGCCACATGCATCTGGCCGAACTGAACCGGGGCGGTGATGGTCAACATCCCGCTTGGTTTGGCATAGGCCCCACCGGCGGCGGCTTCGACCTCTTTCAGGTCGGCCAGCAACCTTTTGCAGTCTGCATAATACCGTGCACCGGGCTCTGTCACCGTGACCGACCGGGTTGTCCGAGTTAAAAGACGTGCGCCTGTTACATCCTCCAGATACGCGACCGCGCGTGTGACCGCAGGCGGACTTTGACGCAATGCGCGGGCAGCAGCGGCGAAGCTGCGCTCCTCGACCACATGCACAAACACATTCATTGCTTCGAAACGGTCCATCTTACGTGCCTTAATTATTTCATTTATCGGAATACTAAATTTCCAAATAACGTAATTCCATCATTAAATAGAAACAATCACAATGTCCTCTGTTTTCGCCCCATGCGAACCACTAACTCGGAGGATGTTTCATGAAATTGCATTATTTCGCGCTGTCGGGACACGCCCATCGCGCGCACCTTTTCCTTAGCCTGCTTGGCATTGATCACGAACTGGTTCATGTCGACATGGTCAATGGCGAACATAAATCCCCGAAATTCCTTGAACTGAACCCGTTTGGGCAGGTTCCCGTGCTTGAAGATGGCGACCTTGTCATCGCGGATTCCATCGCAATCATGGTCTATGCCGCCAAAAAGGTCGGCGCGACCAACTGGCTCCCCGAAGATGCAGCGGATCTGGCACAGGTTCAGCGCTGGCTTTCGGTTGCTGCCGGTGAAATTGCCTACGGCCCGTGTGCAGCACGTCTGTTGACGTTGTTTGGTGCCAAGTTTGATGCAAACGATGTCATTGCCCGTGCCCATGGCGTTCTGAAACTGATCGATGATCGCCTGTCAAACCGCGACTGGATTGCACTTGATCATCCGACCGCCGCCGATATCGCGCTTTACAGCTATATCGCCAACGCCCCCGAAGGCAATGTCGCGCTTGATACCTACACGCATGTCCTTGCATGGCTGAAACGTATTGAAGCACTGCCGGGCTTTGTCCCGTTTGAAACGTCGTCGGTCGGTCTTCGGGCGGCTTCATGATGATCTGGGCCGGTCGTTGATCCCTGCGCGTAGCGCGCAAGAACTCAAAGCGCCGGCCCCGTCTGACCTACCTGCCCCGCTTCTCCTCGATACCGTCTTTCCAATGGACAGGAGCACGAGATGAACACGGCCAACACCGCGATATCCACACCAGTGATGCCGCCAAAAGACAGTGAGGCCTGGCATCAAGGTGAAATCGAGATGCAGGAACGCGTCGGTGTCCGTCAACAAATGGCGGATGTCGGAAAACGTGTTCTGCGTGATCACCTGATCGATCAACATCGCCAGTTTTATCCGCAACTGCCCTTTGCCGTGTTCGGAACGGTCGACGAGAACCATGATGTCTGGGCAACATTGCGCGCCAATCATCCCGGGTTTCTGTCGGCATCTGATCCCTATCACCTGTCCGTCAATTTGCCGCGCGATGCCGATGACCCCGCCGATGCCGGGATGGGCGACGGCAAACCGGTTGGCATGATCGGCATCGAATTACACACGCGTCGCCGCAACCGGTTGAATGGACGCATTACCGCACAGACCGATAAGAAATTTGACATTCAGGTCGGGCACAGCTTTGGCAACTGCCCGCAATATATCCGTCTGCGCGATTTCGAATTCGTCCGCGACCCGATGTCTGCGCCTACATCCAAACCCGAAATATCCCGCAAACTTGATGATCGGGCGCGAGCGCTGATTGCAAAGGCCGATACGTTTTTCGTTGCGACCTATGTTGATCGTGACGGCGGGCATCGCGAAGTTGATGCATCCCATCGTGGCGGCAAGCCGGGCTTTGTTCATGTTGATACCGATGGCACGCTGACAATTCCTGACTTCGCCGGAAACCAGTTTTTCAATACGCTGGGCAATATCCTGTGCAATCCCAAGGCGGGGCTTGTCTTTACCGATTTTGCGACCGGTGATGTCCTGCAAATTACCGGTGATGCAGAAGTCATCACCGAAGGCCCGGAAATCAGTGCTTTCAAGGGTGCCGAACGGCTGTGGCGTGTTTTCCCGCGCAAAACAGTCTGGCGGGCATCGGCATTGCCAATCCGCTGGCGCCCACAAGAAGAAGGCATGTCCCCCAACAGCCTTCTGACCGGGGATTGGGAAAGTGCCGAAAAGAAGCTTGCCGCGATGAGCGCCGCGCAACAATGGCGCTCGTTCGAAATTGCGCGGATTACAGAAGAAAACCATCTGATCAAATCCTTCCACCTAGAACCGGTTGATCAGGGTGGCATGGTGTCGTTTAACCCCGGCCAGCATTTGCCAATCCGCGTAAATGTGGCGGGCCATGACAAACCGTTGATCCGAACCTATACACTTTCCAGCGCACCGTCAGATGCGCACTATCGCATCAGTGTCAAACGCGAAGGCGTAGTATCCGGGCATCTTCATGACAACCTGAATGTTGGCGATACGCTTGAGGCACGCGCCCCTGCTGGTGATTTTTCCCTGCTGCCGGATATCAAACGGCCGATGGTTTTAATCGCAGGCGGGATTGGCATTACGCCCATGATGTCGATGATGCGCCATGCGGTTTACGAGGGATTGCGCACGCGCAATTTCCGCCAGATCTGGCTGTTTTATGCAGCGCGGAGCATTACTGACCGTGCCTTTGATGCGGAAATTGTCGAACTTGTCAAAGCCGCCCAGGGCCACATCCGGGTCATCCGGGTTCTTGGTGATCCCGATGGCGCAACACCGCGCAAGGATTACGAGGCATCGGGCCATTTAGACATGAACGTGTTGCGGGCCGTTTTGCCGTTTGATGATTTTGACTTCTACCTGTGCGGTCTTCCGCCGTTCATGCAAAGCCTTTATGACGGACTGCGCGGACTGAACATCGCCGACAAGCGCATTCATGCAGAGGCATTTGGCCCCGCGTCATTAACCCGCAGTCGGGATAGCGATGACGATGTTCCCGAATTGCCCCGCGCAAGCAGCAAGCCCACAAAGGTCGTGTTTGCCCAATCAGACCAGTCGGCCGTCTGGCAACCGGATGCAAACAAGACGTTGCTGGAACTGGCGGAGGATGCCGGTCTCACGCCTGAGGCAAGCTGCCGGGGCGGGAATTGTGGCACATGCCGCACCAAAATCACCCAGGGCAGTGTGACCTATACAAACCGGCCCAGCGCAAAAGTCAGCGCAGACGAAGCGTTGATCTGTTGTGCTGTCCCTGCAGAACCGGAAGATGGCGAACCAACGCCACTTGTTCTGTCGATATAGGCTGAATGGATTTCAGGTTCTTCGATTGCAAGGGCGGGATCAAAGCTCTATCTAGATCGTAACTTTTACAACGATTTTAGCCGGAGCTTCCCGCCCCATGGCCGATCCGATCACCGTCTTTGATCGAGACATCCTGAAACTGCGCCGCGACCGCGCGGCGACCAAGGCACAGGACTATAATTTCCTGTTTGCTGAAACGGCCGAACGCCTTGCCGATCGCCTTGATGACACCACGCGCACATTTCCGCTGGCGGTTGATCTTGGCTGCCATAGTGGTGAACTGGGCCAGATTATTGGCACACGCGGCGGTATAGAAACCCTGTATCAAAGTGATATTTCTCGCGGCTATGCCAAGGCCGCACAGGCCAGTAACGGCAAAGGCACGCTGGTGGCAGATGAGGAATTCCTGCCCTTTGCCGAAGGGTCGCTTGATCTGATCCTGTCCAACCTGTCGCTTCACTGGGTCAATGACCTGCCTGGTATGTTGTTGCAGGCACGCCGCGCCCTGAAACCTGACGGGTTGTTTCTGGCCTGCTTGCTTGGGGGAGAGACGCTTAAGGACTTGCGCGAAGCCCTGATGACCGCGGAGGCCGAGGAAGAAGGTGGCGTATCCCCGCGTGTATCGCCGTTTGTTGACGTGAAGGATGCCGGTGCGCTTTTGCAACGCAGTGGCTTTGCCCTGCCGGTGGTCGATGCTGATGACATCTATATCGACTATCCTGATGCGCTGAAACTGATGCGTGATCTTTCGGGGATGGGTGAAAGCAACCTGATTGCCAAACGATCCAAGAAATTCACCAAACGCAGCACGCTTGCCCGGGCGGCTGCGATCTATCACGAACGCCATGCCCGCACGGATGGCCGCATCCATGCCAAGTTTCAGGTGATCTATCTCACCGCCTGGGCCCCGGATGAAAGCCAGCCCAAACCGCTGCGTCGCGGATCAGGGCAGGTCAGCCTGGTTGATTTTCTGGGTGATGACGCGAAAAAGCAGTAAGGCCGGATCAAAGCCGGCATCACTTCCCGGATGAAACCATCTCACGGATCTTGGTCGCCTTTTCAAAGTGATCAAGCTCGTGGGTTTTGATCCACCAGGTGGCGGCCTCCATCAGTGTTTCCGGGGCATCATTGCGATTGGCAAAGAACGCATAGAATGACAGGCCGACATTCGGCCCCTTTTGCGCGATTTTCTTGTCGCAAACAGCAATGATTTTATCGCGCAGGCTTTGACGCATGATGGCTCCGCTTTAGGGTCTGGGCTGCAAGGGGTTGATGTATGACCTGTTTGCCGCGAAATTGGCAGTCTGATACCGCCCATCACATGACAATTTCTGTCAGGAAAGATTTGACATGCAGCTCCCCCACCCCCTGATCCACGGCAAACTGATCAAGCGTTACAAACGGTTTCTGGCCGATGTCGAACTTGATAGCGGTGAGGTGATCACCGCCCATTGTGCCAATCCGGGCGGGATGATCAGGCTTAAAGAACCCGGGATTGATGTCTGGTTGTCGCAATCGGATAACCCGAAACGCAAACTGAAATACAGCTGGGAACTTTGCCAGATCGGAGATGCATGGATCGGCATCAATACCGCCCACCCCAACGCCATTGTCGAAGAAGCGATCCTTGCCGGCAAGGTGCCGGAACTTTCGGACTATGAAAGCCTCAAGCGTGAAGTTAAATACGGCAAGAATTCGCGGATTGATATTTTGCTATCTGATCCGGACAAGGGCCTTTGTTATGTCGAGGTCAAAAACGTTCACCTCAAACGCGACGAAGACGTTCCGGGCCTTGCCGAATTCCCCGATGCCGTCACCGCACGCGGGGCAAAGCATCTGGATGAAATGGCCGACATGGTTGCTGAAGGCCACCGGGCGGTGATGTTTTATCTGATCCAGCGCACCGATTGTGATCGCTTTACTCTCGCCACTGACATCGATCCGCATTACGGTGAACGGTTCAAGGCCGCACGCACAAACGGGGTCGAGGCCATCGCCTATGACTGTTCGATTGATACAAGTGCTGTAACTGTGCGGTCATCCTTGCCGATTGTCGGGTTATAGGATCAAGGCCCCAAATCCCTGCATATCAGCCAATCCTTGCCAATCATGGCGTCTGGCTTTATGTCATTGGGCTATAAAACAGACATTGATACAGCCGAGTTTAAGGAGATTTTCGGGTGGCGAACGGAACAGTCAAAATTCACGGCCCCGAAGCATTTGAAGGCATGCGTGCCGCTGGCAAGCTGGCAGCAGAAGTGCTTGATATGATTACCCCGCATGTGGTTCCGGGTGTCACCACCGGCGAGCTGGATCGCCTGTGTGATGAATATATCCGCGATCACAATGCGATCTCGGCCTGCCTTGGCTATCGCGGTTTCCCGAAATCCACCTGCACATCGATCAACCATGTGGTCTGCCATGGCATTCCCGGCGACAAGAAACTGGCCAATGGCGACATCATGAATATCGATGTCACCGTCATTCTTGATGGCTGGTATGGCGATACATCGCGCATGTATATCGCGGGCACACCCAAAGTAATGGCGCAGCGCCTTGTCGATGTGACCTATGAGTCACTCTGGCGCGGGATTAATGCCGTCAAACCGGGGGCGACCCTTGGCGATATTGGCCATGCCATTCAATCCTATGCCGAAAGCGAACGTTTTTCGGTCGTGCGTGATTTCTGTGGTCACGGGTTGGGTCAGGTGTTCCATGATGCGCCAAATATCCTGCATTACGGCAATCCGGGCGAAGGTCTGGTTCTGGAACCGGGCATGATCTTTACGATTGAACCGATGATCAACCAGGGCACCTATGCGTGTAAAATTTTGCCCGATGGCTGGACAGCGGTGACGCGAGACCGCAAACTGTCAGCACAGTTTGAACATTCGCTCGGTGTGACGGAAGACGGGTTTGAAGTTTTTACCCGATCTCCGGCCGGTCTGGAAAAGCCGCCCTACGATCTCAGCAAAGCCGCCGAGTAACGGGCACGCAAAAAGGGGAAGCAGATTTGAGCGAAAAACAAGATCGCAAACCTGCTTCCACCCCACCTGCCAAAACATCCGAAATTGATGATGGTACCCGGGTCTTTTTTGATCAGGCCCGTGCGGCACATGCAGCAGGTACAGCTGCCGCGTCTGGCACTGAAGCACATCATTCCCCAGACGCCAAATCCGCAAAACCCCACTATCACGGCCATCGCCAGCGGCTGCGCGATCGCTTTATCAAGGGGGGTGCGACCGCCCTTGCTGATTACGAATTGCTTGAGCTGATGCTGTGCATGGCGATGCCGCGTGGCGACGTCAAACCACTGGCGAAATCATTGATCGCGCAGTTTGGCAGTTTTGCCAATGTACTGGCCGCCCGGCCCGAAGACCTTAAAACGGCCAAGGGCCTTGGCGAAGCTGGTATTGCCGCGATCAAAATTGCCGAAGCCAGCGCACAGCATCTATCACGTGAACGGGCCATGGAATTGCCTGTGATCGCCAGTTGGGAACAGATGATTGATTATTGCCGGGTGCGGATCGGTCATCTTAAGAATGAAGAACTGCACCTGCTGTTTCTTGATCGCAAGAACCGGCTGATTGCCGATGAATGCCATCAACGCGGCACGGTCGATCATACCCCGGTTTATCCGCGCGAAGTCATCAAACGTGCACTGGAACTCCATGCCTCGGCACTCATTCTGGTACATAACCACCCCAGCGGCGATGCCACCCCTTCAAAGGGTGACATCGACATGACCCGCAAGATTGTTGATGCGGCCAAGGCGATGGAGATCACCGTGCATGATCACATCATCATTAGCCGGGCGGGATATAATTCATTTAAGACGCTTGGCCTGATATAGCTCCCCTATCACCCTCTTTCTTACCGGAACAGAATTGTCTGGTCAGCCAATGAAGATGACCGACCAGACAATCGTGACGTCTGTTATTTAGGTGTGTGGGCAATATGAGTGGAGAGGATCAAATCCTGCCCTCGACAACCAATTCACGCGTGCGCTTCAACGTGGATAGAAGGGCTGCCTTGTAACCGGTATCACTATCGAACTGCGCCTGCTCTGCCTGTTCCTCAGGGCCGTTCGGCTCCTTGTCGCGCAGACCGAGGTAACAGTAGAATTTAAGCTGAAGATTACCCGCCTCATCCTCGAACAATTCATTGATGATCGCACCTTCACGTGGGCCGGTCGCCTGGAAGAAGGTGACCTTGTGATGTGGTTCCAGTGTAATGATCTCGCGCAGCTTAGCACCGCCGATCGTAGCGTCGCGCACAAAGTGCGTGGCACTTTCTTCTGAGACATCGCAATGGGTACAAAGACCCGGCGGAAGGAACTGGCGCGCATCACGTGCCTTCAGCTCAAGGCCCTTCCAGACCTGATCGCGCGTGAGTTCGAGTTCGCCAGCCGGGTTCACCGGGACGGTTGCGGTTGAATAAATCATGTCGATGGTCCTTATTTAGGTGACGTTTGATGAAGACTGTCAGTCGGCGATCTGCGCAACGTAGTCACGATAGGATCGCAGCGGACGACCAAGCATAGATGTCAACCTTTCGACATCACCGGCGTCCGGATGCATGCCGTCAGTCAGGAAACGCTCCGCCATCAGACGCATGTCAAAGGCCATCCAACTCGGCATGAACTGACGGAGGTTCTGTTCAAATCCGGCGGTATCATTGCCGGGGAAAACGATGGTCCGTCCGAGGACATCGGTCCAAATCCCAGCTGCGGCCACACCGGTTAGCGTGTCTGGACCAACCAGATTGATTTTACTGGTCGGCAACGGCGAGACGGACTGTTCACGGCGGATCAACTCAAGTGCGGCAATTTCGCCAATGTCACGCGCGTCGATCATTGCCAGGCCTTTTTCACCAATCGGCATTGGATAGATGCCATAGTCGGTCACCACATCCTTGATCGTGATATCATTGTCCATGTAATAGGCCGGGCGCAGGATGGTGGCGTGAAGCCCCATTTGCTCGATCATCCGTTCGACACCAAACTTGCCTGCAAAATGCGGTACGTTGACGTAGACATCGCTATGGATCACCGAAAGATAGACAATCCGCTCAATCCCGGCCTCGTGGGCAAGGTTGAGCGCAATCAGCGCCTGAGTGTATTCGTCGGCGACGACCCCATTCAACAGGAACAGGGTAGAAACGCCGGACATGGCGCGCCGCAAAGAGTCGACATCAAGCATATCACCCTGGACGATATCTACGCCGACTGGGAAACTGGCCTTGGACGGATCACGGACCAACGCACGCACATTGGCACCACGGTTCACAAGCTGTTCAACGACGTTGCGGCCGACATTGCCGGTCGATCCGGTTACGAGAATGGTCATTGCTTTTCTCCTTGGTTGAGCAATTTGACTGCCCCCAATTTAATGATCCACAATCGCGACAATAGACGCTATATTTAGACAGATCGTCTCACTGGTGGAACACATGGATCTTCTAGCCCTTGCCGACTTCAATCTGGTCGCCCGCCATGGTGGATTTGGAAAAGCTTCGCGCGCCGCTGGTCGCCCAAAAGCGACTTTGTCGCGCCGCGTGGCAGAGCTGGAAGCCAGCCTTGAACTGCGTTTGTTTGAGCGCGGCGCGCGGCTTCTCAAGCTGACGGAAGAAGGAAGGGCGCTGTTCGAACGGACAAGCCAGCTATTTACCGAACTCGACGAGACGACTGCGGCAATTGCATCTGGCGGACGAGAGCCGAAAGGAAGACTTCGGATTAGCGCGCCCCTGCTGTTTTCGCAGACTGCGATGGGGAAACTTGCCGCAGGCTTTGCCCTCAAATATCCGGAGGTCCGGCTTGAAGTCACGACCGAGGACCGACCGGTTGATATGATCGAAGAAGCCTATGATCTGGTCATAAGGGTCAATCCAGAACCGGATGAAAGTCTTATCGGCCGTGTGTTCCTGAGAGATCGACTGGTGATCGTTGCGGCCCCGGCCCTGACGCCACCGACCAATGGATCGGCAGTTCCGGCTGTTGTGCGCGGGCAAGTCCGCCAAGACGAAACTTGGAATGTAATGACACCAACAGGTGCGTCAAAGATTGCGGTCAATCCGATCCTGGGCCTGTCATCGCTTATCATGGTCCGAGACGCCGTACGCGAAGGTGTTGGCGCGGGTCGACTTCCCGTCTCTCTTGTCAGTCAGGATCTTGCCGATGGAACGCTGGTGCATTGGGGTGATACTGATGGGCCGGAAACTACCTTGTGGGCACTTTACCCTTCTCGTCGACTGCTAAGCTCACGCGTGTCAGCGTTTCTCGACTTTCTGCGGGATGCTTTTCCCAAAGGGACCCCCGATGAGCTCGCGGCCTATTTGGGAAGATAATAGTCTTTTGCCAAGCCTTGATGCCCGGTATCCGGTTGTGTACAGAACCATGATAAAAGCCATGTGGTACCAACGCTGTATTCACGGATCTGTATGCGAACAGGCAGACAGGGAAATGGCGGATCGGTGGCTTTGACGCTTGAAACCGACCCGCCAACAAGACTTGTGATGGTCTAAGAAATTTACAGTCTAAAACGTGTAAATAAGGACCAGACCAGCACTGAGAACATAGTCCTCGTCAATAATCGGACTGTCGGCATATTCATCGAGCAGGAATTTAACGTCAGTGGTACCGACGACGGCAAAACTCTCGGTCACCGGATAGGTCACACTGAAATCAAGATGCGGGATAAAGGTGGCGTCGGGGGAATAGAAGCCACGATCACTGCGCACTTCATTGCGACGCACGCCAACATTGTAATCAACCAGGTCTTCGCTTTGCCAGGTCACACCACCGCCGACATTGAAGCTGAACTTTTCGTATTCGGTTGGCAGGTAATAAGCAACATCCACCTCATGCCCGCCATGAGCATTGTTGAGATCGGTCTGATAGCTTGCCTGGAGCTCGCCGTGCCAAACACGCAACGATCCGCCGATACCGGCTTCGTATGCCATATCGCGTTTTTCAAGCCCGTTCAGATAGCTTGAGTCACCCGGATCAAATGGCTCCATACGAAGTCCACCAATGACTGAAACGCTGGCAAAATCATTCATCCAAACTTTGGCGTCAATGCCGTCAATACCGATACGAAGACGTTCGGCATCATAGGCCAATACCGGAAGCGCATCTAAATCTGTACTATCGGCCCCGCGATAGGGATTGCTGCTGATTTGGCCGAAGGCACCGATCTGCCAATCGCCGCCAAGCCAGGGTTTAAGTGCGTCTTCGGTCTGCGGATTGACCTGTTCGCGGAGGATTTCCTTTTGTCCAGGCGTTGCAGTCTGGGCGTGTGCGCTGCTGGCAAGCATGATGATGATGGCTGCCGTACAGATGCCAAGTCCGCCCAGCACCATTACGTCCCCCAAACGACGAGAACAAATATGCGATACCATAATGTCTAAACATCCCAATTGTGTTGTTGATGTCGCGACATTGCCCGAGCGTGCCAAAGAAGGCGTCCGGTTTTATAGGCTTGTACGTACAAACCGTATTAAACAGGTCCGAATGCGCATTCGGACGTCTTACGCGTTTGATTCTATTTAATTATTGTTGCGATAAACGCTTGGTGTCTGACCGGTGATTTTTTTAAAAGCCTGATTGAAAGTCGATTTGGAATTGAAGCCAACCTCGGTTGCGATATCGAGGATCGTACGATCTGGTTCTTCGATCAGCAGGCGAGAAGCCGCATCAATTCGGACTTCATTGACAAAATCAAAGAAGCTTTTGCCCAGATGCTGGTTCAGGAAAAATGAGAGCTGATTGGGCGTTGCCCCGACGGCAGCAGCCAGTTTGGGCATGGTGAGCAGTGGATCAAGTATCACATCGCGGTCTGAGACGATCCTTGTAAGGCGTGTGTGAATGCGGGCAATACCGGGATCATCGATGATTGCACGAGGTATCGAGGCCTGTTGGGCACCGGCCTCTTGGCTGGTTTCTTGATACTTAGTCAACTCGTCTGGAAAGCCGTCTTCGGTTTCCGCTTGCACAAAGATCGCCGGGTTCTGCGCGATAACCTGACACATGCGGAAGAACACAAGCACAAACCCCACCTTGACACCAAGAGACAGCCATTCGGCATGAAAGACAAACAAATCCAAAAGGTTGGTCAAGGTGAAGACGGTAAACAACACCGTCATCCCGACAAGAAGCTCGATAATCCAGCGACGCATTCGTTCACTGTCGGCCTGGAGTTGCCAATTGGCTTGTCGCAAATAACGCCGCGCAAGCCGCCATATCCCCGTCATGTAACCGACAAACGACGCGCAAAACAGGATTACAATCGCCAGAAGAACCAAATTGGCGAGCCCTTGCGATGAAAACGCAATCTGCAATCCGACATCACGCACATGATCCTGATTGGCGACCATCCGCGTGCTTTTTAGGTAAACCATAAGCCCGATCGCTGCTGTCACCGGGATTAATACCAGAAAATGCCGGTAGGGCCGGGAAACCGGACTGCCGGAAACTTCCCGGAAATACAAATATATCGACGGGATAAAGGCAAAAAAGAATGGCGCAAAAACCGGCACAAGATACAGGTTAACAATTGGACTGATGAATGGGTCGAACGTATCGTCGATAAAACTCATCCCGACCGAAAACCCGAACACCATGAGCCAGCGATTGGCGCGAAAAGAACGCTTTCCTTCGTCCATCAACAGGACAATCAGGAAAATCGCCTGCGATACGCCAAGAACCGAAACGATCAGAAAAAGAATGTCGAATGTTTCAATCATTCCTGCGCCTTCAGTGGCGGTTTCTGTTGGTGGGATATGCTTGGCCAAGCAGAACGCAAGAGCCGCAACGAACTCTACGGAAATACGCGACTATCAGGCACGCTGCAACCAAGACTTACTAGAAGTGCCTCAGCAAGCTGGATGCAGGCACTTCGATCAGCCCCCGCCGATTTACGCAATATCTCCTTGATCGCACTGTTCTTCACGCGCTTATTTTCACCCATATTCTTGATAGGTTCCACGCGTTCGTAAAATCGCGATCAGATCGCCACCAGGCCTGCAAAGGAGGTCCCTGTCCAATATCTGCTGATTTCAAATCCGCCCTGTGACCGCCATATGGGCTGGGTTTCTTGCGATTCGGTCGCATCTTGCAATGTGCGAGGCGGTCGAATGCGAACGGCGTCAGCGCAGACCGCTACTTTTGCGCGATCATCCACCGAAACCATATCATCCTGGCGGTTTTCGGACGATTGGTGTTAAGAACGCCAAAATCCGTAACAAATTCGACATAATCCGTAATGTGCACAACAATTAACGATTGAAAACGTTTTCTCGCGCAAGCATTAATCTATCTTCCCCGTTGTGTAGAATCTGCCTTGCAGTAAGCGCATACCCGGATCAGTATTTTCACGTACGTACTTTCTGGGAGGTGCGTAACGAAAAATCAAAATGACAAGGGAGACATTTTAGATGTCAGACAACGCGATGACTGCAAAAGGTCTCGTGAACGGGTTGCTAAAATCCTCACGTGCTTTTGTGTTGGGTACCGCCTTGATTGCCGGTTCGATGACGATGTTGTCGACCAGCCAGGCGCAGGCCGAGAAGATCCTGCGAATTGGTAACGACGGCGAACCGCAGTCAATGGATCCACATTTCATCTCTACCATTCAGACCAGCCGCATCTCCGATGATATGTCGCTGGGTCTTCTGACATATGGCCCGGATGGCCAACCGGTTCCCGGTGCAGCCGAAAGCTGGACCGTTTCCGAAGACGGGATGACTTACACCTTCAAAATCCGCGACCATAACTGGTCGGATGGCACCCCGGTTACGGCGCAGGACTTTATCGCCGGCTGGGAACGTCTTCTTGATCCGGCACTGGGTGCGGAATACGCATCCCTGCTTTACATCATCGAAGGCGCTGAGGAAGTTAACACTGGCAAGGATGGCGCGAAACTCGCAGCCAAGGCCATTGATGACCATACCCTTGAAGTCAAACTGACCGCACCTGCCCCCTACTTCCTGGCACAGTTGACCCACCAGACCGCCTTCGCCATTCCACGTCATGTTGTTGAAAAATACGGCAAGGATTGGGTAAAGCCAGAAAATATCGTTGTGAACGGCGCCTACAAACTTGTCGAATGGGTGCCAAACGTTCACACCAAACTGGTCAAGAACGAAGAATTCTATGACGCCGCAAACGTTCCGATCGACGAGGTGATCTATTACACCTACGAAGACCGCACGGCGATGCAGAACCGTTTCCGTGCCGAAGAGCTGGACGTTGCACGCGACATCGCATCCGAACAGATTTCCTGGCTGCGTGACAACCTGTCTGACAGCCTGCGCATCGCGCCCTATGCCGGGATCTATTATTACGCGATCCGCACCGACAAGGAGAAGTTCCAGGATCCGAAGGTTCGCAAGGCACTGTCACTTGCGATCAACCGCGAAGCAATCACCGACGCGGTTCTGAAAACCGGTGAACTTCCGGCCTATTCCTTTGTTCCGCCGGGAACCGGCAACTACACCGAACCTGCATATGTTTCCTGGAAAGACTTGTCTTATGCTGACAAATTGGCAGAGGCCAAGAAACTGATGGCAGAAGCCGGGTATAGTGCTGACAACCCGCTGAAATTCACCCTGCGTTACAACACGTCCGAAAACCACAAACGTATCGCAATTGCGGTGCAGAACATGTGGAAACAGATCGGCGTCGACGCGGAGCTGTTTAACACCGAAGGTAAAATCCACTATGCCGACCTGAAAGTTGGTGACTTTGAAGTCGCCCGTGCTGGCTGGATTGCCGATTACAACGATGCGCAGAACTTCCTGTTCCTTGGTGAGGAACGCACCGGCCCGCTGAACTATGCAGCGTTTGATAACCCGCGCTACAACGAATTGATGCTGGCCGCCGAGAATGAAGGCGACCTGAAAAAGCGTGCTGAACTGATGCATAGCGCAGAAGCCATCATGATGGAGGCACAGCCCTACATCCCGATTTACTACTATGTCTCGAAACAGCTGGTCTCACCAAAGATCAAGGGCTGGATCGATAACGCCCCGGATCGTCACCTGACCCGCTGGCTCGACATCGCCGAGTAAATCCTGCCTTCGTGTCGCGGGCTGTGTGGTGTTCCTCCCGCCAGCAGCCTGTGACCACCCCGACGGGGATGAGAGAAAATGTTATCTTACGCCATTCGGCGCCTGCTGATCGCGATCCCGACATTGTTCATCGTGATTACAGTCGCCTTCTTCATGATGCGTATCGCACCGGGCGGTCCGTTCGATCAGGAACGCGCATTACCGCCGGAGATCGAAAAGAACATCAAGGCTGCCTATGACCTTGATAAGCCGCTGATCGAACAATACGCGATCTATGTCGGCAAGCTTTTTCAGGGCGATTTCGGACCATCAATTAAAATCCGCGACTTTTCGGTTGCCGAACTGATCATGGCAGGTGCCCCTGCATCGATGCAGCTGGGCCTGAGCGCGATTGCCATTGCGCTTGTGTTTGGCGTCGCGTTTGGCACCTATGCCGCCATTCGACAAAACAGCGCGGTTGATTTCATTGTTATGGGTGTTGCGATGATCGGCATCGCCATTCCGAACTTCGTCATGGCCCCGTTATTGTCGCTGGTGTTCGGACTTTATTTGTCGATCCTGCCCACCGCAGGCTGGGGCGATGGGGAAATCCAGTACAAGATTTTACCGATCATCGCTCTTGCCCTGCCTCAGATTGCTTATATCGCGCGTCTGACCCGCGGATCGATGGTCGAAGTTCTGCATTCGAATTACATCCGAACCGCCCGCGCCAAGGGCCTTCGCGAAACGCTTGTCGTCAATCGCCA
>ENA-ORCZ01000459-ORCZ01000459.1-marine-metagenome-genome-assembly--contig:-NODE-459-length-17847-cov-3.598762_pt1 | contig 17847 bp, 15 predicted proteins | sample MGYA00237785_ERZ508519 | MGnify/ENA primary metagenome ERZ508519 (study PRJEB26189, sample SAMN06268790) | marine metagenome | isolation source: Bioluminescent Bay, La Paraguera, Puerto Rico | place...
ACTATCCCTACCAGCACGACGAGAAGTTTTTGTCAGAGAATATCAACGCCGACGTATTTGTCATCGGCGAATATACCAACGGACACATCATTGGAGGTGGCTCGAGACGGGTTGTCTCGTTGCGTAAGTATAATCCGGCTTCGGGAATTCGGTCTTCACCGACGAAATAATCGTCGTAATAGAGTTTGGTTTATAAGAAGCTCTGCCCATGGTCTTTAGTGAAAATGCGTCGACGTGGCCGCCATTATGCGGGTATTGAAGCACCTGGTTCAAAAATCTGGATAACGCTCAAATCGGGTTTTCCCTTCGCGTGAAATCTGCCAGAGTTTCGGAACAGTTGTTTCTGATTAAACGCATGTCACAAAAATCGTTGATCTTACATTTCCTTAAATCCATCGGCGGACTATCAACTCCAACGTTGGTTGCCATTCACAGGAATGCTGGAGCCAATATTCATTCAACAGGCACCAGAAAATGGGCGACATGGGCCAGGACTGAGCGTTCTTTTCTTGGTTTTCCGTCCGATTACACTTAATAAATTATTACCCGAAAGCTAACCAGACGTTCTGGTATTGGGCGCAGAACATTTGCTGCAAGGGTCCTAATTTCCATTAACTGCAGGTGTCGTACAATTTTACCTTAAAAGTTGTTTGACTAGAGGTAGAAATTGGGATTTTGTTCCGCGTCGCATCAAATTTCAGATAATTTAGAAAGGGAGAGTTATGGGCCAAGGAGACGTCGTAATTGAAGATGCCCAATGGTTGATTTCAAGAAAACCGGAAATTTTTAAGGATCTGGCAAATAAAAGTATTCTTGTTACAGGCGGTGCTGGGAAAAGTGAAAGTGCACGGTCTTGGATATATCTTGATCGGTGTGTTGCGCAGCCTTTAATACCAATCAAAGTCCTGTGAATGGTTTATTATTAAGTATTAATGATATTCTTCAGATAATTAGCCTATGCTATGAGCGCACCGAAATCTTCCAAAAATTGATCAGAGTTTAAACTCAGGTTTTAATATAATTGGAGCTTAGTCTATTAACAAAGATATTTGATCAAAGATCTTTGTTAGAAAATTACAAGCTTATCTAGGCGTCATAATTCAGGACATACTAGTGGTGAGTGAGCTGTGACTATTATGGGGAATGATTGGTATTTTAATGTTTTCAAGAGCGGCTTGACTGGTTACAAGCAGAAATCGACTTAAAAATGAGCTGCGAAAACTATGCAACCCGAAGTCAGTTTTGTTCTGCCCGTCTATAACAAAGAAAATGCTCTTCGTTATTTCTTCGCGTCTTTGTTGGATCAGACGGGCGAAATACCTTTTGAGGTCGTTTTCGTAGATGACGTGTCGACAGATGGTTCTCTGGCGATCCTTGAAGAATTTTCAGCGAAGCACGACTTTGTTCGGGTAATCAGCAATACAGTTAATGCGGGTCCATCAATTCGGCTCAACCAGGGAGCCAAGACCGCAAATGGCAAATACCTAGCACTGTTTGACTGTGATGAAATTCTTGCGCCAAATGCGCTTGAGATGCTGCATTCACTTGCAAAACAGCACAATGCCGACATGGTGCACGGTCGTTGCCGCAAGACGACCGAGCCAATTGATAAAGTGGTAGCTCCCCGGATTAGGCAAGATTTCAAGCTTAGCATCCACCAGGATCCGCTTGAGAGGGTCCTTGGTCGCGGTATGGTGCGGATGACTTGGCTTGTTGAACGGGATGTTTTCATCGCCGCAGGCGGATGCGATGAGACGGTCTTTGTTCAGGATGAATCGTTGCCGTTGCGGCTTTCAGCACATGCAAAGTGCCTTCTTGATACGGACATGGTTCTTACTATGGTGCCGGACGTCGGAAGTCACATTTCGCAAAATACCTTGCAGCTCAATCATGATCGATTTTTGGTATATCTGAACTTTCTGGAAGTCCACCCGGAATTGCCACACGAAACGCGCGTGAAGCTTTATCGCAAATGTGTTTCGGCCATAAAAAAGGCGCGCCGCGATGGGGCACCTATTCCGATGATACCTTTGTTTGTTCGCTATGTTGCGGGGAAACTCGGATTTGTTGATCCCGACCCCTCAGCACTGCAATCCTACCGGAATATTTTTCAAAACTTATCAAACATCCGCCATATTAAAGAAGTGAATTGCTGAAGATGACCTCGCTTGATCGAAAGTTGCACCTGGCGGCCAGTTTTTTGCTGCTTTGCCTTCCGGCATTATTGATGTTTTCCCGTGCCGTTGCGGATATTTCGGTTGTCCTGATTGGCGTGATTTTTCTGGTGCGATCTTGGTCGGCCAAGGATTGGTCTTGGGCGCGCGAAAAAGATATTCTGGTTCTTCTGGTTATCTTTGTCTTGATGAATGTCTTTGTTTCTCCTTCTGCTGAGTATGTTGGCAAGAGTTTCGGGCGTTCGTTAAGTTGGCTCAGGTTTATTATCTTTTATTCAGCGGTAACCCGCTGGGTCTTGACGGATGAGCGCACGATCCGTCGATTTATTATTGTTGTGCTATGTACGATGGCTGTGGCCGCATTCGATGCACTTTACCAGTTTTTTGTCGGTGTTTCGCTACTCTCCGGGCAGGCTATGGACATTACGGGTGGTCGATTAACAGGGCCTCTTGATCGGCCGAATATCGGTATGTATCTGGCTAAATTGGGGCTTGCGACCAGTTCGTTAGGTTTTGTCCTTTACGCTCGCAGGAAATCCAACAAGCTTTTCCTAGCAGCGTGTTGTTTATCGCCGCTTTTGCTAACTGTTATTTTTTTGAGTGGTGAGCGAGCAGCAAGTGTGCTGACATTGCTGGCTCTTTTGCTGATAACTTTCAGTCTGCTTCTTTCTGGAAAATTTGCTCGTAAGATAGCGGTTGGCTTGTCCCTGTGTGGAGGGGCGGCATTGACATTTCTGCTCATCACGAGCGAGCGTATCTGGGGGCGGGTTGAGGAACTGGCCAACGTGCTTTCGGACTATACCGACTCAATTTATGGCCAGCTTGCGTTACTGGGATTACGCTTCTTTGGTGAGAACCCGATAACCGGGACCGGTATGGGAAACTTTCCCTTGGTCTGTAAAGATTATGTGCAGCAAGGATTGGATGGCAACCTTTGTCACCCGCATCCACACAACTTTTACATCGAATGGTTGTCGGATACTGGTTTGATTGGCACCATTCCATTTACCATTTTTATGGTGATTTTGTACTGGAACGGCGCGAAAGCCCTTTTCGGGCCGCGTGATACCAGGCTACTTGGCGGACTTTATTTGGGGGTTATGGTGATGTCGCTATTTCCCCTTTCAGTGACGCAAAGCCTGTTTTCAAACTGGCCTGCGATGCTTGCGTGGTTGTCGATCGCAACTACTGTCGCAGCAATCAGGTTCGCAACACAAAAGTCAGACTGAGCAGAGCGTTCTTCTTTCGAGCCGAACATGGGCGACTTTTGCGATGCGATGCGCGGTTTGCTGTGTTAAGAACAGGCAAATTTTGACATTTGGAGAACCGCGATGACCAATTTCCTCCATCTCGGAGATCTGCCGGGTGACCTTGACCTTGGAAAGGTTGTGGCCATTGACAGTGAGACCATGGGCCTTAACCCGCATCGCGACCGTTTGTGTGTCGTGCAGCTTTCAAGCGGGGATGGCAACGCCCATCTGGTCAAGTTTGATGGGGAAGATTACAGCGCGCCGAACCTCAAAAAGCTTCTGGCTGATCCGTCGGTGTTGAAGCTGTTTCATTTCGGGCGTTTTGACATCGCGGTGATGGACAAATATCTCGGTGTGCGCTGTGCGCCGGTCTATTGCACCAAGATCGCCTCCAAGCTGGTGCGCACCTATACCGACCGTCATGGTCTGAAGGATGTGCTGCGCGAGACCGTCGGGGTCGAGATTTCCAAGCAGCAGCAGAGCTCCGACTGGGGCGCGCCTGAGCTTTCCAAGGAACAGATCGATTACGCGGCATCCGATGTGCTGTATCTGCACAAGGCCAAGGAAGAGCTTGATCGTCGTCTGGCGCGCGAAGGGCGTACCGAGATCGCGCAGGCCTGTTTTGACTTCCTGCCGACCCGTGCGACGCTTGATCTGGCGGGCTGGGAAGAAACCGATATCTTTGCCCATTCTTAAGGTCGGCATAAGGCCGGTTAACCGTCTGTGAAGATTGGAGGTGTATGGGGGAGTTCAATAGAATTGACCCCTACGCCAACCGGGTTCATAGTTTGGGCCCAATGATCTTGCAAGATGGGGCAAATAGCCTATCTCCGGGCGGGAAACGCTAACAAGAAACAGATGACAGTGACCCCAGTCTCAAAAGACGTCTCATACGAGTCCCCCAAAGAGCCAGCACCGGCCAGTGACGCCGATCTTGCCATCGCGCGCCGTGTTCTTGATATCGAGGCCGATGCGCTGCGCGAGCTTGCAGAATCGCTTGATGGCGAGTTCTGTAACGTCATCAACCTGATCGAGGGCCTGAAAGGCCGTCTGGTTGTTACCGGCATGGGCAAAAGCGGCCATATTGCCAAGAAAATCGCCGCTACCTTTGCCTCGACCGGTACCCCGTCCTTTTTTGTCCATCCCGCCGAGGCCAGCCACGGTGATCTTGGCATGATCGGCAAGGATGATGCGGTTCTGGCCCTGTCCAATTCCGGAGAGACCCCGGAACTATCTGACATTATTGCCTTTACCCGGCGCTTCAACGTGCCATTGATTGGCATGACCCGCAAACCGGAAAGCTCGCTTGCCAAGCAGTCCGATTGCCCGCTGGTTCTGCCGGCAAGCCCGGAAGCCTGCCCGAACAAGCAGGCGCCGACGACATCAACCACCGCCATGTTGGCCCTTGCCGATGCGCTGGCGGTGACATTGATGGAGCGGCGAGGCTTTACATCCGAAGATTTCCGCACCTTCCACCCCGGTGGCAAGCTGGGCCAGCGGTTGCTGCATGTCCATGACGTCATGCACGGGGTTGATACCCTGCCGCTGATTTCACCCGAGGCGCTGATGGCCGAGGCGCTTGTCACCATGACCAGTCATTCGTTTGGCTGTGTCGGTGTGGTTGATGATGCCGGTGTTCTGGCCGGGATCGTGACCGATGGCGATTTGCGCCGTCACATGGCCGATAATCTGGTGGCGATGAAGGTGGGTGATGTCATGACCACTGGGCCGAAAGTGACCAGTGCCGATGCGCTGGCGGTTGAGGCGCTGGCCATCATGAATGATCGGTCGATCACATCGCTTTTCGTGCTTGATGATGCAGGCGTACCGGTGGGTCTGGTTCATATCCATGATTTGTTGCGCGTTGGAGTGGCATAACGCATGAGCAACGAGGGCACGCAACAGATCGAAAACAGCGAACAGAGCAAGCTCCAGGCACGTGAAGAACGTCATGCGCGCGGCTTTTCGGAAGATCGTATGCCCTCGGCCCGGCGTAATGTGCGGATCAATCCGTTTCGCCGTGTCATCGTCAATATGCTGAAATTCGTGCTGCCGCTGATCGCAATGACGATCATGGCGCTGGTGGTTTTGTGGCCGCAGATCGAACAGGTCCAGGATAGCGGTTTTCGGCTTGGCTTTTCGACCTCGCCCGAGGATCTGATGGAAAATGTCGCGATGAGCAATCCGCGCTTCTTTGGCGTGGATGGCAATCGCCAGCCCTTTACGGTGACCGCCAGCGAGGCCGTTGAAACCGACGCAACCGAAACCCGGCCCGATCATATCTATCTTTCCGGTCCGCAGGCCGACATCACGCTGAATGACGGATCGTGGATTGCGATGACCGCCAATGAAGGCTTCTATACCGAAACCGACGGGATGCTTGACCTGGTGGGTACGGTCAATATGTACCACGATAACGGTTTTGAAATTCACACCGAGGAAGCGGAAATCGCCATGAATTCCGGCAGTGCGAGCGGCGATGTGCCGGTTGACGGGCAGGGGCCGTTTGGCACCATTGCATCGGATTCCGGGTTTGAGCTTGAAGACAAGGGGGCGGTGATCCGCTTTTTGGGGAAATCCCGGCTGGTGATTTTCGACAGTGCATTGAATTCGACGGAGCAATGAGAGGGAAGTCATGATTGCGATGCCGCATCTCGCCCGCAAGATTGGAACGCTGCTGATACCCCTTATGCTGGGGGGCCTTATGCTGGGTGCGGCCGTGCTTGGCCTGTCGGCCATGGCCAAGGATGCTGCGGCCAATCCGTTGGGTTTGGCCCAAAATGGCAGTGGCGGGCTTGAAGTCGAGTCTGATAACGGCATCGAATGGCGCCGCAATGAACAAATCCTGATTGCCCGTGGCAATGCGGTGGCCAAGCGGGGTTCATCGCGGGTCGATGCCGACGAGTTGCAGGCGCTCTATCGTGATCGCGACGGCAATAGCGAGATTTACCGCATCATCGCGGTTGGCAATGTCAAATTGTCGTCCGATACCGATGTCGCGGTCGGTGATCGCGCAGTCTATGACATTGACGAGGCCGTGGTTGTTCTGACCGGTGATAACCTGAAATACAGCACGCCCAATGAAACCCTTACGGCGCGCGACAGCCTTGAATATTGGGAGACAGAGCGCGTTGCAGTTGCACGCGGGGATGCGGTTGCTGTGTCCGAGGATCGCACATTGCGCGGCGATGTTTTGACCGCGCGCTTTGAGGCCGGTTCGGATGACGCAAATGAATTGCGCCGCATTGACGGGCAGGGCAATGTGAATATTCGCACAGCAACAGAGTTTGTTGTTGGCGATCAGGGTGTTTATGATGCGAAAACAGGTATCGCCACCCTTATCGGATCGGTTAAGATCACCCGCGGGGAGAACCAGTTGAACGGGGATCGTGCCGTGGTCGATCTGAATACCGGGATCAGTCGTCTGACGGCTGACGGTAATGGCGATGGCAAAACCCGCGTTCGGGGCCTTCTGGTTCCGCAAAAAGACGAAAACAACAGCCCGGCCGATGCCGGGACCGGTAACTGAGAAAGGTCGGTCATTTGTTCTGGTCGCGCAAAAGCGTAAAATCCGACAACGCAAAGGCGACAGCTGTATCTGGCAGCGTACAGCCAACTGACGGCGGGGCGAGCGGCCCGCGCCTGATTACCACCAACAAGGGTCTTGTGGCGCATAATCTGGGCAAAAGCTTTAAGAAGCGCCCGGTGCTGAAAGATGTCTCGGTTTCGGTGCAGCGCGGCGAGGCCGTTGGCCTTCTGGGGCCGAACGGGGCCGGCAAGACCACCAGTTTCTATATCATAACCGGCCTGATTGCCGCAGACCGTGGCACGATTTCCCTTGATGGGCGCGATATCACCATGATGCCGATGTATCAGCGTGCGCGCATGGGAATCGGCTATTTGCCGCAGGAAGCCTCGATCTTTCGCGGCATGACGGTCGAACAGAACATCATGGCCGTACTTGAAGTGGTCGAGGATGACCGCATCAAGCGCGAACAGTCGCTTGAAGACCTTCTGGCAGAGTTTGCCATCGAACATTTGCGCCGCACACCGGCCCTGGCCCTTTCGGGCGGGGAACGTAGGCGTTGCGAGATCGCGCGTGCCTTGGCAGCCCATCCGAGCTTTGTTCTGCTTGATGAACCACTTGCCGGGATTGACCCGATTGCAGTGGGTGATATTCGCGATCTTGTACGTCATCTGAAAGATCGTGGCATTGGGGTCTTGATTACTGACCACAATGTGCGCGAGACTCTAGACATTATCGACCGGGCATATATCTTGCATGATGGTCGGGTTCTGATGGAAGGTGGTCCTGAGGAAATCGTCAGAAACGACGATGTACGAAGGGTTTATCTGGGTGATCGTTTCAGCCTTTGATAACCAGCACCATACCGTCAACCAAGTCTAGGGGGAGTTCGGATTGACACGGGGTAGTGCATAAATGGCCCTGAAGGCGCGTCTGGATCTACGCCAGTCCCAGTCACTTGTCATGACTCCCCAGCTGCAGCAGGCAATCAAACTGCTGCAATTCAATAATATTGAGCTTTCCAATTTCATCGACAGTGAACTGATGGAAAACCCGCTGCTGGAGCGGGCCGATCCGGGTCAAACCTATGCCGAGGCCGGCGATGGGGCCGTTGGCAATGGCGATGAAGGCCTTGATAGCCGATCAAACGACAATTTCACAGATCGCGATGACCGGGCAGGCACAGACCGTCTGACGGCCAGTGAAACCATGGGCAGTGACGATGGACCGCTGGATGTATCAAGCGACGCGCTTTATGGCGGTGAAGGTGAAATCACCCGCAATGGTGAACCGGTTTCTGGCAGTCATGATTATTCAGCCCCCTATAGCGGTGGAGCAGGTGGCGGTGCCGGTGGTTCGGCCGCGGGGGGTGATGACCTTCCGGGGCTTGAACAGACACTGGCCGATGAACCGACATTGCGCCAGACGCTTGATGATCAGCTTAACATCGCCTTTGCCGATGCCATGTCGCGCATGATCGGAAGCTATCTGATCGATATGCTTGATGAAAACGGCTATATCAGCGGCGGGCTTGAAGAAGTTTCCGAGGCGCTTGAATGCGACCTTGCCGATGTCGAACGTGTCTTGAAAGCCATGCAGGGCTTTGACCCGGTTGGCATTTTTGCCCGCGATCTGGCGGAATGTCTGGAATTGCAACTGCGCGAACGCAACCGGTTTGATCCGGCGATGGCGGCCCTTCTGGCCAATCTTGATTTGCTGGCCAAGCGGGACTTTGATCGCCTGCGTCGGGTGTGCGGAGTCGATTCGGATGATCTCCATGACATGATCGCCGAGATCAAAACCCTTGATCCGCGCCCGGGCAAGACCGCCGATGGCGAAATCGCAACCCCGGTGATCCCGGACGTTTTGATGCGTGCGGCGGGCAACGGCAACTGGCATCTGGAACTGAATTCCGAAGCCCTGCCGCGGGTTCTGGTCAATGAAGACTATGTCGCCCAAATCGGGTCGGGCCTGCGCGATCGCGAAGAGCGCGGCTTCATGAGTGAGAAGCTGCAAAGTGCCAACTGGCTGGTCAAGGCGCTGCATCAGCGTGCGACCACGATCATGAAGGTCGCCAGCGAAATAGTGCGCCAGCAGGACGGGTTCTTTACCCACGGGGTTGCGCATCTGCGGCCCCTGATCCTGCGCGACATCGCCGAAGCAATCGGCATGCATGAAAGTACGGTTTCACGTGTGACCAACGGCAAGTTCATGTCGACGCCGCGCGGCATGTTCGAGCTGAAATATTTCTTCACCACGGCAATTTCATCTTCAGATGGTGGGGACGCCTATTCATCCGAAGCGGTGCGTCACCGGATCAAGTCCTTGATCGACAACGAAGAACCCAAGAAGATTTTGTCGGATGACAAACTGGTTGAGCTTCTGGGCAAGGAAGGGATCGACATCGCGCGTCGAACAGTGGCAAAATACCGCGAAGCGATGCGCATCCCATCGTCAGTGCAGCGTCGGCGCGAGAAAAAATCACGTGCTTCCTAGCACGAATTTATCGAAAAAACGCACCTTAAGGTGCTGTAATTCAAGGGAACATACCCATATCTTGACTTGGTAATGACGAGGGAATATGGTGCGCCCACCTACGAGAGGTGGCACCAAACTGGTATGTCACTCAACCGGGGATAGGCGATCCATGCAAATTACGGTTATCGGTAAGCAACTTGACGTTGGCGATGCTTTTCGCCAGCACGTCGTCGAGACCTTGGACCCTGCAGTAGAGAAGTATTTCGATCACGCGATTGAAGCCACGGTGACCGTCACCAAACAGGCACATCTCTATCACGCGCAGATTTCGGTCCATGTCGGCAAGGGCATGATGGTTCAGGCCAAGGCATCAGCGAACGAGGTTTATCCCGCGTTTGATGCAGCCTGTGACAGAGTGGCCAAACAGTTGCGGCGTTATAAACGGCGCCTGCGTGACCATCACGCAACCCGTGACCACTATGAGGAGGCTCGCCTGGAGGCGATCCACTATGTGATCGCACAGGAAGATGAAGATCAAACGGACGATAATCACACAAATGGCTTCGAGCCGGTGATTGTTGCCGAGACACCCGATCGCATCGATACGCTTTCCGTCGGGGAAGCTGTCATGCGGCTCGACTTGGGGGACATTCCGGCGCTTATGTTCCGGAATGGCAAACATGGCGGACTGAACGTTGTCTACCGTCGCTCGGACGGAAATATCGGCTGGTTGGACCCAAACGATAATGAAGCGAGTGGCGCGTGACAGACACAGATTCCGAGCCAAACAACGCAACGCGAAAAATGGACATATCATCTATTCTTACTCCGTCCGGAGTTATTCCGGCACTGCGTGCCGGTGCGAAGAAGGCTGTGCTTGAGGAACTTGCCGAAAAGGCCGCCGAAGTTACCGGCCGCCCTGCAAGCGAGATTTTCTCTGTCCTGCTTGACCGTGAAAAGCTTGGCAGTACCGGTGTCGGTGGCGGTGTCGCGATTCCGCATGGCAAGCTCAATGATCTGGACCGCCTGTATATGGTTTTTGCCCGTGCAAGCAATCCGATCGAGTTTGACGCGGTTGATGAACACCCGGTCGACCTTTTCTGCATGCTGATTGCACCCGAAGAAGCCGGTGCCGATCACCTGAAAGCACTGGCACGGATTTCCCGTCTGCTGCGCAATCAGGGCATGTGTGACAAGCTCCGCGGTGCCGGATCTGCAGATGCGATTTACGCATTGCTGACCCAGGACGAGGCTGAACAGGCCGCCTGAAAAGGTCAGTGAGTGGCGGGTAACCCCCGTAACAGACACAAGATTTAAAAAAACCGGACGCCTGATTGGGCGTCCGGTTTTGTTTTGGGAAAGTGGACCCGTCGGTGAACCGGTTGGGGCTTTTGGCCTGATCAGGCTTCGGCGGTCTTGGGCTCTTCGGGGTCCTTTACGTCTGTCAGGCGCGCGGCCAGAACAACGAGATATAGAACCGGAATCCCGATCACGGCTGTGCCGATAAAGAACCAGCTATATCCGACCGCATCAACCACCGTGCCCGAGAAGCCGGCAAGGATTTTCGGGAACAGGGTCATGATCGAACTGAAGATCGCGTACTGCATCGCGGTGAACGAGATATTGGTCAGGCCCGACAGATAGGCGATGAAGGCTGCTGTTGCGAGACCACCCGAAAGGTTATCGGCCATGATGACAACGACAAACATCGTGGTATCGGGGCCAAGCTGTGCCATGAAGGCAAACAGGACATTGGTGATCGCCGATAACAACGCGCCAAGAAACAGGATCCGCACCACGCCATAGCGGACAGACAGAACCCCGCCCAGGAAACTGCCGCCAATGGTCATGAACAGGCCGAATGTCTTGGAAACGGCGGCGATTTCTTCCTTGGAATAACCAAGGTCGGTGTAAAACACGTTGGCCATCACGCCCATGACGATATCGGCGATGCGATACACCCCGATCAGGGCCAGGATGACGATGGCGGCCTTGCCATAGCGGTCGATGAAGTCCTTGACCGGCGAGATATAAGTTTCCTGAACCATGCCGGTCGGTGTCAGGCCAACCCGGGTGGTGAGCCAGGCAACAAGGATGGCAAATCCAACCGAAATCGCCAGTTTGACGGTACCGGCAATGAAGCCTGACAGCTCGCTGATCATGCCGCCGTCAGTCAGGGCGGCTTTCAGCTGATTGGTGATTTCCCCGGCATAGACATTGGCAAGGATGAAGGCGATCACGGTAAGCGCGAACATCGCCAGAAACCTGACATAGTCTGATGTTTCGTGGAAATATTTGCTGTCGAGCTTTACGACCTTGGGCTCACTGACAAGAAGGGTGGTGATTACGCCCACACACATCGCAAGCGCCATACAGGCATAGGCTACCGTCCAGGCATGGTGTTGATAGGTACCTTCGGCTTCAAACAATCCGGCAATGGTCAGGGCCCCGGCACCAGCGACGATCATGCCAATGCGATAACCACCGATATAGGCCGAACTCATCATCGCCTGAAGGTCGGCATCGGCGGCCTCGATGCGATAGGCATCAATAACAATGTCCTGGGTGGCCGATGCAAAACCAAGTGCAACCGCGGCAAAGGCCATCATGGTCAGGTTTTCTGCCGGGTCGGTCAGTCCCATCCACAGGATGGCGGCGATGATGCCACCTTGGGCAATGATCAGCCAACTGCGCCGACGGCCCAGAATGCCGTGCAAAACCGGCAAGGGCAGACGGTCAATCAGTGGCGCCCAGACAAACTTGAAGGAATAGCCAAGTGCCGCCCAACTGAAATAGGTGACGGTGGAACGATCCACACCTGCTTCGCGCAGCCAGATCGACAGGGTGGAGAAAATCAGAAGGATGGGTATGCCGGCCGACAATCCCAGAAACAGCATCGTGATTACGCGCGGATGAATAAAGGCGCCAAAGGCCTCGCCCCAGCTTCGTTTTTCTGCGCTGCGCATCGATTTCCCCCAACTTGAAGCATGCTGTCATGAAGCTAGGGCAAACAGGTTAAGGAAAGCCGAAACATCGGGCTGTGTGGCGAAAACGCGAACAGCAAAAAGGCCGATCCATATGGACCGGCCCTTTTGAATTGGCTTGGCAAGAGAAAGGCTTAGCTTTCTTTCTTGCGGCTTTCGCGCTTACGCACGTTCGGATCAAGGTGCAGCTTACGGATGCGAACGCTTTTCGGGGTCACTTCAACCAGTTCATCGTCCTGAATGTAGGACAGCGCTTCTTCAAGCGACATACGGCGCGGCGGGGTCAGGGTAACAGCTTCGTCCTTGCCCGATGCACGAACGTTGGTCAGCTTCTTGCCCTTGAGCACGTTGACTTCAAGGTCGTTGTCACGGTTGTGTTCACCTATGATCATGCCCTGATAGACGCGTTCGCCATGTTCGATGAACATGATGCCACGATCTTCAAGGTTAAACAGGGCGTAGGCCACGGCTTCGCCCTGATCGTTGGAGATCAGCGCACCGTTACGACGACCCGCGATAGAGCCCTTGACCGGGCCATAGGAATGGAACACGCGGTTCATAACGCCGGTACCGCGGGTATCGGTCAGGAATTCACCGTGATAACCGATCAGGCCGCGCGACGGCGCAATAAAGATGATACGGGTCTTGCCGCCACCCGAAGAACGCATGTCGGTCATTTCGGCCTTGCGCAGGCTCATTTTCTCGACCACGACGCCGGAATATTCCTCGTCAACGTCAACCTGGACTTCTTCGAACGGTTCGGACAGAACGCCGTCGATTTCCTTGAACAGAACGCGCGGACGCGAGATCGACAGTTCGAACCCTTCACGACGCATGGTTTCCACCAGAACGCCCAGCTGAAGTTCACCACGACCGGCAACTTCAAACGCATCCTTGTCTTCGGTTTCACCGATCTTGATCGCGATGTTGCCTTCGGCTTCGCGTTCCAGACGGGCACGGATCATGCGCGAGGTAACCTTGTCACCTTCCTGACCGGCCAGCGGCGAGTTGTTGACCGAGAAGGTCATCGCCAGGGTCGGCGGATCGATCGGCTGGCTTTCGATTGCGGTGGTAACTTCGGTGGAGCAGATGGTGTCAGCCACGGTTGCTTCGGTCAGACCGGCAATCGCGATGATGTCACCGGCAACGGCTTCGTCCTGCGGGACACGTTCCAGACCGCGGAAGCCCATCAGTTTGGACAGACGGCCGGTTTCAACCGTGCCATCACCACGAAGGACTTTCACCGGCATGTTGAGTTTCGCACGGCCCTGATAAACACGACCGGTCAGAATACGACCAAGGAAGTTATCGGCATGCAGCATGGTTGCCAGCATGGCAAACGGTGCTTTTTCATCAACGTCCGGTGCCGGAACGTGGCTTAGAACCAGTTCCATCAGCGGGGTCAGGTTTTCTTTCGGGCCTTCCGGGTTTTCAGCTGCCCAGCCGTCACGGCCAGATGCGTACAGAACCGGGAAGTCGAGCTGTTCTTCGGATGCTTCGAGCGACACGAACAGATCGAAAATCTCGTCGAGGACTTCCTCGGCGCGCTGGTCCGGACGGTCGATCTTGTTGATGATCACAATCGGCTTCAGACCAAGTTTCAGCGCCTTGCCCAGAACGAATTTGGTCTGCGGCATTGGGCCTTCGGCCGAGTCAACCAGCAGGACAACACCTTCAACCATGGACAGGATACGTTCGACTTCACCACCGAAATCGGCGTGGCCCGGGGTATCGACGATGTTTACACGGGTGTCGCCCCACTGAACGGCCGTCGGTTTCGCGACGATGGTGATGCCACGTTCACGTTCCAGGTCGTTGCTGTCCATGGCGCGTTCGTCAACACGCTGGTTGTCACGATAGACACCGGACTGGCGGAACATGGAATCGACCAGCGTGGTTTTGCCGTGGTCAACGTGGGCGATGATGGCGATATTGCGCAAGCTCATGGGCGCGGACTCCAGAAATAAAAATGCCGCGCGCCGGGTCTTGCCCATGCGCATCGGTCAGTAAGTAAGTGTTTCAAGGCCAGTAGATATTCAGCAACAAGCGCGATGGTTGCCGCCGCCGGTATCACCGGTGGGAAACCCACATCAACTTATGTGCTGAATGTTTACTGGCCCGGATCGTAATCGTGCAGATATACCCGAAGGCCGCCCTGTCATAGCCAATGTTAAGGCGAAAGGCCAGCGTTGTAAGCGCCATGTCGGGTTGATTATTCTGCAATGCGGGCTGTTTGCGCCAAACTCTGGACAAAGTCAATGATTGTGTTGGGCTGCAGCGCCATGCAAACCCGGCCTTCGCGACAGAAAAAACGGGACGGCAACAAATTGTTGCCGTCCCGTGAAATCTTTCAAACATCCGTACTCTTTATATAAAAGAGCGATCAGAGTGCCTTTGCGATCAGTTCCTTGAGATCCGCATCCGGGCGCGCACCCATATGCGAAATCACCTCGGCCGCGCAGATCGCACCCAGTTGACCACAAATCTCGAGGGTGTGACCCTGGGTGTAGCCATACAGGAAGCCCGACGCGAACAGATCGCCAGCACCGGTGGTGTCGACTACTTTGGCGACCGGTTCGGCGCTGATTTCATAAAGTTCGTCCTGGCTTACGATGACAGCGCCCTTTTCACTGCGGGTCAGGGCAGCAACACGGCAATGCTTGCGGACTTCGGCCAGTGCCTCTTCAAAGGTCTCGACCTCGTAAAGCGACTTGATCTCTTCTTCGTTGGCAAACAGGACGTCGATATGGTCGTCGACCAGTTCGCGGAAGGATTCGCGGTGGCGATCAACGCAGAAGGAATCAGACAGGCTGATCGAAACCTGACGACCGGCATCATGGGCAACCTTGGCGGCCTTAACAAAAGCATCCTTGGCTTCGGGGCGATCCCACAGATAGCCTTCCATGTAGGTGACCTTGGCTGATTTGATCAGATCTTCGTCAATATCATCCGGGCCAAGCTCGGTGCAGGCACCGAGGAAGGTGTTCATGGTACGGTGACCATCCGGGGTGACAAAGATCAGGCAACGCGCCGTCGGGGAACCCTCGGTCGCGGCCGCAGAATCAAACGCGACACCAATCGCGCGGATGTCATGGCGGAAAACCTGGCCCAGCTGATCATCACGCACCTTGCCGATATAGGCACCCTTGCCGCCAAGGGCTGCGATGCCGGCCATGGTATTGCCAGCCGATCCGCCCGACATTTCAAGGCCCGGGCCCATCTGGTCATAAAGCGCATCGGCCCGGTCGGCATCAATCAGGGTCATGGCGTTTTTGACAAGCTCAAGACGCGCAAGGTCTTCTTCCTTGCAGTGGGCAAGGACGTCGACAATGGCGTTGCCGATCCCGACGACGTCGAATTTGGTGTCGTTCATATAGTAAATTCCTGCGGTTATGTGGGCTCAGACCCTGATTTATACGGCACAGTGAAAAATCGTTAAGCCGCGCCGCACGTGCATTGGCCTCGTCATTTTCAGTGCGCCTGATAGTGACTGTTGCGGAGTATAGGGAATGCGATTTGCGGTGCAAGCTTTGCAACTGTTTCGTGCCCGGTCGTTTAACCTGTCCTTAACTTCGTCAAAAAACTGCAAAAGATGTTTTTTTAGGTGTTGATCGGTGAAATTCGATCTGGACCCGGTTCGAATTTACGGGTCACGACTGCAAAAATTGATTTTGAATGCGCACTGCAAAGAACGGCCGGGCGCAAAGCCCCGGAAATCAACGGTTCGGGCTTTGTTTAGACTTTTCGCAGGTAACGGCGCGCAAATGGTGCGAAAACCCTGCAAAAATATCAAAACAAGAAGATTTATATGATTTTGAAGCGTCAATTCGCCCGGTTTTGCGACGGAGAGGTTTCAAGACAAACCAGTTTGTCTTTGGATAGATGCAAATAATAAATTCTATATTGCGATATATAAGTAACTTTACTTAAATCTAAACATGGAAAATGGTTATTTCGTTGCCAGATGAGCAGGCGCGATGTTGATCTGCCACATCTCGCCAAACACGACATTTCCGGCACGTAGCACAGGATTTTTGGGCGCTATTTAGGGGTTATTTATCGGGGAAAAGCGGGATCGGCGCATTGTCATCTGCCGATCCGGTGTCGTCCTTGTCGGTGTAATCCGCAACGACCTTGTTCTTTTCTGTATGTGCCGTTCCGGGGCCCGCTTCATGACGGACCCTTTCATACAATTCTTCGATCACTGCTTCGATCCGGGCGCGATGAAGCGGGTCTTCGCAGCGTTTGACGAACTGTTCAAACGCACCAAGCGCCATATGGTCTTGGTCAAGGCGGGCATAGAGCGCGCCAAGCTGATGCCAAAGCCCTTCATGGTCCGGCGCGATCAGCAAACTGTGTTCGACAACACGGGTCGCGAGCTCCAGCTCACCGGCGCGAAGCGCCCGCACCTTTATGTTGTTTTGAAGTCGTAACAAAATATCGATATCGGTTGACGGCCGGTAATGATGGGGTGCCAGTTCGGCATCAAGGCCACTGAATGACTTCAGCAATTCACGTAATTCTGCCGGACCGAGACTGATCGCGCCATGGAACGGGTCGATCATCTTGCGTTTGCCATTGGCCTGCACGCGCAGCAGGAAATGACCGGGAAAATCAATACCGGTGACGGCAATACCGCACCGCATGGCCGCGTGGATATAGAGCATGCCAAGGGCAACCGGCAGGCCGCGCTTGCGCTCCATCACCTGCATCAGATCGGCATTGGCAATGTCATCATAGTTTTCCGCATCCCCCTGAAAGCCATTGCGTTGGGCAATCACGGTCTGCAGAGCGCGCACAACCTGATCAATGGTCGGTTCGGCTTCCTTGTCATCAACCGGCAGGGCCTGCTGATCCGTGCCATTGGTGGCAAGATCGGGCTGCAAGGTCAGACCGGCCAATTCGGCACGGACCTGATCGGCGAGATCATCCAAAATCGTGATGAACGGCGCGACATCGCGTTTATGGGTGCCGTTCGATTGGTTCAGTCGGGCAAAATGCAGGGCGGCGTCCGCCACGCTGGCGTCAGGTTTCAGGCCCTTGCCATAATCGACAAGCCATTGGCGATCCGGATCGGTCGGTGCTGTTATGTGGCTGACGGTACTGATGGCTCAGGTTCCTTGTCGGATGGTATCGTCTTTCAGACGGATATGACTGACAACCCGTTTGACATAGCTGGTGTCCCGGGCATGTGAAATCACGCGACTGCGTTCATGGTCGTCCTGAGCAATCCCCATCAGGTGGACGGTGCCATTGACGGTCTCGACGCTGTAATTGATGGCGAAAACATCACCATCAAACATCAATGCAGTCTTGATCTTCGTGGTGATCAACAGATCACTTGCACTATCAACAAGCGTCAGGCCGTCACCGATCTCAATCTCGTTATGAACACTTTTGACCCCGCTAACCTGCCAGCTTAACCGTACAGCTTC